>Ga0210403_10002077_pt1 | contig 18461 bp, 15 predicted proteins | sample IncBWC19MmetaG_FD_150863 | JGI IMG/M metagenome (GOLD analysis project Ga0210403, IMG submission 150863) | Forest soil microbial communities from Barre Woods Harvard Forest LTER site, Petersham, Massachusetts, United States - Inc-BW-C-19-M | ecosystem: Environmental > Terrestrial > Soil >... | reverse complement strand
GATCCACTGTGCGGCGATTGTATTCGCTGGTGGTGCCGCAACCCAATCAGCGGGTGGGCTTGCGGCGTATGCACATTCTGTATGCGGACAGCGAGCGGATCGCGCGGGACACGGATCTGGATCAAGTGCTGGCGGCGCTCGAAACGGACCTGCACCGGCACGTCGCCGAAGTATCGCCCGACATGACGTTTCTGCATGCGGGAGTGGTCGGCTGGCAAGGCCGCGCTATTCTTTTGCCCGGGCGCAGCCTCAGCGGCAAGACGACGCTGGTCCGCGAACTCCTGCGGCTTGGCGCAACCTACTATTCCGATGAGTTCGCGGTTGTGGACAATTTCGGAATGGTGCACCCATTCACGCGGCCCTTGGGAATCCGGGAAGATTCGACGTATGCGCAGACCAAATTCACCCCGGAATCGTTGGGCGCGTCCTCTGGCGGCAAACCTCTACCCCTTGGAGCGGTGGCGATCTGCAAATACAAAGCAGACGCCACGGGGAGGCTTCGTCCGCTTTCGCGCGGACAGGGCGCCTTGGAACTGATGGGCAACAGCATCGCGGTACGCACTCAGCCACAGCACACTCTCAGAAGGATCCAGAAATTAGTGAAAGGTGCGGTTTTTGTCAAAGGAACACGCGGTGAAGCCAGTGAAGCAGCGGCTTCTATTTTGAACTTACTCAGCACCGGTATCTACGGGGAGATTGCATGAAGGCAAGACAAAATCCCAAAGCGCGCATGGATTGCCTGACGCGTGAATTTGGCGACGAAGTTCTGGTCTACGACCGGGAACGAAATGTGGGGCACTGCCTGAACCCAACGGCGGCGGCGGCCTGGAAACTTTGCGACGGAAAAACGAGCCCTTCGGAACTGGCGACTATTTTGACGCGGCAGTTCTCCGCCCCTGTGGACGAGCCCATTGTATTGCTGGCACTCGATGAATTATCGAAAGCCCAACTGTTGGTTGAAACGGAGCGGCCGGTCCGGCGCACCTCGCGTCGAGAGGCATCCGCGCGATCGGCATCGCGGGAGCAATCGCCCTGCCGATCGTAACTTCGCTGGTGGCGCCAACACCGGCGCGCGCGGCATCCTGCCTCCACAATGGGCAGCCATGCATTAGCCCGGTTCAGTGTTGTTCGGGCACGTGCGGCGGGACTTCCCATCGCTGCGGGGCTTAATTTTCCCGGAATCGCACCGTGCCCTTCCCCTCATCCGCGACATGCTTTCCAACCTGTTGTGACGAACATCACAAACCGCTGTGACGAAAGACGCGGACGCTCGTGAGCCAGAATCGGTACCTTATATAAGGGATTGGAGTTCGCTCCCGACCCAGCCGGTTTCAGGGATGTTCGTGTTACCGGCCGCAGCCTTAAAGCTCTCATAAGCTCTCTTGATTTGAACGACTTGCGTTAGTTCTGGCGAAGCAGAGATTGGTGGAGATTAATCCGTGGGACGGGCCTTGCCGCGGTAGCTGGCGTAAAGGAGCAATCACGATATGGTCTCGAATTCATCGGCGGCAGCTGTTCCAGCGCAGCCGCCTTCTGGGCTGCGAATTTCGCGAGGTTACCAGATTTGCGCCGCAGTGTTGGTGGTCGGATTCGCGCTCGGTTACTTCGTGATTGGAGTTCGAAAAGCTCCGCTGGTGGCGCATTCTTCGGCCGCGGGAATCACCGCAAAACCCGGCATGCTCCCCGGCCGACACCCGGTGCCTACCATGGAGCAGATGAAGGCAATGGCCGACGTGAAAGCCGCACCATTGCTGGAGAAACTAAAGACCAATCCGAAAAATGCCAAGCTGCTGGTCCAGGTGGCCGCTCTTTATAACAGCACGCACCAGTTCAAAGACGCCGCCAACTACTACAACAGGGCACTACAGGTGGATCCGAAGAACGTGACCACGCGGACGGACTTGGCTTCCAGTCTTTATTACCAGGGCGACGCCGACGGCGCGATCAGCGAGTTGCAGAAAGCCCTGAAGTACAGCCCGAATGATGTGAACGCGCTTTTCAACCTGGGGATGATCAAATTCAAGGGCAAGGATGACGCGCCGGGAGCGATTGCAGTCTGGCAGCAGCTTCTGAAGACGCATCCCGACCTGGATCGCAAGGCAACCGTGCAACAGATGATAGCGGAAGCGAACCAGAAACTCGCGGCGAAGAAATAATGGAAATCGAAAATCTGGAAGGAGCGCGTATCGTGGCCGACACATTGAAAACAACGTCAACGGAAACGTGGACCGCCACACAGGCGTCAATTCTTGCGGCGGTTTGCTTGCTGGTCGGGATTGCCGGCGGCTGGATGGTGCGTCGGTCCACTTCCGCGCCTGCCGCGTCTCAGCCGGTGATGGCCGCCGCGCCTGCGGTTGCGGTTGCCCCCGCGCCAAGCCAGACTGTCCCAGCGAATTTGGGACTGGGCAGCGCAGTCCCTTCCGAGCAGCAATTGAAAGAGGCAGCCGAAACGCAAGTTTCTCCACTGCTTCTCCGGCTTAAGGCCGAGCCCGCGAACGCCGCGCTCTTGGCCAATATTGGAAATATCTACTACGACGCCAAGCAGTATCCCGCGGCCATCGAATATTACGAACGGTCGCTGAAGGTGCAACCGTCGGACACTTCGGTGCGGACCGACCTTGGAACGGCATATTGGTACATGGGCAACGCCGATACAGCCATCTCTCAGTTCAACAAATCGCTGACCTATGACCCGAAGAAGCCCGATACCCTTTTCAATCTCGGCATCGTAAAGTGGCAAGGTAAGAAAGATGGACCCGGAGCCGTCGCCGCTTGGAAGAAGTTGTTAGAGACAAATCCTGCCTACCCCGACAAGGAAGCCGTGCTGCAGCTGATGGCCCAGGCTCAGCAGCGCTGAAGAAGTTTCGCGTTCCCCGGAGACGCGCGCTCGCGTCCTGTCCGATGAGATGGAAGGCGCACCGGTGACCAGCAGCGCGTATAAAGCGGTGATTATCGGCGCGGGGCCCGCGGGGCTCACCGCGGCATACGATCTGAGCAAAAAAGGCCAGCGCGTCGTCGTGCTGGAGGCGGATTCCCGCTACGTCGGCGGCCTTTCACGAACGGTCGAGTATCACGGCTATCGGTTTGATATCGGCGGGCACCGCTTTTTTTCCAAATCGCAGGAGGTGGAGGATCTTTGGACGGAGATTCTTGGCCCGGACCTGCTGGTGCGGCCGCGCTCATCCAAGATTTTCTATGGCGGAAAATTCTACGCCTATCCGCTGAAGCCGTTGGAAGCGCTTTGGCAGCTTGGGGTGATGGAATCGGCGCTGTGCGTTCTGTCGTTTTTGAAGGCTCGGCTGAAGCCGGTGCGGGATCCGAAATCGTTTGAGGATTGGGTGGTGAACGAGTTCGGAGAGCGGCTGTTCCGGATATTCTTCAAGACCTACACGGAAAAGGTGTGGGGCATGAGCTGCAAAGAGATTTCCGCGGACTGGGCGGCGCAACGCATCCGGGGGCTAACACTGGCCGGCGCGATCCGGAATGCGTTGTTGCCAAAGCGGAAACCAGACGATCGCTCGCAGACGGTGAAGACGTTGATCGATACGTTTCGCTACCCACGCCTGGGGCCCGGGATGATGTGGGAAACTTGCGCGGAAAAAGTGCGCGCGCTTGGTGGCGAGATACTCCTGGGACGCAGCGTCACGGCGTGCCGGTTTGACGCGGCCAGTTCCGAATGGAAGGTAACGGCGCGTACGGTGGATGGTGCCATGGAAGAATCTCGCGGCAAGCACGTGGTCTCTTCGATGCCGATGCGGCAATTGGTCTCGCAGGTTGAACCACGACTTCCGGGAAACGCGTTGCGGTCCGGGAATTCCCTGCGCTACCGGGATTTCCTGACGATCGGGCTCATCCTTCGCGAGCGTAACCGAATTACGGACAACTGGGTTTACATCCATGATCCGAGTGTGAAAATGGGGCGAGTGCAGAACTATAAGGCGTGGTCTCCGGAGATGGTGCCGGATCCGGACTTCTGTTGTTACGGGTTGGAATATTTCTGCTTTGAAAATGACGGGCTTTGGACGATGAACGATGCGGAGTTGATTGCCCTTGGGACCAGAGAACTGGAGCAGGTTGGACTCTGCAAAGCGGCCGACGTGGTGGATGGCTGTGTGATGAGGCAGCCCAAGGCTTATCCAGTCTACGACGGCGATTATCAGCGGCATGTGAGTGTCGTTCGGCAAACACTGGACGCCCATTGTCCCAACCTGCATTTGGTTGGACGCAACGGCATGCACAGGTACAACAATCAGGATCACGCGATGCTTACGGCGCTGCTGGCCGCGCGTAACATTCTCGCCGGTGAAAACAAGTATGACGTCTGGTCGGTAAACGAAGACGGCGTGTATCACGAATCGGGCCGCACTCGCGAGAGACCCAGGAACGGCCTGGAATGTGCCATCGATAAAAGCGGAAGCGAACAAGGCGAAGTCGTGGGATAGCGCTTATGGATGTACCGAAACATAAATCGCAGCAGAAACCGCCGGCGCGATGGCGCTTCTGGCTGCCGCGCATCGCCTTTGCGATCGTTGCGCCGATTCTGTTGCTCGCACTGACGGAAGGAGCCTTGCGTTTGTTCCACGCGGGCTACTCCACGGACTTGATGGAGCCGTGCGCGATTCATGGCCGCCCGTCCTCATGCTACAACCTGTTCTTCGCCGCTCCCTTTTTCCCGCCGGGAATGATCAAGACACCGCAATTCTTTTCCATCGATCCCGTAAAGCCGCAGGGCACCTATCGAATCGTCATACTCGGCGAATCGGCGGCCATGGGTGATCCGGATTTCGCGTATGGCTTCAGCCGCTACCTGGAAGTAATGTTGCGCCAGCGTTTCCCGGCCATGAAATTTGAAGTGATCAATACCGGCATGGTGGCGATCAACTCGCATGTGAGCCTGGCGATTGCGCGGGAGTTGGCGAAGTATCAGCCCGACATGTACGTGGTTTATGCCGGCAGCAACGAAGTTGTCGGGCCGTACGGGCCCGGGGCTGTGGTTGGCACCTCTTCGATGAGCTTGCCCGTGATCCGCGCGAGCATCTTTGTCCGTTCGTCACGGATCGGACAGTTGTTGGTCGACAACGGACAGCCGCGCGGCGAATGGCGCGGGATGGAAATGTTTCTGGACAAGCAGGTGCGAGCGGTTTCGCCGCGCATGCAGCCTGCCTACGACAATTTCGCCCGAAATCTTAAGGAGATTGTGGGTACCGCCCGCGCTTCCGGCGCGCATGTTCTGTTGAGCACCATTGCCACGAATCTGCGGGATTCGGCGCCATTCGGCTCGTTACATCGAACAGGGCTGGCCCCCGACGCCCTGAAGTCCTGGTCGGCGCTCGTCCAACATGGAGCCGACCTCGAAGCGTCGCAATCCTTTACGGAGGCATTGAAGCTTTACAACTCGGCGGCGCAAATTGACGACCAGTTTGCGGAGCTTGCATTTCGCATTGCGCGCTGCGAATCGGCGTTGGGCGATTTCGCCGCCGCAAAAGACCATTACACCCGTGCGCGCGATCTGGACACGTTGCGCTTCCGGGCGGATTCCCGCATCAACGAAATTATTTGCGACACGGCAAAAATTTCGGGACGCGACGCAGTGCTGCTGGATACGAATTCCCTGTTTGCCAACGAGAGCCGCAACGGGGTAATCGGCAGCGAACTTCTCTACGACCATGTACATTTGACGCCCGTGGCGAACTATCTTCTGGCGCGCTCTGTGTTTGAGCAGGTCGTGAAGACACTTCCGGAAGAAGCAAAAAATGGTCCGCAGAGCAAAGAACCGCCCTCCGAACTGGAATGTGAGCGCCTGCTCGCGTTCACCGGGCACGACCGCGCTCGTGTCGCAGCCGAAATGGCGGATCGCATGCAGCGCCCGCCGTTTACTAAGCAACTAAACCATTCTGCGCAACTGCAAAGCCTGATGCTGCGCGCCGCTGGCCCTGCGGAAAGCCCGCAAGACACTTTTTCGCAGTATCAGTGGGCCATCGCGCAATACCCAAGTGATTTGACGCTGCATTATAAATTTGGCTTCTTTCTTTTCGATTTCGACCGCAATGCCGCCGCGCAACAACTCGTGCTCGCCCGTCCGAACGACGAATTCCCCGTTTTCCTGCCGGATGGCACGCGCATTCAATGAAACGTGGCCGCTGCCTGAATTCCAACATTCCGGGCACTCGCTGTCTCAAAATTGTGAATAGATGAACTGCGCGTTGTGTTCGTCAAAGAGAAGAAACAAGAGCAGTCCGAATGCATAGGCGATTGGGCGAACCACAATGCGGAAGGGAGAAGGGCCATCCACGCCGGCGCGATCTTCCATCTCGCCCAGCTTTCGAAGCAACCCAGCTTCGACCATACAGAAGAGAATGAGCGCGGCGGTAAATCCGTAGAATCCACTGCCGTACGCGCTGCCGCCCGCGAACCGAAAAAACATGGCGGACAGTATCGAAGAAGCATTGTGCAGAGTGGGTGCACGGAAGGGTACCCAGGCTACGGTGACGGCGACCAGTGTCAGCGCGCGCCAACAGCCTGCCGCAATGCGCGAATTGCTGAGCGAAGGGCGAGCCGTCTTCCAACTTTCATAAACGCGATAGACAACCAGATACGCGCCATGGAGAGTGCCCCAGACGAGGAAGCCCCATCCGGCGCCGTGCCACAAACCGACCAGCGCCATCACACCGACTAGGCTCAGGTAGAGGGGCAGCGGCGCGCCGGCCCACTTGGCATTGATCGGAAAAAAGAGATAGTCGCGAATCCAGCGGGAGAGCGTCATGTGCCAGCGGTTCCAGAAATCAGGCGGCGTTGCAGCGTGATAGGGCTGGCGAAAGTTTTCCGGCAGCGTCACCCCGATCAGGCGGGCGGTCCCGATGGCCATATTGGTGTAGGCAGCAAAGTCGAAATAGATCTGCAGCCCAAATGCGACGGCAAGGCACCAGCCATCAAGTGTAGAGGGGATGGCACCCGAACCCGCGTCGAATCCCCGATCCACCCAGATGCCGAGCATGTTTGCGATCACATTCTTCTGCACCAGGCCCCAGATGATCCTGTCGAGGCCTTCAAAGCAGAATCGCGGTACGAAGGATTTGCGGAAGTTGAGTTGAGGCATCAGCTCGCGCGCCCTGACGAGCGGCCCGGAAAGAATGTTTGGCCAGAAAAGAAAAAACAGGCACAAATCGAGGTAGCTCGGCAACTTCACGCGTCCCTGGCGGAGATCAATCAGGTAGCCAATCGCTTCAAACGTGTAAAAAGAGATTCCCATGGGCAGGGCAATCGAAGCTGCGAATGAGAACGAATGCGAATCCGTCCGAAGCCCCATCCCGGCAATTATTGAGAATAGAAAGACGCGGTATTTGAAAACAATCAGCAGGAGCAGAACACCGCTTATGCCAAGCCTGGCCCATTGTTTTTGGCGCCCGGGATCGGCGGTGATTCGGCGGCCGACGACATAAACAATTGCTGCCACCAGCAGAGGGAGCCACACGAATAGCAGTCCCCACGTCGCGTAAAATCCCAGGCTCGCAAGAAGAACGAATGTACGCCGAAGTCGTGCCGGAAGCACCCAGAACAGAGCCGCGGCGAGAGCCACAAAGCAAAGATAGGGTACGGAGTTAAACGTCATGAGATAGTTGCTTTCGCAGTGGATCGCTCACGCATGCGGCTTCGCCACTCGCTCCACCGTCTCCACGATCAAGTCCACATCGTCAAAATCCTCGGGCTGCAAAGTTTCGGGCGGGATCGTTATGCGGAGCTTTCGCTCGAGCAAACCGATCAGTTTGAGCACGGAGAGCGAATCGATCAGGCCGGAAGTCACCAACCGCTGACCCTCCTTGATGGGACGGCCGGCGATTTGGGAAGCAGCCTCGCGTGCGGCGGTGCGAATCGTGGAACTTTCGGGCATCATGTCGGTCTCCAGGTCCTAACCGGGGGAAAAGCGGTCACGCAGAAAACGTTCCCGCGTCTCACGCCGCGATATTTTTCCCGCGGTACTCTTCACAATCCATCTTTGCGGCACGACCGAGACGTATCGCGCAGCGGTCCCGATCACCGTCAGAACGAGTTTTCGGATCGTTGTCTCCAGCTGAAGTGCCGCGTCTTCGTTGAATTCGCCTTTCATCTCGGCAACAACAGCAAGGCCCTGGGTTCCGAATTCCTGGTCCTCGACCCCAAACGCAACCACCCGGCCGGCATGAATTCCTGCGACTGAGTTGACCACGGCCTCAACGTCTTCCGGAAAAATATTATTGCCGCCGACGATCACAATATCCTTGAAGCGCCCGATAACGAACAGCTCCCCCTCGGCAATAAACCCAAAATCTCCCGTCGCGTGCCAGCCGCCGTTCAGCGAGTGCGTTTGGAATCCCTCCGCGCCCCAGTAGCCGGAAAACAGCGATGGCGTCCGCACATGAATTTCTCCGGGTGCGAAGTCAGGGCACTTCGATCCATCAACGGCGATGATTTTTATCTCCGTGTCCGGCAGCGGCTTGCCCGAAGAAACATACACATCATCAATCAGGTCGAATGCGAGCTCGCCGCAGGCGCGATTCTCGTGACTCACACAGCTCCGCGGCACGCTGGCCAGTTCCCTTCCCGGTTCGGATTGTGTAATCGCAAACACCGTCTCCGCCATGGCATAGGAAGCCTGCAGCGATTCCTTTTTTACACCCCTACCGGCAAACGTGGTGGCAAACTCCGCGACAGATTTGCAACGAACGGGCTCGGAGCAGTTAATCCAAGCGCGCACACTGCCGAGCGAATGCTTTTGCATCTGCTCTCCCCTCTGCGAGAGATAGGAAAACGAGAAATTCGGAAGCCAGCAAAATGTAGCCTTGTAACGGGCAGCATATTTCAGCAGAAGTTCCGGATTGATCACCCAGTCGTTGGCGGCGATCTGCACCGACGCCGCCCCATGCCAAAGCGGCAGCCAGTAGCACGCGATGAGGCCCATATCGTGGTACAGCGGCAGCCAGGAGACAACAACGTCCGCGTCCGAAAGCTGCAAAACTTCTCCCAATTGCTTCAACTGATGGGCAAGCATCCCGGCGGTGACGACGACCGCCTTCTGTGCGCCAGTGGTGCCGCCCGAAAACTGGAGGAATAGAGCGTCTGGGTTTGGACACCCGTTCCGCTTCGGAGACTTGCGATTTCCCAGGCGCTCGCTGACCGGCGCAGCAGGAAATATTTTTTCGAAAGACGCGCCGTTCGCCAGTGACATACCACACGCTGGATAGGGCAAACTCCCGGCAAGATTCTCCGCCAAACGCGGCAGCGTGATAAGCAGGTCCGCGGGAAGGTGGTTCAACTGGTGAACCAGGTTGCACTTGTACTTTTCAGGATCGACGCGGCTGGTGGGCCAGGCCAGAATTGCGGGAATATGGCCCTTCAGGACCAGGCCGAGCTGCAGCAAGAAGAGTTCAGGCGAGTGCGGCAAGAGCACCAGTACGACGGAACGCTCTTTGGTTATGCCAAACGAAGAGGCAAGCTCTTCGGCGCGGTCAAGCAATGCCTTGGCGGTGAATTCAATGGGCCGCTCAAAATCGGGAGCAACCGTAACGCGGAGAAGCGTCTTCTCTGGCTGCGCGAGAAGACGCCTCCGGAGTCGTTCGCAAAATTCGGCGTTCGTGGTCACGCCTGGCATATCTCCCCTAAGCTCTGCCTGCACCATGACTCAATGCATCGAAAGTGTTGTTGCAGAAGCAGGTCCATTCGTCGTTTGGCACAGATCGTTAGCGATGGCTTCAGCAGCAAGCCTGTGCCCGGTTTCGTTCCAATGGCCGGCTCCCCAGTTCGTTTTGTTGAACCCGTTGACATAAACCCGATGCGCCTCCGCGTAGGCGGTAAGCGGCGGCGCGAGGTTGATCACCGCAATGCCGGCGTTCTCTCCAAAATGCTGGATGCGATGATCGGCATACGATAAATCCGAAACACCGAGTTTCCTCATGATTTCCGCTCGCTTCGCCGGGTCAGGAATCACCTGCGGGCGAGTCGCAAGCGTCACAACGCGGAATTCCGCTCCGTGTGCCGCAACTTCATCACGCATGGCGAGTAACAGTCGCTCAGTAACATGCCACGCTGTTTGCATGACTGGGAGTGACGGCGGCGCATAGATCGCGAACTCCAGGTTGTCCATTCCGGAGCTTTCCGCCCTCTGCCTGGCCGTCGCCATCGCTGCGCGTACCTTCCCAAAGCGCTGGAGTGCATTAACGGCCTGCAGCACTCGAATGTGTTTATTGAACTGGTATCCGACATTCTGCAGCGCGATTTGCTGCGGTTGAAGCGCTGGCAGCGAACGGAACGAATCATCGAGGACCAGTTGGCTGCCGCGATCGACAAAATAGGGCGAGCGTTCCGGGTCGAGAGCGTTATTCAGTTCCCGCACGTTGTTGGCAATGTCTCGCGCCGGGTAAAACGCCAGGAGCACCACGTCCGGATGATAGTTCCACCCTTCCTGCTGAAGTGTCAGAAGTTCCTGCCCGGTCGAATAGCCGGCGACGCCGAAGTTCAGGACTTCGACGCGCTTTCCCTCAAAGCACGAATCCCCGTTCAGTTTTTCCTGAAGGACGGCCGTATACATTTTATCGAGGGGTACCTGCAACGCTTCCGTCCAGGAGTTGCCAAGAACAGCGATGCGAATCGTATTCGAAGGTTTTTCGTGACTGCGTTCCTCGTCGTGAAACCCGTTGCTATTGATGCGAACCAGTTGCCGGGTTTCGGTGGAAACCATACCGCTCGCGCCCGGACGCAATCCCCATCCGAGCTCGCGACTGGGGCCATAGAGTTGCGCGTCGAAATGCACCTTGGCAACCTGAAGCGCAATCTCGCCGAAAACCGGAATGGCCAGAAAGACCAACGCGGCAAGCAACAGTTCTTTCTTTGTAGGCGGCATCGGTCAGCAGGAACGTAAGCGATCCGAGTGGAGTCGCAGAGAAGTGGGATACATTTCTGAATCCACGGAAGAAAGATGCTCCAGGGCATATATCGCACCAAGCAGAAGCAACAACACTGCCAGCGGCAGAAGCCACCAAAGCCTATGCTTCCACGCGCGGCTAATAAATCCGCCGGAGGCAAGTGCTGGTTGCGCCGCTTTGACCTGGTAACTCAAGTTCTTTCCTTCGCAATCATGCTGGCAGCCCAATTCCCTATCGCCGTATGACCGGCAACGCTTGCGGCAGTGCGATCCCGTTCACGGAGACACTGCCATCGGGATTGTGCGCCGCATTGTGGCACGTTAGCGTGCAGGTATTCGAACCGCGATTGTAGGAAATCGGCGAAGACTGATTCTGGCCAACAACCGCGATATCGAAATTGATCAGCCGCTCGCCGGAAACTCCAGCGCTGAGCGATCCAAGGCCATGCGCTGTGTGGCAGACGGAGCAAGAGAAACCATCGCTCGAAACGTGGCGGCTGTGCTGCGTCCAACCCGCGTTGGACATGATGTTGTTCAGGTCGTGGCACTTCGCGCACAGCGCATACGGCCCTTGAGGGCTCAAGTCCGGCGTGGGGTAAGTGTTGTTCACGATCCCGCCCGGAACAGCGGCCTGCGTGAACTGATAGTTCCGCTCCAGAACGTGGGGGTAGATCGAGCCGTGCGGCCCGGTTGGTCCGCTGCCACCAAATTCACGATTGTCGTCGCTGGCGTGGCAGTCGGTGCAGAAAATTCGTGTGCCCACCAGTCGACCCGACGCGGTGCCGTTCTGGTTCAACATGTTCGCGAGCAAACTGGGCTGTGGAAGCGGGCTGCTGCGATCATGCGTCACCGGATGGCTGGAAGTGGAACTGGGGCTGAATTGCGGCACCAGGTTCAGCGCGTCGCCAGAAAAGACCAGTCGCGACGGCAAGTATCCATACTTGATCAGAACTTGTTTCCCGACGCTGGTGCCGTGGCAGCGGAAGCAGGTCTCGTATTGATTGGCCGCGGGCGTGAGAACCGTGATGCCGTCAATCCCACTGATGCCGGCGGCGCCAGCCTGCGGCGGGCGAATCGTGGGAGGCGCGGAGAAAAGTGTAAGCGCGTTGCCCGTGTGCGGACTGTGGCAATCAACGCAGGTGGCGTGACGATTGTTGTTCAGGATTGCGGGCTCCGCCGCGTCGTGTCCATTCGTGCCCGCAGGCAACAGGTGCGAGATTTTCGCAAATTCGGCGTACACATTCGGAGCCACCGGCGAAATATTTCCTGGGCCGCCGTGGCAAGTGATGCAGTCCTGCGTGCCGGAGTCAATGCCGGGCGCTGCGGGAGTGGCCGGGCGCAGCAAACGCGCGGGGCCGCTCGCGTTGTGCTCCATGTGGCAAGACGTGCAGGCATTCGTAGCGACGGTGGGGTACGAGCCGACATTCGCTGTGCCTGCAACCTGATTCGTCGAAATTGCGTGGATGCTGGCCGTCCATCCCGCGAGTGGATTGATCTGGCCGGTGACGACGCGATTGGGATCGTGGCAGGCCAGGCACATCTGCCCGTTCGAACTGTCGCGCACCAGGAATTTCTGCGCGACGGTGTCAATGCCCTGAACGTGCGCGTTGTGGCAGCTGGTGCATTCGACGTTGCCCGCGACAAGCTTCACCGCCTGAGTAGGATCAGCGGTGACGCCCTGCGCGACGATGGAAGCCGCGAGATCCGGAGTGTCCTTTATCGGCAACACCAGGCTGAACGGATGCGAGCCGCCAAGATTCGTGCCGAGGATATCCATATTATTCATGGAGCCGGTGACGGGAATTTTTCCGTACGCCGCGGTCTGGCCGATGGCGACGGTGCCGTCGTGGCAACTGAGGCAGAGGCTCGTGGATTTTCCGAGGATCGGCTGCGCGCTTCCCTGCTGCTTGTAAGTGGTGCTGGTGTACGGAGTGTAAGTTTGAGAGGAGAGCGTCTGATTCCAGAGTGGAGTGTTTCCGCCGACGCCGCTGTGTGGTGCATGGCAAAAAGTGCAGCCGAGACTCCCTTGCGTGGTCACCGACGAACCTGTGCCCGCCGACATGTTGTGCATGCCAAGCGTGTCCGCTTGAATCGGTGGCGGAGTCTGGGCCTTTGCGGGCAAAGCAAGCAAAAGCAAAAACAGCGGGACACAGAGGTAGAGAGAGCGTTTCACGGTTTTCTCCCGACCGCGGCACCGCTGCCGTAGTAGTGATAGATCTGCACGCGCTTGTTAAAGGAATCCACTACATAAATGCGATCCTGCCCGTCGATCCGCAAGCCCGTCGGCAATTGGAACGTGCCCGGGGTGCTGCCGAGTTGGCCGAAGTAGTAGAGGAGTTGGCCTTCGCGGTTAAAGACCTGCACGACGCTCCACTGGCCGTCGACGATATAGAGGTGGCCTTCGGAGTCAAAGGCGATGCCCTTGGGACGAAACATTGCCCCCACGTCGTCGCCAACTTTGCCGATTGCGTATTGAAACTCGCCGTTTTTGTCGAGCACTTGCACGCGAAAGTTCATGGCGTCCACGACAGCGAGATTGTTGCCGTCCAAGCGAAGCTCCGTTGGGAAATTAAATTCGCCGTCGCCGGTGCCGGGTTTTCCAATGCGCTTCAAAACGCTGCCCTGCATGTCCATCAGGAAGATCTGGTTGCGCAGGGTGTCACTGACGTAGATGCGTTGCGCGGCGGAATCTACCGCAATGCCCGTGGGCCGCTTGAAGTAGCCCTCTCCGTATTTCAGGCTGCCGATGGCGTGTTGGAATTTGCCGTTGGGGTCAAACACGAAAATCTTGCCGGCTTCGGAATCAGTGACGTAAATTTTGTCCTCGGCATCAACGGTGACGCATTGTGGCGCGACCAGGGGATCTTTATCAGTGTCTTTGCGCGAGAGGAATTTGTATTTCTCTTTGGCGAAATCGAAGATGTGGACGCCGTGCGCGCCGGGGTCGGTGACAATGATGCGGCCCTTCGAATCGGTGGCAATGCTGTAAGGCCGCACCATCACGTGAAAATCAGGCGAGCCGATGGCCACGTCGACCACCTTGGTCCAGAAACCGCGCTTGGGTTTCACTTCGCGCTCGCCGCTGAAGGCCCGCTCGTAACTTAATTTGCGACCACCGTCCATCAACAGATCGGGAATTTCGATTTTAGGCGGCTCTTTTTTCTTGTCGGGAGCAGCGATGGCAGGACGCAAAAAAAGTGTTCCCGACAGAAGGCTGGCGAGAATCGTCGCGCAAACTACCGCCTTGTTCACCCTGATCAGAAGAAGTTGAACCATCGGGTCACTCCGACGAAAAACGAATACTGGCTCCCCGGCGGAGTGCCCGCGGCGCTGATACTTTGAGCAAATTTTGTATAGCCACCCAGCACGCTGATCTTCCTCAAACGGTATTGGAACTGGCCGTAAAAGATATTCGTACGGTTATTCGAGAAGATCCTGTTACTTAGAGTGTCGCTCATGGCGTTGGAATAGTTGCCGGAGATGGTCAGACGGGGGAGCGGCATCAGGGAAAGTCCCGCGCCATAGCTTTTGCCATTGTAGACAATCAGTCCTTCCGGCGACAATCCAGGCGTTAGCGGGATCGGCTGGATTCCAGTGCTGGTCAGTAAGGACTGACCGCTGCTCTTCACGTAGTTCCCGCTGAGCGTTATGCGGCGCAAAGCCAGGCTCGTGGAAAATCCTTCGCTTTGATTGACCGTGCCGACTTGCTGGGTAAAGCCGCTGTGACTTCCGCTGATTGCTCCCGTCCACTGCATCCCTCTGCCCAATCGACGATGTAAGTTTGCATTGTAGTTGTAGTAGGACGTGGTATACGTCACCAGCAGCGTCTGCACATTCTGGGCATAACTGAATCCGCCGCTTAATTCCCACAACCCAAAGCGATGGTAGCCGTTCAAGTTCCCGATGAAGCCCAGCGAATTGCTTGCAAACTTGTTGGAGCTTTCGATGACGGAGCCTGAAACAGTAAACGTCTTCAGGATCCGCTTGTTATACCCTACGGTGCCCGTCAGATAACTTCCATCGTAACTGTTCCCAAAATACGCCTGATGGAAATAAGTGATCTGCGCCGACCCATAAAGATTCTTCGTGAAGTTGTAACTCGCACCTCCGTCCACTGTGGAGGAATAGGACTGCGAATGCATCGGGAGCAAAGGCACGCCCCCGCCGCTACTGACAATATTCTGGTAAAAGTACCCGTCCAGATTATCGGTATAGTTTTGCCCGATAAACAGACTCAGTTTCTGCGTTGGATGAAAGTTCGCATTAGCTGTTTCCGTATTCGTCGTATAGTTCGTGAATGAGTTGGTTTGCTCCAGCGCAGATCCAAACTCGCCGGAATAGGTGGAATGGTTGAAGCTCAGAGAAAGAGAACCGTTCCATGGGAGATTGTGCGCGCCGTTGACCCCGATATTATTCCCGCTGAAGTCCGAAGAGTTCCTCCCCTGCTCGCCGCCCAGGAAAAATGGGAAATCGGAACTGATATTTTGATGGGTGAACTGGGCGTTCAAAAGCCAGCCGGCCTTTTTGTAGGACGACCTCAGGTTGAGTGTGCGGGTGGACGATTTCGACTCCTCGTTCGTGCCGAAAACGTTTCCACTGCCGCCCCCTTGCGAATAGCTCACAGAGAATGTCGGCCACTCCGGAAGCAAGGCGCTCCAACCAATTCCGAAACCTTGACCTGTGCCAACGGTTGTAAAATCCGGACTCCCGGGAAGCCCAAAGGTTCCAGTGTTATTACGCGTGTAGTTGTAGCTAACGTAGCCAGGAAACCGGGTGCCCGTGAAGAAGTTCGCGTTCGCATTCACGCCGCTGCTATCAGTTAACGACTGAAAACTGGAGTTGGCTTTCGACTGGTTGTAATAAGGAGCGATCGTAAAATTAAGAAAATTCGGATTGTAATAGGAGCCGCTTAGCGTGGCGTCCCCACCATACTCCAGACTGTGGTTGGAGGGGACTTGATCCCCGTAATTCCCGTTATAGCCGGCGGTCAGGATTCCGGAAAGATTCATGCGCAGATCGTCCCCAACCTGCACTTGGGCGTGAGTCGACGGGACAATGATAAAAAAGAGCAGGCAAGCCGCGCACTCGACAATCCGTTTCACTTTGCCTGGCTCCTTTCCTGTAGAGGTGACCAGTCGTTTCAAACTGGCACAGCCCCGTAGTTGTGATTGCACACCCAATGCCAAGTTAACTCATCACAGAAACTATCTAATCGCTTGTATTCACAAGACTTACGGAAGTGCCTTGGATTCGTTTGGGAGCCCCTGTGCGCTCCCTTGCGACATCTCACCCACTTGAGCGTGTTGAATTCCTCAGCACTGGTTGCGCTGAATTTTGTAGTGCTTCCGGGATTGCAATTTCGCTTGCTGAAGCGCGCACACAGCGCGCCGGTTGGGGTTCTGCGGCTGTCGTCGTCGGACAGTTTCGGAATGACAATGGATCGCCGGGCTTGAACTGTACAGCGAACGGCACTTCGCGATTCTTAGAGATGTTCCGATCTCATTACACAGCCCGCGCTAGAGCATTTCCACCTTGGCGTAGGCGCGCAACCGTTTATCGAGCGCGACGCGGAGTTGCTCATACTTGCTCTTCTGGAGTTCAGTGCGCAGATCAGACTTCACTCCTTCGAAGGTCCGCTTGCCCGCCGGATTGTGGGCGTTCAGGCGGACGATGGTATAGGCCTGTTCGATCTGAATCACGTCGCTGACCTGACCGGGCTTCATGGCGAGAAGCGCCTTTACAACCTGGGGAGGCAGTTTGGATTTTTCAACGGCCTTGTGATCGCCCATGTTGACGCGGAAATCGTCTTCGGAGACTTTTTCGGCAAGCAGGCCGAACTCCTGATAGCTGTTTGTTGCTTTGGCCTGTTTCAGATCTTCATTGGCACGCTTGAGAGCTTCCTGCTTCTGTTCGGCCATTGGTTTCTGCGGCGGCAGAACAGAAATGGATTGAAACGTGAAGGATTCGGGAATCTGGAATTTGGCCGGGCTCTTGTCGTAATACGCTCTCGCTTCCGCCAATGTGACCGCGGCTTTGTTTTCCACTTCGAGCTTCAGCAACTGCTCGATCAGCAGGGAGCGCTTGATCTTGTTCACCACGTTCGGCTCGGCGCCGCCCATCTCCACCTTCAGATACTCTTGATATTCCTGCGGCGTTTGGAACTGCTTTTTGAATTCGACCTGTGCCTGCTTGAGCTGCTGCGGCGGGACGGTCAGCTTGCGGCGCTGCGCTTCCTGGAAAACGAGTTCCTCGAAAATGATCATCTGAAGCGCGCCCTGACGGATGGAGGCTTCCTCAGCCTTTGGGAATCCACCATGAGTTGTTGCGTAAGGAAAGATCTGCAACATTTCACGGAGCAGGTCGCGATCAGTCAAGCTGGCGCCGTTGACGCGGGCTACCGGCTTATCACTGACCTGGAAAGCGGAATCGGTGGGTGCTGCGGATGGGGCGGGCTTTGCTGCTCCGGTGGGAGCGTGGGATGAAACCTGAGCCGTTACGTTTACTGCTGCTCCTAGTAGTAGAGCGAAAACTACCAGATACTTCATGAAATCCTCCGTCTTTAATTCAGTCTCTAACAAAAAAAGGGAGAGAGTTTCCCCTCTCCCCTCCCCTGCAACTTTCTACTGGAACTGAGTCTTGATGTTGTTGGTGTTGTTGGCTTCGTTCGCTTCGCCGAAGTGGCACTGGCGGCAGAACTGGGTCGTGGAAGGCGCCGTCTTGCCGGTCGGATCCGGGGTGACGTTCGGGTTGTAGGGGCCGTTCACGAAGAAGTAAGTCGCGTACCACAAGCCACCGCCGTCGCCTGCGATCGGGCTGGATGCGGAAGAGGTATACACGGTCATGACGTGCTGGTTGTGGCAGGTGGTGCAGAGAACGTACGGCTTGCCACCCGCGGTGACGGCAAAGGGCTGGCTCCACTTGCCGGGGGCCAGAGCTGGATAGCCGTAATTGGCCACAAACTGCGCATATTGCGAACCGGCAGTGAGCGCAAACTTGGTGCCGTTGAAGGTGAGGCCGGGCATCGTTGTCGAGATCGTGGCCATCTGTCCCACCGGGTGGTCGTTGTTATAGGCGTTCGGGCCAGTGCCGGTGCCGTCATTGCCGAGCAACGTCGGGATTGGTGCTTTCCCGTAAGCGGTATTGGTCAACAGGCCGATGGTCTGTTCATAGGATGACTTGGCCATCATGTTCGAGGGGGTCAGGTTGCCGTCATGGCAGCTGAGGCAGAGGAGAATGCCGCCGACTTCCTGCGAACCGCCCGTAATGGTGGCGGGCAAAAGTTCCGTGTACTTGCCGCCGTCGCCAAATGCGATCGTCTGGCCGTAGAGTGGGCTTGCGTCTTGTCCCCACAGTGCATAGCTGCCGGCATCCGCCCCACCGCCGTGCCCCGAACCAAAGGACCCGCTGTGAGGTGCGTGGCAACCCGCGCAGCCGCGGCCGCCGTTATTGTGCGCGCCCAGGACGTCGACCGGGGACGACCAATTCTGACCCATGGCCAATCCAGCGCTGGCCAGTGCGAAAATCGCTACTAAAAGCATTTTTTTCATAAAATCAAATCCCTACGTAG
>Ga0210403_10002075_pt1 | contig 18464 bp, 26 predicted proteins | sample IncBWC19MmetaG_FD_150863 | JGI IMG/M metagenome (GOLD analysis project Ga0210403, IMG submission 150863) | Forest soil microbial communities from Barre Woods Harvard Forest LTER site, Petersham, Massachusetts, United States - Inc-BW-C-19-M | ecosystem: Environmental > Terrestrial > Soil >... | reverse complement strand
CTTGGTCAAGGTTTAGGGGCTGGCGGAGCTGCTGCTACGGCAGGAGCTATGAATGAATATGGAAATCAAACTGGAACTCAGGCTATTAATAGCGGTTATGGTTCCCAACCTTCTGGACAAAATGCTAACCCATCCCAATATGGTATGCAAGATCAAAGTGGGGCTTTGGTAGCTAAGCCAAATAATAATTATGCCAGAGGTGGAATGGTTCATGTGCGTGATCCTAAAACTGGATTACATGCTTCTGCTCAACCTATCCAAATGTGTGGTGGCGGAATGTGTTATGCAAAAGGTGGGGAAGTTCATGATCATAGTTTATGCATGTTAGCAGGAGGGTCAGTTCCAGGGGAAGCACAAGTACCTGGGGATTCAACAGATAATGATACCGTGGATGCTAAACTCTCTCCTCATGAGATTGTCCTTCCTCGTTCAATTACCCAAACACCAAATGCCCCTCAACAAGCAGCGAAGTTTGTTGGACAGATTAAAGGTCAACTTCCTCCTGAAGCAGGGCCTATGATTGGACAAGCAATCCAACAAGCCTCACAACCTCAACCTTTGAATTTTGGAGATATTGTTCGTAAGTTAGAAGAAAATGGTTTAGAACTTAGACTTACTCCTAAAGGAATGTAATATGCCTTATAAATCTGATGCTCAACGAAGATTCTTTCATACGGATACTGCTAAAAAAGCTGGTATTACAACTAAAGAAGTGGATGAATTTGATAAAGCTTCTAAAGGCAAGAAATTGCCTGAAAAGAAAATGGCTTTTGGTGGAGAAACAAATCCTAAACATGAAACTCTTTCAGCCATGCAGAATAATCCTAGTGCGGGGTTTGCTAATGGGGGATTAGTGCATTCCTTAGGAGATTCAGATAATGGCACTTTAGCCGGACTTCGTGATCTTTTGATGAGAGCGCAACGTGGTGAAGATATTAATGAAGCTCCTAAGTTAAATCCAGAGGATGAAATGCGGGATGGTAAATTTATAGGAGAGTTTAATACTCACTCTTCCAGTGAACCAGTTAAAGGCTATGCAGAAGGCGGTTTAATTGAAGCGTTTGAAAAGTTATTAGGGAATAAAGGCGATTCCGCAGTTAAATCAGATAAATCTGAAGCGGCGGCAGCGGATGCCATTGATCCTGTGATTGAAGTTAAACCTTCGACTGATACAGCTAAAGGATATGCAAATGGCGGGGATGTTACAGGATCAGAATTTGATCCAGATCAACCTTATCCTACCCAGGATCAAGGGGATGAAGGATTACCTTCTTCCCGTCCTCTTTTTGCCAGGGCGGTTGATGCTATGGGTAATGCAGTTATGGGAGCTGCTAGTGACGCATTAGGGCCAACAACGGATATAAGTGATGTGGCAGCTGCTCGATTAACTGGTAGTCCTGTTACTATTCCTCAAGTTAACGCAGAACAATTAGCTGGATTACGTTCTCAATCTCCGCAGATTCCATTAAACAATGTTATTCATCAAGCGAATATGGGACAACCCGCTACCCCAACCCCAAATCCAATTCTTCAAGCAAGTCAAGCAGCTCAAGGAATGCCCGCTACCCCCGCTGATATCTATCAAGGCATTTCTGCTGGAGATAGAGCCGCGTTAATGCAGAAGTTATTGGCTGCAAAAGCACAACCAGGGAATCTAGCTGCGCAAGGAGTCGGCGGATTAGCGGATGCCATTACTTCAGGATTTGGCAAATCTCCTACCAATTTTCAACAACAGATTCGTGGCACACAGGCTCAGAATGTCCAGAATCAGATTGGTGTGGTAGATACTCAACGTCAGCAAGTACTTCAAGATATTCAAGCCAAGATAGCTGTTCAAGAATCTGATCCCACTTCTCCTTATAGTCAGGGTATGAGACAATTCCTTCAAGCGCAGGGTATGAAAGTGCCTAGTGGCATGTCTGCTTCAATGCTTAAACAAACATTACCAGATGTCACTAAGATATTTGATACCAAGATGGTTGCAGCTACCGCTGCAGGAGCTCAAGGTATTGACGCTGCTAAAGGATTGTTAGGTGAAACCTTTGCGGATTGGCTTAAAGAAACAATGGGAATGGGAGGCGTAGAAGCCGGTGAACAGGCCTTAGAAAATAGAGTAGCAGGAACAACGAATACCACTCCCGCTCAAAGAACGCCGAATGGCGTATCATATAGAGTTAAATAAAGGATTTTAATGGCTACCTTAGAAGCTCAAACACCAGACGGAAAGACATTAGATATAGATGTACCTGAAGGTACGCCTGAAGCAGCTTATCCTCATATGGTAGATGATGCTGTTGGTCATTATATATCTACCCATCAAAGCGGATTAGAGAGTTTTGGGAGAGCGGCTGTAAACAATCTCCCCGCTGGTGGACAATTAGGGGCTTTAGGCACAGCAATATTAGGAAACGCACCGGATTATAGTGCAGGAATGAAGGAATGGAACCAAAAGGCTGCAGAAGCTAAAGGACAGCACCCTATAGCCTATGGAGCAGGAGCAGTTACAGGCAGTTTAGCCCCTTTAGCCATTCCTGGGGTAGGAGAAGCTATGGCTGCGGCCCCTATAGCAACAGGAGCAGGGCTAGGAGCCTTGAATGCTGTTGGGAACACCGATATAGTCCAAAACCCTGGTGAGGCTGTTAAACAAGCAGGAGAAGGGGCTGTATTAGGTGGAGCGATGGGCAAAATAATGCCCTCCGGCCAACAAGCGGCAGAAGGGCTTGAAAACTTTGCTAATTCTAAAGCAGTTCAGACATTAGGTCTTAAACCGGGGATGCTAGGTATACCTTCCCATGAATTAGAGGATTTAGGGAGTTTTGCATCAAGCGCAGGGCTAACCCAAGGATCATTAGAACAACGTGTAAATATAGCAAAAGACTTACTCCAGCAAACTGGGGCGCAAATTGGAGATATCGGTGCCGGATCGCGTCCTTTATCTGATCCTTCCCCATTTATTGAACAACTCCATAGTCATTTACAAGAATCTTCCAGCATCTTTGGGCCAGAAGCCAATCCAGAAGCCACAGTGTATCGCCAGGGTATAGCAAATCTCTCTAAACCTGGTATTACTTTTGATGAACTACAATCTTTGAAAACAGCATACGGACAAAGAGCTTTTGATGGTATGGGAAATGTAAAGAATGATGCAGCGGCTAATGTTTACAACCAAATCAAAGATGCGATGAAAAGCATCATAAATGAATCCCCTTCTGACTATCAAGAAGCTATGACAGCCTATAGTAAACTAAAGGATATTCATAACGGATTAATGAACCAATTTCAGCAAGCCCAGGCAGGGGGAGTGCAAGCTAAAGGATTTGGACTTGCTGGTAAAATGGCGGCTATGGTAACAGGCGGGAATGTTCCAGCCACACTTGCAACCGGGACAGTTCTTGCTCCAGCCCATCCATTTATGGCAATGGGAGCATTAAGTGGTATTACACAGAATCCGCAAGCTATGGAATCTGCAGCTAGAGGGGTGGCGGGAGTCCTACCGACTATATCTAAAACTGCGACAGCCGGCGGGATTGATGCGGTTACTTCCTATCTCGTTAATACCTTAAATACCAATCCGCAAAAATTTGGCCGCTTTGCTCAACCACTAATACAAGCGGCAAAACAAGGCGGCTCACAAGGGCTGGCAGCACAACACTTCCTGTTATCCCAACAATATCCAGAATATAATAAAATGACACAACAGCAAGAGGGTAACAATGACAACCAAAGATAGATTACTTATTCTAGAAACCAAAGTTAAAGATATCTACTTGCTACAGAAATGGCAAATCGGGCTAACAGGATTGATATTATCTGCAATGCTTATAGCATGGAAAGCACGATAATGGGTTATTCGGTATGCCTATCATTTGCTGGAAATGTAATCGGAGTGTCGAACCTCTAGAGCGAAGAGAGAAGGACAAGAAAGCCAAAAAGACTTGGCTTATAACTTATTGTCCATTTGAACGCTGTGCTGCGAACCTAGATATTGTACCTGCTACATCTATAAAGATTTGGAATGGTAGTTACTTCGAGGATGACTCATATTCTACTTAATATCCTCTATTAGGAGTATAAAATTTTTCTCAATTTAACCCGGAAACCTTCATCCAACGGCTGTACATTCGGTATACTGACAGTAGATGGTCAGAATCCATGTTACACACTCGAGCGTCCTGAAGTACAAATTCCCACAGGGACGTATAGCGTCGAAATAACATATTCACCACGATTTAGTCGGCTTCTTCCACTTCTAGATGCTGTTCCTGATCGGACTGACATCCGAATCCACGCCGGTAATTGGCCCAGGGACACAGAAGGGTGCATTCTAGTAGGTCTAGGTTTAGGGGACAATATGATAACTCAGAGTATTGCTGCACTTGATCCTTTGGTTACTCAGATTCAGCAAGCCGTCGATTCCGGCGATTCTGTGACAATAACAATTTCTTAGCTGTCTTATTCTTCATAAAGACTTCTCTACGAAGCCGTTTCCTCGACATGCGCGAGGGAACGGTTATTTTTTTGCCGTAGGATTTATAGTTCATGAGTGTGAAATATACACAAGAATTAATCCTAGAAATCCGCCTATTGTAAAAGCAGTTTTTAATCGATGCCGCCAACAAAAAATATCTACAACTATCCAAAAACCTATTAGTAATAGTTCAATATTCATTAATTACCTCCGTAATGTTTATATAGGCGAAGTGCTTGCCCAAGAAATAAATTAATGCTAGGCGTATTAACAGCCAAGGTAATGCCTGACCATCCAAATACTCCTATAATCATGGTATTCACCCCTATCAACTCCCCCTTTTCATTGAATGCTCCTCCTCCGGAAGAGCCCGGATTAGCCATAGCAGTAGTAACTAAATACTCGGATGAAAATTTCAGACTCGGTATTTGATAATCCGTCATTCCTACCTTCCCTTCACTTTCCACAAATTCGAACTCTTCAGGACTACCAATATTCATTACATAATCTCCGCGATTTGGCACAGTTCCGATCTTAGTATACTCATGATGAAAAGGGGCATCTAAAAGCATGAGATCAGCTTTCTTATCCCAAGCAATGATATGAACAGGATAACCTAAGACATTGTATGGCCCTCTAGCCCATATTTTATCATCCAGATGAGCAACGCAATGAGCTGCTGTTAAGATAGTTGTAGGAGATATGTAAGTTCCAGAACAACTATAATAAGCATAATGCTGAATCTCAAAACCTCCTAATTTAGTTACTTGTTTAGTTTTAATATGCAATAATACAGAAGCTGCTAAATCTCGCTGAGCAGCGGCCCGTTGTTTAAAATGATGGGGAGCCCAAATAAAAGGTAACATCAATATTAACATCCCTAGTTTTTTAATCATACTTTATCTCCTTTATAATACATTTTACACTTTTTACAGAATAACCGTTGATAAATACTACCACAAAAAGGCCGAACCCCCCAACTTACTGCAAATCTTCGAGGGCATAGATGGTGTACTGACGGCATTCTTTGAGGAACCCATTTCTGCAACTTGGTATACAACTCTTCAGTACTTAGCACATCATGGATATTATACTTCTTCATTTCTTTCCAGGCTTCCATATTTCTCTTTAAACATTCTACCCATAACAGCATTCCGGGGAACCGTTTGTGACTTAACTTCTTATATTTAGTACACAACTTATCTGTAAGATATTCCAGTTTGTTGGAAGTAAACTGCGCCACACTCTTTACGATGCGATATGTATCCAAATGCTTATAATCGCTAGGAGGGGGCATACCATGGAGAATAAATCTGGTATTCAACCTCGGAGCATCAAATCCAGAACCGTATTGGGTAATCACTACATCCGCTGTATCCAGAAGCTTCCATAATGGCTCTAAGATATTTTTATCATCATAGAAGTTTTTATTACAGCTTACATCCCGATAATATACTTTCTTTTCTCCTAACCATTTAGCTGACCAGGCTAGAACAGTCCAATCTTGGACTATTTGGTTTAATCCAATATTTTGATCCTTCAATCCCCATATATAGGCGGTCATTGGAGAGGTTTCGATATCGACTATGAGTACTTTAGGCTTTTGCACGTTTCCGCCTTTGTTGTGCAGTTTTAACTTTATGGCATAGCTTACAAATAGCTCTTTGAGGGCCGAAAAACATCTTTTTTATAAATTGGGAAGTATCCAGCCAATGCTCTAATGGGCCTATAGGAGGTTCATGATCCACTTCCGCCATTTGTATAGGATAATCTACATCGCATATAGGACACGTAAACCAAGGAAAAGGTGATGTTTTATCTTTTGTCGCCACTTTGAGAATTGCTCGTCGTTCCGCGCTCCGGCTCCAAATTAGGCGTATTGCTGATCGCAATTTGGTTTCTAGGGTCTTTGGCTTTTTTGACATTCGCTTTTCTCCGTTTAATCTGCGCTTCTCTATTGTTCCAGAGTAAGTCATAAAAGAACTCTATCCAAAGAGTCACTAATACGGCTGTTTCAAGTTTTTGGTCTAGTGTCATTTACAATCTGCCCAGTTTGGCCCTATCTTACAATCAACTGTAAGTAGAACATCCAATTTAAGGGCTTCTTCCATACATAACTTAACCCAAGTAGAAGCATCTTCTATCTCATATTCAGGAGCTTCAAACAGAAGTTCATCATAAACTTGTACTAAAATACCTAAATTAGGGGCTGTTTTATGTATTTTAATCATCGCCATTTTCATTATTTCTGCTGCACTGCCTTGCGTAATGTTATTGATAAGTTGACGTTCTGCGGCTTCACGTTTCCAACCATTTCCATCAATAAGCCCATCAATTTTAATTCTTCGCCCCATAAACGTAGTACAAAATCCGCTTTGTTTCGCCGTGTAAATAAGAGTGTCTTGGAAACGCCTAAGCTGTGGAAAGAGGTTCCACCATTTGTCAATTTCTTGTTGCGCTTCTTCAAGTGTTCCTCCTAACTGTCTTTGGACGGAGTACTTTGTGGCTCTATAACCTACGGAAAGATTAAGCACTTTGGCCCTGTCACGACTAATCCCCAACCGTCGTGCTGTAAAATCGTGGAAATCCGTCCCGTCATTAAACAACTGACACAATACAGGGTCTTTGGATAAATGCGCCAGGACGCGGGGCTCGATTTGTCCAAAATCGCAATCTCCCAATAACATTCCTGGCCGGGCCGTAAACATTCTTCGCACAAGTTTACCATTTTCTGTTTTCTTTGGTATCTGAAGTAGATTCGGATTGCTACAGCTTAATCTTCCTGTCCTGGTTCCGCATTGATTGAACCATGGATGAACTATTTTTTGCCCTCTTTCAAGGTAAGATTCAACAAAGGAGGATAAGAGAGTAGAAATTTCACTGTATTGAAACAATGCGGACACAACAGGTTGTTCTTTCCACGCTTCAAGAGCCCTTTTATCCGTCGAGGCTTTGCCTTTGAACACGGGTCGTATATCTTTAGCATTTAATGCCTCCAGAAGTTGTTTCGGAGAATTGAGATTAATATTACCCAACTCATTCTTTATTGATTCTTGAATCGGTTTAATTTTCTGCTCTAATACCACTTTTAAAGCGGTAAGATAGTTTAAATCTAAACAAATGCCCCGATTCTCCATAGCCTGTAGAATAAAAGCTACAGGCCGTTCTATTTCTTCAAAATATTGAACGGCAGGTGCACATACTCCCGGGTTTCGCTGCCGTTCATAAAGTTTCCATGTAGCTATAACATCCAAGGCGTTATATTTAGCTACTAATTCCAAAGGCTGTTGATCCAACGTCTTTCTTTCTTTTACTTGCTTAAAAGTACGTTTACCGACAATATCATTGTAACTAGGATAGATAATACCCAACTCTGTTTCAGCCAATGACTTGAGGCCATATCCATGTCTAGAACTGTCAATAATGTGAGCATACAGCTCAATATCATGATATAGTTGATTATCTTTAACATCTATCCCCCAACTCCTTAAACAATCAAAGTCTGTTCTACCATTATGACATATCAAAGAAACGGCAGAAAAATCAAGAGAACGAAGAAGCTGTAAATCACTATAATACCAAACAGTAACCCCATCACTACTAAACCCCACACCGACGAAGTTTCCGGATTCATCATGTTCAACATCCAATGCAATAGGCGATTTAATACTTGCCGGTAGTTCATTAACTTTTAAGATTACATTGTGTTCTACGATTAACCCATTGAATACAGCAATAAGCTCCTCTGAATCCATACACAACTCCAATCCCTAAATAGATTAGGACAATAACAGCAGAGACAGTAACTAATGTTAATATACTAATGAATAATGCTTTAAGGTAAGCGATCATCAAGTTCCCTATGGTTCCGTGAGTAATCCAATAACATCAAAGCATCATAAATAAGGTGGGCTAAATGGGGAAGCCCGGACTCCCGATCTAAATCTTCTCCCATTAACCAACTTCTTAAATGGCGGGATAATGACCCACCTAACTTCATCCAAGGCATTCCTGCTTTATAGTTCCATCGTGCATACTTCTTAGCTCCGAATGTGCCGACTTTTGCTATCTCTTCCCATCCTTCCATAGCGAGGATGTATTGAAGTTCTGACTTACCTATATCGAGATGTCCTGCTTCCATATTATTCCTCTATAGTAACTGCTTTTAAGATTTTTTCTAACAAGATGATAACAGCCTTCTCAAATTGGGTACACTTCTCAAAGTCGTAAACAGTCACCAAACTCCTCCATTCTCTATCTCTTTCTTATCCTCATAAGGTGCGGCTAGTTTTCTGTATACTTCCATGCTAAGACAATGCAGCACTCCAATAACGCTGTTAAGGCTAGTATATGATAGTCCATTTTCAACGATGAAACTCCTTATGAGTTGTGACATGAGATAATTTAATTCTCCCGGTTTCTTAGGAGTACGGCCCTCTTTTAAACTTGCTCTGATACCTTTTTCGATATAAGGAATTGGATTGCCTCCTCTATGGTAGTAAACATCCCGTCTACCAAAATATTTGTGAACCCCATCTTAATACCTAGAATACGTTGTGGAGCTATAAGATATACCGGAATCTGGCGATGATACACTGCGAATGCCATTTCCCAAGCACATCCATCACTCATAATATCTCCGGTGAGATTCAATACGCATTGAGAGCTAGAAACAGCTTTTAAGTCTTTCTTTACGTACCATTCCATTCTTTTCTTATCAAAACTATTATTAATACTACCATCAGTCGAAACTGTGTTTAAATCTTCATCAGCAGCCGGGTCATAGTATGTAAGCCCTACTTTATCTAATAGGGCTTTAGCTATACTTCTTTCGATCAATACATCCTCCAACTTGCGCCCAGACATCGCACCGGCAAGATATACATCGTACATTTAGCCCTCCGTAGGACATTGAATGTGCCTGAAAGTCTCCTGGTCAGCTTCATGCGGCGTTGAAACAGAATATGCAACCTTAGAACCTAATTCTTTATAGAATGAAACAGCCGTATATTTAATTTCATCCCCAGTTTTGATAGGGCGATTACATTTAATGCAATTAATAATCATTTCCCCACCGCCTTGCGCCAGGCTATATCAGCTTCTTGCACGAACGCATTTGCCGTAACACCTGGAAAGTCTTCGAGTACAAATTCTCGAAAATCTTCCGCCGCTTCCAGACGAATAAAGAGAGCTTTTAAATCAGTCGCGAGAATAAAACTTTTACCTTCTAGATAAGCAATAGTCTCTATATCTTCTTTCAATCGCTTCAGATCGTCGTCGGTGAAGGTCATAGTTCCACCATTTTATAAGGAGTATTCATCAACCCAAAATGTATAAGTCCCTTTGGGCCATTGTCGTTTTTATCAAGATTTCCCACAATTTCTGTATATTCAGGTAACACTCGGGTTTCAGATAGAAGTAAAATCCTGGACGATGCCTGTTCAATTGTACCACTTCCTTTTATCATTGACATTCTAGGAGTAACCTTTTCGCCAGTTTTAAGGTCAATCCAATCCGCCGAGCGATTGAGTTGTGCGGTAACGATTCCCGCCACGTCATATTTCCGTCGTAAGTAATTAAGTCCTTGCATGAATGTTCCAAGTTCTCGTTGTACTTCTGAGACGTGATTGATATGGTCAAACATGAACACATCCGGTTTGATTTCATTTATCGCTTCTTCAACTTTTTCAAGATTCGGCGCAAAGCTGTCACATACGAAGAGCTGGTGATTTTCAAATTCTGTTGGATTGCTAAGAGTGGCACAGTATCGCTGCCATATTTCGGTATACGGCATTTCTGTAGAGAACAATAAAACCTTTTTGCCGCTTTCGCAGAGATGTTTAGCACAACCAAGTAACCAATTTGTTTTACCAACTCCCGTTCTAGCTGCAACTGTAAAGAGTCGGGAACTTTTAAGCCCTCCTGGGAGCATAGAATCGAGTTTAGAATACCCGGTGGATAATCCTGATACTGTACTTTGAATAAACTGGTGTTGTTCGAATTGCTTGATACTGTCCGGGTTTGTGGGACTGTGGATGACCAAGGAATTATCCGATCTAGACAATCGTTCTGTTGTATACACAGATTTGGCTTCGTATCGTTTCCAAATGTTTTCAATTTTGGCTTCCAAATGCCCATTTTCTGCCCCAACTCGTTTAGCGTGAGGAATAAGTAAGGCTTGAGCATCACTACTAGACCAGCCATCATAGCGAAGCCGCCCAAGAATACTCGTAAATGTGTTATCAATGTTTCCATCTTTCATTTCCTCTAGGGCTTTAGCTATCCAACCCTGTTCTTTACCAACTATACTTTTCGATATATCCGAGAGTTTTTCCGTCTTTAGTAATTCTTTGGGAAACTCTTGTAGTTCCTTTATATTTAATGGTCGTAACCATCGATATCTTTTTCCATTTTCGTGAATGCTTGGCGGAGCCACAACGAAACCTCCATCTCCACGTATATCTATTCCCGGCTTTATTCTTACTGCATTTTGAATATTTGATTGCCATTTGTAATATAAGTGCTTTCCCTTTCCTGTAATAACTTCGGCATTAGATACTAATTCAAGTCTTTTTGCTTCTTCAATACCTTCTTGGCCATCTAAATCAACGCATATCAGTCCAGAAATTTCTCCTGTCACAATACCTACATTGACATTTGGTTGATTTTGAAACCATTTCAGGATTTCCTCTTGCGTTGGTTTTCTTTGTGTATAAATTTTCCAATCCACTAACGGCGTTTTCCCTTTTGTCTTTACGGGAATTACGCTTAAACCTTGTTTTAAATATGCGAATGCGGCGATTATTAGCCTGTTGTTTTGCTGTTGCCCACCGACAATTTGTTGGTTCATAATGACCCTCATTATTAATACGATCTATTGAATAAGCTTTAGAAGGCCGAGGCCCAACATCTTGTATAAAGTCTTTATAAGATTCATATAAACATTTAATTCCTCGACCGCCGTAATTTTTATAGTTCCAGATTTTCGGATTATGACAACGTTGTAATATGTTTTGAAATATTCGAAATTCAGGATGTTGAATTAGCCATTTCTTATTTCGTGCTCTTAATATAGTTTGGTGTTTTGCATAATATCGCCGAGCTTGGGCATTAAAAGCCTCGCGATTATTATCTTTCCATTGCCGTGTTCTTTCGCTATTTGTCATATCGGGATTATAGACAATCCGGCCTTTGCGTACCTCAAGGTCTGTTCGATTAACATATTTCTCTCTCCAATTAGTCATTTAAGAAATGCCATAGTAACATTGCCGCATCCCAAATCTCTTTATACGCAGGCAAAAAGTATCCTTTCAACTGTATCTCAGGCGTTTTATCCAGCTTTTTCTCGCGCCGAACAATAAGGCCCCAGTAAGATTTTATACCATATATTTCTTTCAACAATAGACTGTATCCATATAACTGTAAGGGATGAAGGGCATCCAATTTACTCTTAATTTTAAGATCAACAATCCATACATCTTTATGTGCCGGTTCTATATGCTCTTTATTCGGCAGATTAGCCCAAAATCTTTTGGGTTGAGTAAAGGTTAGATTTGTAAATGTTCCTGCTGTATCTAATGTCCCGCCTATTTCTTTCCCTGTCAGTTTTAATTCTATAGCGGGTTCGGTTGTTTCATCTGAATTAGGGATGTCTAGAGCTCGATATCCCGATTCTTTTAAGAACTTCGCTACTGGATCAAATACAGCCGCTTGATATTCAGGTACACCTTCTTCAAAGCTTTCGCCTCGAAGGAAGGCTTCCATAAGCTGATGGATGTCATTACCGAGGTTTGCACTCTCTTGATAAAACTGACGTTTAGCCCGGATACAGCATTTTTCTTCTTTAGTATGCAAGGCTCTACAAATCCAGTCCTCAAAGCCTGAAATATCCTGGGCAAAAATGCCCGGAATAGCACTTACCGAAGGAAGTTTCAAGCCTTGAGAATCTAGATGTGTAGTATGGCTCACTATTCGCCTCGCACAAACACTAACATTTGGGTCGCTAACTTAATCGCTTCTTCTGGCAAGTTTTCAAGACTCACAACTGGAGCCAAGGCGATAACAGCGGCTTGTACTGCGCCTTGTCTGCTGATTCTTTGATCTTTAGCATCCCAATCAGCCCGGGTCATAGCTTCGCCTTTCTCTTCTTTCTTGAACTTAGGAGTAAAAGCTTTCGGCGTATATTTTTTCGCTCTGGCAGTATCCACCGGGGGATTAATATCCGTTACTGCTTTAGGCGAGGCTTTAAGTACCTTATTGAGGTATTCTTTGCCACTATCAGCTATATAAAACTCCGCTTCAAACGTTGCGCCCGGAACGATCATAGCCTTATCAGTCTCAGATAACTGCTTTGATAGTCCCACATAACGCCCATTAGCTTTGAATCCGTACTTGCTTAACTCTTCTACTGTTACCGTAACAACTGTTGTTTGTGCCATTTATTTCTCCTTTTAATTTATAGCTCTGTCCATAGCGGCTATGAGGTAGATAATCTCAAGCTTTCTGGTCTTAGTCAGCGAATCTACGCATATTCCTACAGAGCTAAAATAATCTGACGGATACAATCCCGCCAATATATTGATTATTTTGATATACAATTCCTGTTTGAATATTTCCTTTAACATTATAAGTTAACTTAGCGAATACAATGGGTGTATAAGCTCCTATTTGATCAGCTACTCCTACACCTAAGTCCAATTTCTTATAATATATCCCGTCTATTCCTACCCCTAATCTAGCAGAGTCAGATAATACCGCTCCGGCGAAAACATGGTGCTCAAGCCCAAACTGTTTAACCGTTAGTTTCACTGTGCCATTTGACTGCACATCAAAAATTGAAGGTCTATCCGGTAATGTTTCAGTTTTAAGCCCGGAGGGGGTTTGGATGGTAATCGTATGAGAGCCCGGATCGACTATAATCCGTTCGGTTTCTCCCGATGGCAAAGCCCGGATAGGTGGTTTTGGCTTTGCACAACCACGTCCTAGAAAAAAGACGTAAATACAGATAGTAACAAACAGCCCTAACTTGTATCTAAATTTCATTTTATTCCTTTACTTTATTTAGGATGGTTTATTTGGATTACTGTAGGCAAAAGCTGAAATAGTAGCAGCCCATATCCCTGCTTCCGGGTAAGTTAAAGGAGGGAAATGGCCTAGAACTGCAAGTAATCGAAGGATAAAGACTAGCCCAAATAAGTCTACCCAGGAACCCCCATCTAAACTAGGCAGCTTCATAGACTATCCTGGTTACGTCTAACAGGGGTTTTATGCGCCCATCCGTTTGCTTCCTGGCTGCCATTCTCAATATCCGGGTCAGCTATAGGCAACGCACCAGCTAAGGCTTTATAAGTTTTCATATACGTTTTGCACCATTTCTTTAGGTTTTTTTCGATAGCCCGTAACTGTTCACCTACTGTTTGGTGCGTAATACCTAATCTCTCCGCTATTTTCTCTATACTTAATCCTTCATTATACAATGCCCATATAGCCTGTTGTTTCACTGTAAGACGGGTTACAGCTTCCCGTAAAAATTGGATTTGTAATTCGTGTTTATCCATATTCACTCCTCATATATACGAGGATTTGGCAGGGTATAACTGTTAAGGATGGTTAATTGTCGGATTGATGCAAAAAATCAAGGGGTTACAACCGGGGTACTATACAACTGGATTATCTTTGTCCCATTCTCTAGCAAGTTTATCGACGACAACCCGGTATCTTTCTCCATGGGTAGGTTTAATACAGGTCTGAGTCTTACAGATACTACATTCCCGTTGTATATCCTGATTCCCATCCGCCCATGTTACTACTGCTTTAAGGTCTGACATATGATCCCTTCTTCTTAGGCTGCATATCAGGACAACCGCCCATACTATCGGGCACTAAGCAGGTACCTAATGCCCCATCATCCTTGAAACTGTCATATACGCTGATACGCCCTTGTTCATATCCTAGCTTATAAGCTAAATGGGATATTAACAATCCCATAACAAATAATTGAGCACTAAGGAATATCAAAGTAAACCTTGTGAATCTATCCATGTTACCCCCCACAACCTGTAGCAAAAATATTATAGATACAAATATTCAAATGTGAATCAATATCTATGCCATATTTACTATAACCAAAACTAATTGCAGAATATGGATAGCTACAAATTAGATTTGGTTTACTATAGGCAAACCAAAAACCGATTTGATCCGATAAACCTGCGTTTTTATCCCACATAATTTTAATTCCCATGTTATCCTTCCGATCCTGTATCTATATATTGGGTTCGAACCTCACCACAATCAGCATTCATACAGCGATAAGTTATGATCCCGCCACGCTCTTCCCACCATTCCCATCTATGCTTATCGGGTTCACAACCCATATATCCTCCTTAATGCTTTATTGCTTTTGATCCTAGGCATTATTTTTAACTTTTGATACCTATTTACCTTATTTTTTCCCTCTGAATACAGCGAGATACTCGGGATAGTCTGCTCCCATAAGCTGATAACATTCCCGGCACCAGGTACCCTTTTTAATACTATGTTCACAGAATACTTTACCATCACTCACATCAAGGATAGATTTTTCTTCCCCTGGTTTTTCTTCCTGCCACTCAAAACCAGTATATATTGGAGCGGATAATATATCGAGAGTTTCGATTTTTGCAGCACCTTGAACCCATCGCATAGCAGTATCCTTAGGAAACTCGAAGATATCAGCTTGAGGTAGCTTCATTCTCCCAGTTACTCCCTTTATAATCTCATCGGAGGTACAAAATACTATACCGACGGTGGGAATATGGGCTAGATACAAGTGTGTAGTATCATCCTTGACTATCGTTAAACTCTTAGCAGCGGGATCAAAAACCATAAACGCATACCACCCGGTAGCTTCATCACATACCTTCTGGACATTCTCGAATCTTTCCTTTACCCCGTTTGCTAGATACAAGGAAAGCAATGCTTCTGAATCACACGTGCTCACCTCTTTTTTGAAATCTTTATGATTGCTTATCACTCCATTATGAATCAAAGCTATACCTTCCCTAACAAAAGGGTGAACATTTGCTAGACACTTAGGGGTTGTGGCTTTGCGGGAATGGATACCTAAAGCATAGAGATTTCCTTGTGTCGTTTCCCCTTCTGAATTATACCTAGCGGGCAGCAACGCAGCAAATTTACTTAGCTTAGAACTAAGGATTTTAGGGGTAGGGAAATCATCTGGTACTAACCACCTTTCCACTCCTAACCCTTGATCTCCCATAAGGATTACGCCTAACCCGTCATCATCCTTAGCAGTCATAGGCTTTACAGCCAATTCACTAAATTCTAAAGCGTTATCTTCATTCTCAATATCTATTATGGCTAGTAATTTACACATTTAAACACCCTGTAGTTTGCATCATTTGGGTCGGTAAAGGCTGTATTCTAGTGGTTATACAACCGGGAAAGGTACCTCTATCTCCACTATCATTCCCATTCCCATCCTGACAATTATGCCCCAAATGATTATTCCAAGAAAACCCGCATTCTGAACAATCTTCATTGTCATGCTCAAGAGTACATAGAGTAGATACTATTAACTCCCCATCCTGAGTTTCAACCGGAAGTGTTGCAGCGGTTACCGGGGAGTTAAGATTTATCTTTGCTTCTACATATTTTTTTAATTTAGCATTTATCCCGATTTTAGCCATAAAACTCTTTAAGGTGCTAGGCGTACGTTTAATAGGTTCGGCATTAATGATATCCAAAAGCAAAGTAATCCAATTCGTAATCTCAATATGATCTAATGATCCATGATGCAATCGGATTTCCAAGGTAGTATACTTAGCATAAGCAGACCCATTTATAGCATAATACCTCCCATGCTGTGTAAACGGATCAAGTGTACGTGTTGGCAGACAAAAATGATTCACTCTTCTAGCATCTGTTACCATTCCTTGAAGATATTTTTGAGACTTAACAAGGTTAATAAACCGGAATTGTACCCCTGGTATATCAAATGCCCGCATATCCAAATGAACATGTAAACCACAAGAATCATTTACCACTGCTTTAATTTTAGCTAAGAGCCCACAAAACTCCGAGATATCCCTAGTATATGTTTGAGCGGTTGTAAGGATACGAAATTCTTTTGAGATATAATCTTTAGGCAGTTTTTTTATACTCGCATCATTTGCTAAACTGATCTTATTTTTGAATGGCATAAATAAACTTAGATTTGTATCCATAGGTATCCCGCACTCGATTTCAATTCCGATATACATCTTACTATCAGTAGGATACTTGGCTTTTGCGAGGGTTCGACGACAATAATAATTCAATACCCCGTTTGCAGTGGTATGAATATATTGGATTTTACTAAATCCTGTTTCAGATATATTCTCGATTATGTTTTTAGCTGCAATACGTTTTTCCCTGATTTGATTTTTATAGTTTTGTATAGCTGCTTTCCGACAATCGGGTCTGTATTCAATATTAATGTTATATTTTGAATTAACTAACTTATTAAGTAAAGTTTCACATCTTAAATACTTTTTTCGGAGAGTATGAATTTGCTCTCCTGGGCCTTTATGGAGTTTATATACCTCCGCTGTTTTTTTACGTAGTTTGTAGATATTAAAGATTGTTTCCCGTTCGGCTGCAGTATATTGCTTAGGTTTTACGATAAAAATCCGATATCCTTTGCGTTTATAGTCTTTTTTTGTTAAGGATGTAATTTGCGAGTTAAGGCTACTTACTAATTCAAATCTAGTGCTATACCATCCTGATCCACCCGTATTTTCACTTAATTTAACTAACCATTTTTCATCCATGCTATCCCATATACAGGAATAAACAGTACCTATAAATCCATTTGGTAAAGAGGTATGAGGGGTATTAATAACCCGTACTATATCCCCTGGTTGAAATGGCTGCATATCATCTATAGGCATATATTCCCTCCTGTAGGAGTCATTAGAGCTATGAATTTCTATATTACTAGGCATATCCTGGCCCACCTTACGGTGGGCTAGGTATGCTTAGCTTAGTTTCGCGCTTGCCCGGCCAGTGTCTACTAAATGCAGATCATCTCGATGAAACAAATAACCTGCTTTAGTTGTAACACGCTGACCGTCTATTTCTTCCACTGTCATGGTTTGCATATCGACAACCAATCCAGTAAACCCAGGAAGCTTACTTTCCGGCCGTTCGATATCCCCATTATTAAGTTCTTTTGTCTTACGTCCTGCTCCTACTGCAATTACTTTGTCTCCAATGTTCATTGTTATGCTCTCTTCCGCGCTATGCGCTGTTATTTTAGTGCTAGGCCTAACTACATTTGGTATAAGTTTAACATATTGAATATGGCCCTTAAACCAAAATCTTTCCCATTGTTTGCCTATCCATGCAGATTCACAATAATCAATATGAGTATACGGTATTAAACTCCATAACCATTTTAACATTTGCTCATTTCCTCCTGTAAATAGACTTGATAGGCTAGTCCTTTTGTAGGAATTTGGAGTGCTGCAGGTCTTACATCTTCTAGTGCCCACCAAAAAGAATCTTGGGCCTGAATTCTACCGATTTCTATTTGTCTAATTGTTAAAACTGTTTTTGATGTTATAATTCTTTGAGTATTCGGCGGTAATCCTAAACGAGCTGCAGTATGTCCACTTGATACCACTATAAATCTATCCCCTACTTTGAAGGTATTCATAGCCCTATAACCTTCCGGCTGCTGCGTCTACAATCTTCTAATAGCTGCTTAGCTCTGTCTAAGACAACGTCATTTTGACCGGGATATATTTCTTTCATAAGATGGATATAGTCCTCTAAATGGTCTATCAATTTCTGAATTTGGGTATCCGTTAAATTCATATACTTAACTCCTTTTGTTTTTGAACAAACAAAGCTAAACCTGTTAATGGTTGAGGTTCGGCTATTACAAATCTACTAACCGCCCGATTGCCTAATAACTCTTCTACTACTAAAAAATCGCGATTTTCCTTATAGG
>Ga0210403_10002074_pt1 | contig 18467 bp, 19 predicted proteins | sample IncBWC19MmetaG_FD_150863 | JGI IMG/M metagenome (GOLD analysis project Ga0210403, IMG submission 150863) | Forest soil microbial communities from Barre Woods Harvard Forest LTER site, Petersham, Massachusetts, United States - Inc-BW-C-19-M | ecosystem: Environmental > Terrestrial > Soil >... | reverse complement strand
GGCCAGGTGAAGGAAGTTCGTTTCTCGGGGCAGACCCGCGTTTTTGTTTTCAACGAGTAAGCGAGGAGTTTCTGTGACTCCTTTCGACTGGACGAGAGGGAGGCTGTTCGCAACCGCGGCCTCCCTATTCGTACTTATTTCGGGACAAGTTCTGAAATGGCAGGAGCCGTCTACGGCCTTGGCTGAGGCGATACAGCGGTTACTTTCGTTTTGCAGACGGCCGCAAAAAGTCTTTCCTTCCGGAAAGATTTTGTAGCGAACTTCAGCGAATCAACATGCAGTCCCCATAGCTGTAAAAGCGGTAGCCGGCTTGCACGGCGTGCAAGTACGCGGCGAGCACGTGTTCACGTCCCGCAAAGGCGCACACCAGCGCCAGAAGTGTCGAGCGCGGAAGATGAAAGTTTGTCAGCAGCGCATCTACCACGCGGAATGAAAATCCAGGATAAATGAAAAGGCATGCCTCGGCCCTTCCGGGAAGTAATAACTCGCCGCCGCCGGCCTCGATCGCCCGCAGGGCTGCGGCTTCGAGTGCGCGAACAACGGTAGTGCCTATGGCAACAATGGGGCGGCTCGCAGCGCGAGCTTCTTTTATGCATTGCGCGCTTTCCGGTGAAATCTCGTAAGACTCGGAATGCATCACGTGAGCTTCCAGCGTTTCCGTGTGCACTGGTTGAAACGTGCCAAGGCCGACTTCCAGCGTCACCTCGCAGATTTCCACCCCACGTGCTCGAATCTTTTCGAGAATTTCCGGCGTGAAATGCAGTCCCGCAGTGGGGGCGGCGATGGCACCGGGCTGTTTGGCGAAGACTGTTTGATACCGCTCGCGGTCGGCGCCTTCGTCGGTCCGATGGATATAAGGCGGCAGAGGAACATGCCCCAACCGTTCAAGATTCTCCGAAACGCTGTGTGTGTCGCGTGAAACAAAGCGCAGTGTGCGCAGCCCCAATTCCCCGCGCGAAATCACCTCGGCTTCCAGTTCGCCCTCTCCAAATAAGACGCGTTCACCGGTTTGCATTTTGCGGCCTGGACGGACTAAGGTTTCCCAGGTTTGCGGATCGTGCTGGCGGGTGAGAAAGACCTCCACCTTTCCAGTGAGATGTTCGCGGCGCGTGGTGCGCGAAGGAGGTTGCGCGTGGACCCCGGCGCGACGGCCAAAGAGACGAGCGGGAATGACCCGCGTGTTATTCAGGACGAGCAGTTCATCGCCCCGGAGGAGGTCGGGAAGATCGCTAAAAAGGCGATCATTCAGGGTCCCTTGAGAGCGATGTAGCTCGAGCAACCTGGAAGCATCACGGCGATCAAGGGGGCGCTGGGCTATTTGACCCGGCGGCAGGCTGTAATCGAAATCATCAAGGCGCATCAAGCGGGAGTCTAGCAGCATCCGAAGCTGGGAGAGAACGGGAAAACCACAGAATGGGGGTGAGGAAATCACCCAAATTGCAATATTCTCACGTCCGAGTCAAAAGAACAAGGTTTCTTGTATCTGATTATATTTACATGACTTACAGCGAAACATGGGCGAGTATAATCATACTTGACATTGAGACACTCATATTATATCATCATCGCGCTGTAAGTCTACTAGGAGATCGAACAATGAGAACTACCCTAAATCGTTGGGAACCTTTCCGCGGGGCTGCTACCCTGCAGGAGCAAGTGAACCGTTTGTTTGGTAATGTATTGGAGCACTCGGGTGAGGAATCCAACCTCACGAGCTGGGCGCCGGCTGTCGACATTTACGAGACCGAACATGAATTGGTCGTGAAGGCCGACCTGCCCGAAGTGGATCCGAAGGAGTTGGATATCCGCGTGGAGAACAACCTTCTGACGATTCGCGGCGAGCGCAAGTTCGAGAAGAGATTGAACGAGGAGAACTATCTGCGCGTGGAACGCGCCTATGGCTCGTTCAGCCGGAGCTTCTCTCTGGCCAACACCGTGAACGCGGAAGCGATCAATGCCGGCTACCAGAACGGTGTGCTGACACTGACGATTCCGAAGCGGGAGGAAGCGAAACCGAAGCAGATCAAGGTAAATGTGGGGACGCCAGCGGTTGCGGCGGCTGCCGCTGGGGCGAAGTAAGCCAGCAACATGCGTGTGATAGGAAGGGGCTGGCTCGTGAGCCGGCCCCTTTTTGTTGAGGAGCAAGAATTAGAAGCGAGGTAGAACATGTTGAGATTTGACAAGATGACTGTGAAAGCGCAGGAAGCGCTGCAACAAGCGAACGACGTGGCAGCTCGCCATGAGAATCAACAGATTGAGCCAGTGCATTTGCTCGAGGCATTGGTGTCGCAGACGGACGGCGTGGTGCCTCCGCTGCTGGCGCGCCTGGGAATCCGAAGCGAAGCATTGACGCAAGAGATTGAGCGCGAGATTGCGCGCTTGCCGAAAGTGCAAGGATTCGCGCAGCAACACCTCGGGAAGCCGCTGAACAGCGTTCTGGAGCGCGCGTTTGCTGAGGCAGAGAGATTCAAGGATGAGTACGTTTCGACGGAGCATCTTTTCCTGGCACTAGCCGGGGAAGAACGTGATCCGGCTGGCCAGTTGTTGAAGAGGCAGGGCGCAACCCATGAAGCGATTCTGCAGGCGCTCACAAGTGTACGCGGGTCGCAACGCGTAACCTCGCAAAACCCGGAGGCGACGTATGCATCTCTGGAGAAATATGCGCGCGATCTGACGGAGCTTGCGCGGCGCGGCAAACTCGATCCTGTGATCGGGCGCGACGAAGAAATCCGGCGCGTCATGCAAATCCTCGCGCGGCGAACCAAAAATAATCCTGTGTTGATCGGCGAGCCTGGCGTCGGGAAAACGGCGATCGTCGAGGGTCTGGCTCAGCGCATTGTCTCCGGTGACGTACCGGACGTGCTGAAGACCAAACGGCTTGTGGGGCTCGATCTAGCGGCGCTGGTGGCCGGCGCAAAATTCCGCGGCGAATTTGAAGAGCGGTTAAAGGCGGTTTTGAAAGAGATTACAGAAGCAGAGGGCCAGATTATCCTGTTTATCGACGAGCTGCATACGCTTGTCGGCGCGGGCGCGGCGGAAGGCTCGATGGATGCCTCAAACATATTGAAGCCAGCACTGGCGCGCGGAGAGTTGCGAGCGATTGGCGCGACCACTCTCAACGAATACAAAAAGTACATCGAGAAGGATCCGGCGCTGGAGCGGCGGTTTCAGCCAGTGCTCGTCAGCGAGCCGACAGTCGAAGATACGATTGCGATTCTGCGTGGCCTGAAAGAACGCTACGAGGTGCATCACGGCGTGCGCATCAAGGACGCGGCGATTTTGGCGGCGGCCACGCTGTCCCACCGCTACATCTCCGACCGATTCCTGCCAGACAAGGCGATTGACCTGATTGACGAATCGGCGGCGAGTCTTCGCATGCAGATCGATTCCCTGCCTGTGGAAATTGATGAAATCGAGCGCCGCATTTTGCAACTGGAGATCGAACGGCAATCGCTTCTGAAAGAAACTGACGCCCATTCCAAAGAGCGGCGCAACCAGATCGACAAAGAGCTGGCAAAACTAAAAGAGGACTCGAGTGGTCGGAAAGCGCGCTGGCAGGCAGAGAAAGAAGCCATCGGAAAAATCCGCAAGTTGAAAGAACAGATCGAACAGCTCAAAACCGAAGAACAAAAATTTGAACGCGCCGGGGAACTGGCGAAGGTCGCCGAAATTCGCTATGGCAAAATCGCCGCCGCCGAGCAGGAGTTGAAGAAGGCGGAGGAGCGCTTTGCATCGGTGCAAAAAGATTCTCCTATGCTGAAGGAAGAGGTCGACGAGGAAGATATCGCGAAACTCGTCAGCAAATGGACGGGAATTCCTGCGGGTCGTCTATTGGAAGGCGAAGCGCAGAAGCTTGTGCACATGGAAGAACGTCTGCGGCAGCGCGTGGTTGGGCAAGAGGAAGCGCTGGGACGCGTTGCGAACGCTGTGCGGCGAAGCCGCGCTGGATTGTCAGAACCAAAGCGTCCGATCGGCTCGTTTATTTTCCTCGGGCCGACGGGCGTCGGGAAAACCGAACTGGCGCGCGCGCTGGCGGAATTCCTCTTCGACGACGAAAAGTTGATGATTCGCATCGACATGAGCGAGTACATGGAGAAGCACAGCGTCTCGCGGCTCATCGGCGCGCCTCCTGGTTACGTCGGTTACGAAGAAGGCGGGCAGCTCACCGAGCAGGTGCGCAGGCATCCGTATTCCGTAGTTTTATTCGACGAAATTGAAAAGGCCCATCCTGATGTCTTCAATGTACTGCTGCAAATTCTCGAAGACGGCCGCCTGACAGACGGCAAGGGCCGCACCGTGGACTTCCGCAACACCGTGCTGGTGATGACCAGCAACGTAGGCTCCTCGGCGATCTTCGAGCTTTCGCACAAAGATCCGGAACTCGCGCGAAAAGAAGCAATGGAAGCGTTGCGCGCGGCGTTCCGGCCGGAGTTCATCAACCGTATCGACGAGATCGTGATTTTCAATCCGCTGGGCAAAGAGCAGCTTGCTCGCATCGTTGGACTGTTGCTGAAGAACGTAGAAAAGCTTCTGGCGGAACGGCAAATCACGCTGGCGTTAACACCGGCGGCGGAAGAGTTGCTGCTGCGAGAAGGTTACGACCCGGCGTATGGAGCGAGGCCGCTGCGTCGCACCATTCAGCGCATGATTCAGGATCCGCTGGCGTTGCAGATTCTGGAAGGCAAAGTCCTGCCAGGAGATCACATTCGGGTAGATCGCGATGGCCAAAAAGATGTGATGCGCTTCGAGCGCTCGAAAACGAAACAACCCGCGGCAGCGGCTGGAATCTAATCAAACGAGGGCGGAAGCTTGCAAGCACTTTCCGCTCTCCATTTCCGAGTGCAGGCGTATAGAGTTGTAGAGGACAATTATGAGAGTTCTTCGAACGACGTTTGTGCTCGTAACGCTGACGATCTGCCTGATGTTAGTAGGCTCGCTGCTCGGCGGGCGCAACGGCATGACCATCGCGCTGGGGGTCGCCATTTGCACGAATGCCTTTGCTTACTTTTTTTCCGACAAAATCGCACTGATGTCCAGCGGCGCCAAACCGGTGACGCGGGAGCAATTGCCGCGGCTCTATGCGGTGATGGAACGCCTGGCCGGCAAGGCCAATATCCCGGTGCCGAAACTCTATGTGGTACCCGATCAGGCGCCAAACGCGTTTGCCACGGGGAGAAATCCAAGCCACGCCTCCGTTGCGGTGACACAGGGATTGCTCGAATTGATGAACGACGAAGAACTCGAGGGCGTCATCGCCCACGAGCTGTCACATGTCCGGAATTACGACATTTTGATCAGCTCCGTCGCGGCCACGCTTGCTGGAGCAATCACGTGGATTGCGCACTGGGGGATGTGGTTCGGCGGCGACGGTGAAGACCGGGAGCGCAATATCATTGTCGAGCTTGCTCTTATGATCCTCGCTCCGTTGGCGGCGATGCTGCTGCAACTCGCACTCTCCCGGCAACGGGAGTACGCTGCAGACGCGACCGGAGCACGCATGGTCGGCAACCAATTCGGTCTAATTAGCGCCCTGCAAAAGCTCGGGACCTACAATCAGCGGATCCCCACATCCTCGATTTCGCAGACTACATCGTCCTTGTGCATCGTAAAGCCTATGTTTGGCGTGGGCGGCGCCTCTGCGCTATTCAGCACACATCCTCCGCTGGAAAAGCGGATCGCGGCTCTGAGGGAAATGACGGTGGTCCCCAAACGCTGAATCCGCAACTTTTGGTGCCCTCAGTTACGTGGATGTCGAAAGGGCGCGTAATCTTTCCCCTAATAAGTTTGACCGCTTCTCTGCCTAGCGATTCCCGCGCATTCCAAACCATTGGAAAATAAAGAGTTAGAAACTCTATGCCTCCCGGGGCATTTGGTGAATCAAATGCACTGTATAAGTGCTAGCCGGACATCGGCGCGGGGCCACTGGGGGACCGCAGTTATGAGCTGTCGTGACACTATCCATCTGATTTGTTGGTACTTAGAGGGAAGACTCTCGCCTCCTGTGGCGACCGAAATCAAGCGGCACCTGGACTCCTGCTCGGATTGCCACATGGTTCTGGACGCGGCCATGAGCACTCTGGACCGCTATTTTACGCCGGCTAAAGGCTCCGATGAGGAGCCTGCCCCGCAAGCTGCCTGATTAACTCCCCGTAACTTATTGTTTTACAATAGCTTACTGCTAGCTGAAAGCACGCTACGCTCTTTCCGGTTAATTCCTGCAGCCCCTAATAGATCGAAGCGACGATCATTCCCAAAAACGCAAAATTTACAACGGAGAAAGGAACAGCGTAATCTTTACTAGTACTAGTACGTATAAACCCAGCCCCCAGGTCCTCTCTTCCCTCCGACAAGCCTTTGCATCCACGCGAGTTATTGGCCTTTGCCCCAGTTTCGATCGTTTGGCTCGAAGGATGCACCTCTCCCGGTGCGCAGGGGGAAAACCCCAAAGGAGAAGAAGTTTATGAGTGAGTTTCAGGATCCCATTAACCACACCACGACCGGAACCCCACGCTGGGTGGGCTTGGCGGTCGCCGTATTAGGCGGAATTTCGTTGCTCGGCTTGGGAGTCGGCTGGAGCGCGCTGAATCAAGCAAAGGGCATCGAGCAATCGACTCAAGCCTCAGTGAAGCAGGCCAACGACGCGCTGGCGCAACGGCTGGCGAAAGAGGACGAAGTCAACCAGGCATTGCAAAGCGACTTGAGGGTAGTCACTGACAAACTGAACCTGACGCAAGGCGAGCTGATCGCCGCGCGCAAGCAGAACAAGAACGCCACCGCCGCAGTCGATCACAAAGTAGACGGCCTCGCGACCTCCGTAAAAGCTGAACTGGCGACCAAGGCCAACGCCGGTGATGTCGACAAACTCAACGGCGACGTCTCTGGCGTCAAGAGTGATCTGGACGCTCAGAAAAACAATCTTCAGATGGCCCGCAGCGAGATGGGCACTCTGATCGCTCGCAACCATGACGAAATCGACCAGTTGCGCCGGATGGGACAGCGCGATTACTTTGAATTCACCGTGACGCGCAAAGGCGGCAACCAGAAGGTCGGCAACATCCAGGTCGAGCTGAAGGACACCAACACCAAGAAAAACCAATACACCATCAACGTGCTGGCCGACGACAAGAATTTCGAGAAGAAGAACCGCTCCGTAAACGAACCGATTTTCTTCTACACGGGCGGAACCCGCGCGGCGCTCGAACTCGTCGTCAACAAAGTCTCGAAGACGACAGCCTCGGGCTACCTGAGCGTTCCGAAAGCGCAGGAAGCTACAGCAGCCAGCAATTCCAACTCGGGCCAATAAAACAGTCCACGAGATAACCCAGTTACGAATCTTTGAGAGAGTAGAGCCGGAGGGAGAGTTCCAGAAAACTCTCCCTCTTTTTTTGCGCGGCCATGCTGGACCTCAGCTCTTCCGTAAGATAACAGTGGTATCAGTAGACGAGGGACGCTTGTTGTGCCAAGCTAAGTCATCCTGGCCTATCTTTAAATGCAGTAGATTTTCTGGAGGGGAAAGCAATGAAGCTAAGATTTTCAGCAGTGATGGCGGCAACACTCTTTGCGGCAGCATTGACCATGGCCGCGGACGGCACCTGGACCGGCTATATTTCTGACAGCAACTGCGGCGTAAAAGGCGCTAACGACAAAGCGGGCGAGTGCACGACGCGTTGCGTTAAAGGCGGCGCTAAATATGTGTTCGTCAATGACGCAGACAAGAAAGTCTACGTTGTGGACGCGCAGGATAAAGTGGCGGCACACGCCGGACATCATGTCACTGTAAAAGGTACGGTAGACGGCGAGACGCTCAAGCTGGATAGCATAGAAATGGCAGCGGCGAGCGGCAAATAAGCGCTTCCCACAACTTTTATTTGACGGGCGGAGCTTCAGCTTCGCCCGTTTTCTTTTTTGAAACATTGCTGGATTCCGCTACGATGAAGTCCTGACTTATGACCACCACTCTCTTACATGCCGGACGCGTCTTGACGCCGACCGCTGAAATAATTGATGCAGGCATTCTGATACGCGACGGGGTGATCGAGGACCTGGGACTTCGCTCAGGCATGCGTGTCCCCAACGGCGCGGTGGAGATTTCTGCAATCGATAAAGTCGCCATTCCCGGCTTCGTGGATGTGCATATCCACGGCGCTGGTGGACGCGATGTGATGGAAGGCAGCGCAGAAGCACTTGCGGGAGTTACAAAAACAGTTGCGCGCCACGGCACAACGTCGTTCGTGGCCACCACAGTCACGGCGAGTCCCGACGACACGATTCGCAGCGTCGAAGGCATCGCCCGTTATATTTCGCAACAGCACGAAACAGACGATGCGCGTGCGGAAGTGCTGGGGATTCATTTTGAAGGCCCGTTTCTCAGCCCGGCGCGGCGCGGAGTGCATCCGCCAGAGTGGCTGCAACTTCCGTCAGCGGAACTGCTGGACAAATTTCTGCAAGCCGCGGCGGGCAATGCTCAAATCTTAACGCTCGCTCCGGAATTGCTCGGCGCCATGCCCTGCATCGACGCGGCACGAAAAGCGGGAATGGTCGTAGCCGTTGGCCACACGGATGCCACCTACGAGCAAACGCGCGCGGCGATTGCGCACGGCGTACGGCACGCCGTGCACGTCTACAACGCCATGCGCCCCTTTTCGCACCGCGACAGCGGAGTGATTGGCGCGGTGTTTACGTCGCCGGAAGTGACGGCGGAACTGATCGCCGACGGAGTGCATGTCGACGAAGCCGCCATGAAAGTCTTGCTGCAGGCCAAAGGGCCCGAGCGCACCATCCTCATCAGCGACGGCGTCTCGGCCACGGGAATGCCCGATGGGAAGTACATGCTAGGGAAATTGGAAGTAACCGTCAGCGGCGGGATCTGCCGCAACTCCGAAGGGAAACTTGCGGGTAGCACTCTGACACTGGATCGGGCGTTGCGAAACATTGTTGGTCTGGGCATTCCCTTGGCCAACGCCGTGCGGATGCTGACCTTGAATCCCGCGACACTGCTGGGAATTGAATTCAAGAAAGGCGCGTTGCGGACCGGCGCGGATGCCGATATCGTTTTGCTGGATGAAGGACTGTCTCTTACGAATGTTTGGGTCCGTGGAACGGCCGTGGAATAGGCATCACACAGCGGGAACAACGTGCTTTGCTCGCCCGAAGAGCGACTCGCTAAAACTAGCTATTTAGCGGAATATTGAGATTCTCCGCAAGTTCTTCCGCGTCGAAGGGACTGCACGCAAAATATCGTCCGCCGATTTCCATTGTTGGAACTTTTCGCTTGCCATCGTTGGCTTTGAGCACGACTTCTTCCGCGGAGGGATCCTTTTCGATATCGACTTCGCGAAACTCCACGCCCCGCTCTCTCAAGAACGTTTTGGCGCGCCAGCAGTCAGGGCACCAGGCAGTGGTATACATCGTCAGGGGTTCCATCAAAGGCTCCAAACCAATTAGATGCGGGACACGGATCGACGTCGCGGCGAAACGAGGAGGCTGTGCTTAGCGAGTACCACCGTGGATCAGCGCGTCTCGACAGGAACGCCTCGATACTTGCGTGCGATCTGGATGCGGATCAGAGCGCTCTGCAGGGCGATAAAGGCGCGGTCCATATCGATATTCGGGTCGCCGCTGGCCAGCCGCTTTTCCGCTCGAGCTTTCGCGGCTTCGGCGCGGGCAAGATCGATCTCCGCGGCCCGCTCGGCCGTCTCCGCAAGAACGGTGACGCGGTCACCCAAAACTTCCGCGAACCCGCGGATAACCGCGAGAACGCCGCTGGCGTTTCCGGAGGCTCCGCGATACGTGAGCTCGCCAATACCGAGTTCGGTCATCAGCGGCGCGTGACCCGGCAAAATGCCGAGTTCTCCCTCTGCGCCAGGCAGCACGACCTCGACCACGCTTTCGCGCAGCAATTGCTTCTCCGGCGTGACGATGATCAACTCGATGGAGTCTGGAAGCATTTTCGTTTCTAAGCGCTCGCCTTCATTTTCTCGGCCTTCGCCAAGGCTTCATCGATTGTGCCGACCATGTAGAACGCCTGCTCCGGAATGTCGTCATACTTGCCTTCGACGATTTCCTTGAAGCTGCGCACGGTATCGGCGATCTTGACGTATTTGCCTTCGAGACCGGTGAATTGCGCCGCCACGAACATGGGCTGCGAGAGGAAATTTTCGATTTTGCGCGCGCGCGCCACGGTGCGCTTGTCTTCGTCCGAGAGTTCCTCGATACCGAGAATGGCGATAATGTCCTGCAGATCCTTGTAGCGTTGCAGAATTGATTTCACGCCGCGCGCAACCGCATAGTGTTCGGCGCCGACGATGCGCGGATCGAGGATGCGCGAGTAGCTGGCCAGTGGATCGACGGCGGGATAAATGCCGCGCTCGACGATTTGCCGGCTGAGGTTCGTGGTGGCGTCCAAGTGCGTAAACGTCGCAGCCGGGGCGGGGTCCGTATAGTCGTCGGCTGGCACGTAAATCGCCTGCACGGATGTGATCGAGCCGGACTTCGTGGAAGTGATGCGTTCCTGCAGTTCGCCAATTTCCGTGTTGAGGTTCGGCTGGTAACCGACGGCGGAAGGCATACGGCCGAGAAGAGCGGAAACTTCCGAGCCTGCTTGCACGAATCGGAAAATGTTGTCGATGAAGAGGAGAACGTCGAGATGCTCTTCATCGCGGAAATATTCCGCGACTGTCAACCCCGTGAGGCCCACGCGCAGACGCGCGCCTGGCGGTTCCGTCATCTGCCCGTAAATCAAGGCCGCTCGCGACTTCTCCGAATTGCCCGGAACAACGACGCCCGCTTCCTGGAATTCCAGCCAAAGATCGTTTCCTTCACGAGTACGTTCTCCAACACCCGCGAAGACAGACACACCGCCGTGCTGCATCGCGACGTTGTTGATCAATTCCTGAATCAAAACCGTCTTGCCGACACCAGCGCCGCCGAACAACCCAATCTTTCCGCCCTTCAAGAACGGCTGAATCAGGTCGATGACTTTGATGCCAGTCTCAAACATTTCGAGAGTGGTCGACTGGTCGGCGAGCAACGGCGCCGGCCGATGAATTGGATAATTCGTCTTGCTCGTCAGCGGTCCAAGTTGATCGACGGGTTTGCCGAGAACGTTCATCACGCGTCCGAGCGTTGGACGCCCCACAGGAACGGTAATGCCGGCCCCGGTGTCGACGGCCTTCATGCCGCGGACCAATCCTTCCGTCGGCTCCATTGCAACCGCGCGCACGCGGCCTTCTCCCAGGTGCAGCTGCACTTCCGCGGTGACGTCGATCGGTTCAGGAACGTTGAATCCCTCGCTGGTAATGCGTACCGCGTTGTAAATCGCGGGCAAATGCCCCGCTTCAAATTGAACGTCCAGCACCGGTCCAATGATCTGGACGATGCGTCCGACAGCTGCGTATTTCTCTGCCATGCCTTCTCCTACGCGGTGGATGATGCTCCGCTGACAATTTCAATAATTTCTTTTGTAATGGCTGCCTGACGCACCTTATTCATGTGGAGCGTGAGCGCCTCAATGACCTCACCGGCATTTTTCGTAGCGGATTCCATAGCTGTCATACGCGCGGCGTATTCGGCGGCGGAGGATTCCAACATGGCGCGAAGGATCTGCGTTTCGATGTAACGCGGAAGCAGCTTATCGAGTAGCTTTTCCTTGGGCTCCTCGTAAATGTAATCAACCTGCGCGGATTCCTTTTCGGCGGCGGATTCTTCGTCGGCGCGCATCGCCTCCACGGGCAAAAGCTTTTCCTGCACGAGATTCGGCGTCATGACCGTCTTGAATTCGCTGAAAACGATATAAACCGAATCCACTTCTTCCTTGGCATAAAGCTCCGTCACAACCGAAGCGATGTCGCGCGCCGTTCCAAAATTGACCTTCGCCAGAACGTTCACGTATTCGGCGGCGAACGAAAAGTCCGCCTTTTTCAGCGCGTCGCGTCCCTTTTTACCGACAGGAATCACAGACACTTTTTTGCCTTTATTGGGGCGGAAGAACTCGTTCGCCTTGCGCAAAATATTGGAGTTGAACGCTCCGGCAAGCCCGCGTTCGCCCGTCAAGACTATGACGAGAATTTTCTCCTCCGGGCGATGCGTCAGCAAAGGATGCTCCGGCTGATCGATACGCGACATGATCGAACGCAACACGCGCGCCAGCTCCTTGGCATAAGGACGCGCCGCCAACGCCGCTTCCTGCGCGCGGCGCAAGCGGGCCGCCGCGACAAACTTCATCGCGCGGGTAATCTGCTGGGTGTTCTTCACCGAGCGGATGCGGCGCCGGAAATCGAGAAGTGTGGGCATGTTCGTTCGCTACGTTATCGAGCTCAGCTGGCGGCACCCGCGGCGGCGCCTGCCGTGAAGCGTTCCTTGAAGCCGTCGACGGCCGTCTTGATTTCGGCCCTAAGCGAGTCATCCAGAGCTTTTTTCGTGGCGATATTTTTCAGCAACGAAGGATAGTTCGTCTCGGCGAATTGCAAAAACTCGCGTTCGAACCGCCGAACGTCGGCCACGACCACACTGTCCATCATTCCGCTCGTTGCCACGTAAAGGCTCAGCACCTGTTTTTCCGCGGAAAGCGGCGCGTACTGATCCTGCTTCAAAATTTCGGTCAGCCGCTGGCCTCGCGCGAGTTGCGCCTGCGTGACTTTGTCGAGCTGATCGGAGCCGAACTGCGCAAAAGCCGCAAGCGCGCGGTACTGCGCCATATCCAGACGCAAAGTCCCCGCAACCTGCCGCATGGCCTTGATTTGCGCGTTGCCGCCAACGCGGCTGACGCTGATGCCCACGTTGATGGCAGGACGAATGCCGGCGTTAAAAAGATCCGCCTCCAGGTAAATCTGACCGTCCGTAATGGAAATCACGTTCGTCGGAATGTACGCGGAAACGTCGCCTGCCTGCGTTTCAATGACCGGTAGCGCCGTGAGCGATCCACCGCCTAGTTTGTCGTTCAGCTTCGCGGCGCGCTCCAGCAAGCGCGAGTGAAGATAAAACACGTCGCCAGGAAAAGCTTCGCGGCCCGGCGGACGGCGCAACAACAAGGATATTTCACGATAAGCCTGCGCGTGTTTCGACAAATCATCATAGAACGCGACGGCATGCCGCTTGTTGTCGCGGAAATATTCGCCCATGGCGCACGCCGCGTAAGGCGCGATGTATTGCAGCGAAGCAGGCTCAGCGGCGCTGGACGCCACGACAATCGTGTAGTCCATGGCGCCGGCATCGGTAAGCGTCTTCACCACCTGCGCAATCGTCGAGCGCTTTTGCCCAATGCCGCAATAAATACAAATAACGTCGCCACCCTTTTGATTGATGATGGTGTCGAGAATGACCGCCGTCTTTCCTGTCTGGCGGTCGCCGATGATCAGCTCGCGCTGTCCCCGGCCGATGGGAATCATGGCGTCAATGGCCTTGATTCCGGTCTGCAGCGGCTCGCGAACTGGCTGCCGATCAAGCACGCCCGGAGCCAACTTTTCGAGCGGGTTACGCTGCTTCGAAAGGATGGGCCCTTTTCCGTCCAGCGGCTCACCAAGCGGATTGACGACGCGGCCGACGAGAGCCTCCCCCACGGGAACGGACATAATCGTGTTCGTGCGCTTGACGACGTCGCCCTCTTTCAACTCGGACGACTCGCCCAGCAGCACGACGCCCACTTCTTCCTCTTCGAGGTTGAGCGCAATACCGAAAATGTTTTTCGGAAAAGCGAGCATCTCGCCGGCCATCACTTTTTCCAGGCCGTGCACGCGAGCAATACCGTCGCCGACGCTGATAATCGCGCCCACTTCATCGACCGAAACGGTCTGCTCGTAATTCTCGATCTGCTCGCGCAGAATCTTGCTGATTTCGTCTGCCTTGATATTCGCCATGCCTGCTCCTGACCTCTATTCCGCTATTCTGCCGCGAGCCGCGCGCGCATTTCGTTCAAACTGCTGCGCACCGAACCGTCATAAATCGTGTCGCCGACGCGCACAACCGCGCCGCCCAGCAATGTTGGATCCAGCGAATATTTCGCCTCGATTTTCTTGCCAGTGATCCGCTCGAGCGTTTGCGCAAACTCCTTTTTCTGCGCAGCGCTCAACTCCACCGCCGAGGAAATCTCAGCCTCGGCAACGCCCTGCCTCTGCCGGATGACTCCTTCAAACGCGGCCACGATTTCCGCCAAAATATGCGTCCGATGGTGGTCCGCGATCACAAAAAGAAAATTGCGAATAATCTTGCCCGCGCCGGCGCGTGCGGCGATCTTTTCAATCACGCCATGCTTCGCTTCCCGCGGCACCGCGGGACTCGCCATCACATTCCGCAGCTCGCTCGAAGCCGCAAAAGCAGCGGCAACATCATCCAATTGTTTGAGTGCCGCATCGGCCGCGCCCTGTGCGAGCGCGACGTCAGCCAGCGCGTTTGCATATTGCAGGCTGGCGGACTTCAATTCGGCCTTCCTTCAAGACTCTTGACGAAGGTGTCCAGGAGCGTCTCCTGGGCCGCGGGCGTGAGTTGTTTCGCGAGAAGTGATTCCGCCCCTTCCACGGCCAGCGAAGCCGCCAGCGCTTTCAGTTCCAGACGCGCAGCGCGCTCCGCTGCTTCGATTTCTGCCTGAGCCGCAATACCAACTTTTTTCGCGTCGTTCTGTGCCATCGCGCGAATCCGTTCGCCCTCCTCGATGGCTTCGCGTCGCGCTGTCGCCTCGAGTGCGGCAATCTCCTTCTGCAGGTTAGCCAGCTTGGCTTCCGCCTCGCGCACCTGCCGCTCTGCTTCTTCCTTCGCTGCGGTCGCCTTGGTAATCGCGGAACTGATCTTGTCCGCATTGCCGCGGAACACCGCTGGCAATTTCTTGGCAAAGAGCCAAATCAAGACCGCCGCCACTATTGCAAAGTTGATCCACTTGAAAAGTTCATTGGCGCGTTCCGTCGCCGAATTCCCGCCTTCTTCGGCAGCATGCGCGCTCAGCGCAACACAGAAAAAGAGCAGCACCAAATTCGCGATAACATAGCGATGGCCGATCCGCCGGTTCTGTAAATCTCTCATCGCGCCTCTCTTGCCGGGCTGCCGGGCCGGGGCGGCGTTTTCAAGATGCGCCGCGTAATATCCAAAGACAGTTCAGCCACCGTGCTTTCGATCTCGCGCCGCGCCCCGGCCACTTCCCCGGCGATGCGCTCCTTGCCGGCGGCAACTTGCGCGGCAGCCGCAGCGCGCGCCTCTTTGACTAGCGCCGCGCGTTCATCGAGCACCTTCTTCCGTGCGCCCTCCTGCTCCGCGTACACCTTCGTCCGCGCCTGTTTCAAGGCGTCTTCGTACTGTTTAGCTTTCTCCACCGCCGCAGCCTCGGCCGCAGCAGCCGCCTTCTGCGCTCCCACCGTGCGGGCATCCCGCTCCGCCATGGTAGCTAGCAGCGGTTTAAAGAAAATCGCCCGCAAGATGAAGTAAAAAAGGAGGATGATCAGGACTGTAGGCACAGCCTGAAGGAAGAGTTCTCCCAGTTGGTGAACAATTTCTTGCATTTAGTTGTATCGCCTAAAACTCGTTCGGGGCCACGGACCGGCCACCGTTTTGGCAGCCGCGCCGCGCCCCCTACCCGGGAAGGGGCTCTACGGTGGGCCTGACGCTGCCTACTTGAACAGTATTTTATAGCATCCGTCGGCGGCTTGCGTCAACGTCGCCTAAACTCACTTCTTCCTGCCTCCTCTGTCCTGTCTTTGGCGACCTTCCGCAGCCCGGGCAAGCAACTACCGCTCCATGGGATTTTTCATAGTTATCTATAGAGTATCTTCTATCTGCATGAATCTTTCTTCTTGACTTTTGATTACCGTTCTATATAGTCCCACTCCACTTACTGTAAGCCCCGGCCTTCGCCGCCTTCTCGGCGATCCCAGCAAGCTTGCACTCAAGGGGGACGGCCACCATGATCATGAACATTGGCGAACAGTGGCACTGCACCAATCCTGCGTGTCGCTGCGAAGTTTTAGTTCAGACCAGAAGCGAACTCGAGGGAAGCAACCCGCGCTGCGTCTGTGGCGCGCCCATGAAAAAAAGATACGCGGCCCCGGCCCTCACCTATCTTGAGTTTCTGCGCGTCGAGGAACCTGCCCCGGCGCGAGAAAGCTTTCGCAAGGGGTAAACCATGCGCGCAGACACTCTCAGCCCTGTCTCTGAGCACCACGTTAAACCCCTGGTCATCCGCGGTGGGTTGGCTCGCACCTTTGGAAGCCTGGCCAGCTTTCTTGCCGTGCTCTTCCTGATTTTCGGGTTCTATCTGCTCGGGGACGCGTTCGAACATCCTCTTGACGCGCAAGCCGCCGGGGTCCTCACCGCGGCCTTCAGCATTACCTTGGCGGCCATCCTGCTCTATTTCCTGCTGAAGCCGCGGCGAGGCCCCCGCTCACGGAGCGTTCGCTTCAGGCGCGTGGGATAGTGGAAAAGTACCGCTCTTCAAGAATTTGCCGGTGATGCAGCTCGTGCCCGGCGGTTATGAACGCCAGGGCTCGCACGCTCACCTCGTTCTTGTTCGCCGTGCCTCGCCGCAGCCACGCCTCGGGGCTCAGCGAACGAAACAATCCAAGGCTCGCGCTTCGCACGTTCGCAAACTCTTCCACCAGACTCGCCAGCGGCCGCTCGTTAAATCCGCCGCTTCGCACGTAATCATCTTGTTCGAACCCGGAGAGGGGCGTCTGGTCGCCACGCGCAATGCGCAACGCGCGGTATACAAAAACTCGTTCAGAATCGCTGAGGTGCCCGAGTACTTCCTTTACCGTCCACTTGTCCGCTGCATAGCGAAAATTCCCATCCCTCTCGCTTCGCCCCGCAAACATCTGCATGGTCTGTACGCGCTGCGTCTCCAGCGCGCTCGTCGCATCTTTTCCGGGAACCAGCGCAATATACTTTTCGTAGTAAGCCGCGTACTCTCCCGGCTCAGGCCTTTCGACTTTCATCGCGAATCTCCTCAGCCGCAGTATACCTTGCCTCGGATTGCGGGAACACGCCTGGGAGAAGTTCCGCGGGAAAACTCACCGCCAATGTGGCTCCCAGCGTGCCCAACGCTTTACCGAACGCGGCTTTTCAGGAGATTTTACGACACTGTGACGGGCACAGGGGTTGCGCCAGCGGCTTCTCGGATCTTGCGGCCATCTGCCGCCGTTTCCAGCCTTCGCCGCACAGAAATAGCCGAGGCTACCGTGACGGCGCAGCAAATCCACGGCACGACCGGCGAAATCCAGAATATTCTCAATGCAAATCGAAGCGCCGCGATCCATCCCAGCGTCAGCAACAACCCATACAGAACCGCGATCACCCTCGCGCGGTCATTCCACTGCAACCCAAGCGCGCACAATCCCTGCAAGAACACCACAAACGGAAACGCCACCACCAAATCAATGAAGTAGTGCTCTCCCGTTCCCATCGTCGCGAAAATCGTGAACACCACAAACGCCATCGCAATCCCGCGCTCCCAAACTGACAGCCCGCGCGAATACCACCATGCCAGCAATACCCAACTCATGTGCAGCGACGGCATGCAGTTCCGCAAGCCCGCCACGGCGATCGGCTCCACCAAAAGGTGCGTCGCTTGTTCCGTAGGAATGGGTTTCCACGGAAACTGGCTCAGAAAAATGTGAATGGGTCCCACCGCCGGTAATAGGTTGTAAAACAGCACGCCTACCGGACCCGTAATCAGAAACGCAATCATCGCGGAGATCGCGCGCACACGGTCGCGCAACAGTTGCCCCACATACACAAGCCCGATGACCAGCGGCAGCCCAATATAAAAAAACGTCCCCGCCGCCCTGAACCACGGCCAGAGCGCATAAGCCTGCCCCGTCAAAAACGCAATCTGCACCCGCAAACTCGAATCAAACGAAAACAAATAAAGATCCAGCACTTTCGGGTTGGCCCGCTCCGTCCACCCCAGCAAAATCGTGCTGCCCCAATCCGACATCACAAACAGCAGCGCCGGGACAAACGCCAAAGTCATCTGGGCCTGCTCCGGCCCGCTCGACCAGATCGCGAGCAACCCAAGAATCGCCAAGCTGCTGATCCCCAAAAAAGAAGCAATCCCCGCCAAACTTCCCACAAAATGCAGCACTTCAAAATCGATCGCCGCGAACACAGCCGCCCCGCCCAGCACTCCCAACGCATCCTGCCACGACGGCCGCACGCGAAAATGAATCAGCACCACGCTCGCCAGCGTCACTCCAAAAAATATCGACAGCAACGCCGATTTATAAAACTGTTCGCTCGTACCCAGCCACGCCGCCATTCCCAGCAGCGCTACCGTCGCTACAATTTTCACCGCCATCGGCAATTTCATTGCGCAGTTTCTCGGATGGATTTTCTCGGCTCTGCGTTCCGCAGCCTCATCGGCATAGCATTTCCACCGCGCAGCTTGCAGCCGCCCCGTTTTCATTTCATCATAGGGCGCGGTTTCCCGCGGCGATACGCGCCTTTCCTGTGCCTAACCCGTGACGCCGTCGCAGCTTCGCCGAACCAAAAAG
>Ga0210403_10002073_pt1 | contig 18468 bp, 17 predicted proteins | sample IncBWC19MmetaG_FD_150863 | JGI IMG/M metagenome (GOLD analysis project Ga0210403, IMG submission 150863) | Forest soil microbial communities from Barre Woods Harvard Forest LTER site, Petersham, Massachusetts, United States - Inc-BW-C-19-M | ecosystem: Environmental > Terrestrial > Soil >... | reverse complement strand
CGCGCCGCCTTCGATCTCGCCGGCGACGGACGCGATCATGGAAACTTCGAGCAATTCGGACGGCGACAGCGGCGGCAGGATCGACGGCAGCCGCGCCGCCAGCATCGATTTGCCCGCACCGGGCGCGCCGATCATCAGGAGGTGATGACCGCCGGCGGCAGCGATCTCGAGCGCGCGCTTGGCGCTCTCCTGGCCCTTGATATCGCGCAGATCGAGCTGCGAGGCCGGGGCCTGCCGCACCTTCGGCTGCGGCCGCGACAGCACTTGCGTGCCCTTGAAATGGTTGGCGATCTGGATCAGCGAGTTGGCGGCGATGATCTGGATGTCCGGGCTCGCCCAGGCCGCCTCGGCGCCGCACGCCGCCGGGCAGATCAGGCCCTCCTCGCGCGAATTGGCGCCGATCGCGGCCGGCAGCACGCCCGCGACCGGTGCGACCGATCCGTCGAGCCCGAGTTCGCCGAGTACGGTGAAACCCGACAGCGCGTCGGGCGGGATTGCGCCGATCGCCGCCATCAAGCCAAGCGCGATCGGCAGATCGTAATGGCTGCCTTCCTTGGGCAGGTCGGCGGGCGCGAGATTGACGGTGATCCGCCGCGCCGGCAGCGCGAGCCCCGAGGCGATCAGCGCGGAGCGCACCCGCTCGCGCGCTTCCGAGACCGCCTTGTCCGCGAGCCCGACCACGTGGAAGGCGGGAAGCCCCGGCGAAACCTGCACCTGCACGTCAACCGTGCGGGTCTCGATGCCCTCAAAGGCGACGGTGGAAACCCGCTGAACCATGCTGCCCCTCTTTGCCGCAATTGAAGGTAGCGGAAGGTGACGAAAGAGGCAAGAACGTTACGTGAACATATATTCAGGGCTGTTGGGGGAGCTGCGGCGGCAGGTTGGGCGCCGGCGACCAGATTTTTGTGTTCGTAAACCGAGGGATGGACCTTCGCGCCGGCGGCGGCAAACCGATGTCGCCTACGGGGTGGCGGCTGCCAGCTCCGCCACCCGTCATTCACGGCGCGTCTAAAGCGCGATGAGATTAGGTTGAATCGTCATCGCGCTTTAGGTTTTTGATTGAGCATGATCTTTTCGGAAAACCGCGACACACTTTTCCGGATCATGCTCTAGAGGACCATCTCCATCGGTGCCGGCAGGTAGTGAAAACCATCGCCGGTTTTGACGACATGGCCGTAGCCGGGCCATGGATAATGATAGGACATCACCGGGATCTTGTTGGCTGCCAGCATGTCCAGCATCTTCACCCGGCTTTCAGCCGCCTGCTTCGGATCGGTGTCGTAGGAAAATTCCATCCGCGGCTTTTCCATCAGGAGAATTTGGTGATGGGTGAGGTCGCCGAGGAAGGCAAACGACTTGGCTCCCGAGGTGATCATGAACATGGTATGGCCGACGGTGTGTCCGGGTGCGCCGAGCGCCTGTACGCCCGGCAGGAACGCCTCGCCGTCCTTGTAGAACACGAGCTTGTCGCGCACCGGCAGCAGGTTTTTGCGGGCGTGGACCACGAAATCCTTGAGCGGACCGCCCAGCTTGCCTTCATCGGTCCAGTAATCGAAATCGCTCTGGGCGATGTAATACTGCGCATTCGGGAACAGCACCTTGCCGCTGGCGTCGACCACGCCGCCGACATGATCGATATGGGCGTGCGAGAACACCACCGCATCGATGTCCTCCGGCTTGATGCCGGCCTCCATCATGCTCTTCTGCTGCCGGCCGGTGGTCGGCCCGAACGCCTGTGACGTGCCCATTCCGGTATCGAACAGGATGAGCTTGTCGCCGGTGTTGACGATCGGTGAGTTCTGCTCGAGCACGATGTTGTCGGGCGAGAGGAAGTTGTCCGTCAGCATCTTCTTGAGTTCGTCGTCGGAGGCGCCGGTGAACGTGCCCTTTGGGGGGCCGAGCGGCAATGGCCCGTCTGAAACCACGGTCACTTCGGCGTCACCGACCTTCATCCGGTGGAAATAGGGCGATTGTGTTCCGAGCACGGGCGCTTTCGCCAGCACGCTCTGGTCGAACATCGCGGACGCACCGAGGCCGGCGCCCAAGGCAAGCAAGGATCGTCGCGAAACATGAGTTGTCATGTGTCTTCCTCCCAGTCTTTCTGTATGTTTCTTGGCTGTCCGGATGATCTGCCGCCCGATCCGAGCCGGACCAAAATATGCTGCGCCCGCATTGCGAAGCTGGCAAGACCGATCAGGTTCTCAGAGACCCGCGCAGTAGAAACCTGTCGATCATTCACCCAAAGGGAGAAAGCTGTTTTCCTGTCGCGCCAGGCTGCGATGGCGTTCCGGGCTCCAAGCCTTCCCGGCGGGCGCGATCGATAAAATACGCTCTAAATCGATTGATAGATTACGATCGATCCAACTAGGCATATCCCAACAATTCCCCTGTAAACCTGTGGCGATACCGGAAGACACGGTAGGTGTGGGGTAGAAGAGCGACATGTTGGCAGCAGCATCAAATCGACGTAGAAGCGAGCGGCGTATGTGCAGGAGCCTCGCGAAGATCCAATTCGGGACCGGCACCCTGCCGCGCGACTGCATGATCACGGACATTTCGGACGGCGGCGTGAAAATCGTGGCCGAGCACCTCGAACCGCCGCCCGAATTTACCCTGATCTTTGACACCGGCCTCCCCCGGCAGTGCCGGCTGGCCTGGCGGATCGGTTGCGAGTTCGGCGCGGAGTTCGTCCGCTAGCGCATGATCCGGAAAGAGCCCGCCCCGCACTTGGATAGCAGGGTGGAGACCGGCTTTCGCTCGCAACAAACGCGTAGCGTTTGCGCGGAGTTTATGCGCAAACGCAAAAGGCCAAAGACCCGGCCGGATGCGGCACTGATTGGCCGAAATCTCGCCGCGGATAGGCCCCGGTTAACCCGAATTTAGGGTTAAGCTGCAACGATTTCTTGGCCAGTCACGAGTCCCTGCAGGCCAAGAGTACATGTTCCGGCATCCGTTCAAACAAGGTCGCGTGGCGCGACTGGTTGTTATCGCAGCCTCGTCCGCCGCCTTGGCGCTCAGCCTGTGCGGCTGCCAGACTACCGCCTCCTCCGACATCGACATCACCGGCTCGCTGGGGGAGAAGGCCGAAGCCAGTCCGTCGGCCGATCCCCGCCGCGACCTCGACACGTACCGCGAGCGCTATCGCGCCAACCCCAAGGATCCCGCCGTCGCCCTGCAATATGGCAAGGCGCTGCGGGCGACCGGCGAGCGGTCGCAGGCGGTTGCCGTGCTCGAGCAGGCGGCGATCGCCAATCCCAAGAACAAGGCGCTGTTGGCCGGCTACGGCCGCGCGCTGGCCGACAACGGGAATTTCCAGCAGGCGCTCGACGTGCTGGCCCAGGCGCATACGCCGGAGGATCCTGACTGGCGCATCCTTTCGGCGCAGGGCGCCGTGCTCGATCAACTCGGCCGCTACGATGAGGCGCGGCAATACTACGCCAGCGCGCTCAAGATCGTGCCGGACGAGCCCTCGGTGCTGTCCAATGTCGGACTCTCTTATCTGCTCTCGAAGGACCTGGCCAAGGCGGAAGAGACCTTGCGCCGCGCCCATAACCTTGAGGAGAAGGACCCACGGGTGCGGATGAATCTGGCGGTGGTGCTGGGCCTGGAAGGCCGCACCGCCGAAGCCGAAGGCATCGTGAAGGCCGAGCTGCCGCCCGGGGAGGCGACCGCGAAGGTTGCGGAGCTGAAGAAGCTGTTGGCCAGGAAGGAAGCCTTGTCCGAGCGCGGTACAGGCCGCGCGTCACAGGCCGTGACGCGCCCCAATCAGTCTGCTGCCGCCGCGGCACCGCCCTCGCAGTGAATCCTCAACCGCGCCTGCCGACCAGGCGCCGCGCCACGTTCTTGATCGGCGCAAGCAGCGAGCTCTTCGGCTTCTCCTCGCCATGGCCGGTCAGCTTGCGCGCCATGTCCAGGAACAGTTTGCTGGTGCGGTGGCTCGCGGAGAGTTCGGCGATCATCTGGCCGTTGTTGGCGGCGGTGCCGAACAGGCGCGAGTCAAAGGGAATGACGGCCAGCGGGTGGCTCTCGAGCGTCTTGGCAAAGCTGCGGCGGTCGATCTCCGGCCGCTTCGGCATGCCCACCTGGTTGAGGCAGAACAGCGGCGCCTGGTCGTTGGGCCGCGACGCCTTCAGCGTGCTCAGGATGTTCTTGGCGTTGCGCAGATTGGCGAGGTCGGGCTCGGCGACGATCACGATATCATCCGCGCCTTCCAGCGCGCGCCGGGTCCACGCCGTCCACTGGTGTGGAACATCGAGCACGATGCAGGGCGTGGTCATGCGCAGCGTGTCGAAGATGGCGTCGAACGCGTTGGCGCCGAAGTCATAGACCTTGTCGAGCGTCGCGGGCGCGGCAAGCAGGCTGAGGTGATCGCTGCATTTCGAGAGCAGGCGGTCGATCAGCCCGCTGTCGGGCCGATCCGGCTGAAACACCGCGTTGGCGATGCCCTGTATCGGGTCCTGGTTGTAGTCGAGCCCGGCGGTGCCGAAGGCGAGGTCGAGATCGATCACGACCGTATCCAGCCTGAAATTGCGCGCGATCGACCAGGCCAAATTGTGGGCGACGGTGGAGGCGCCGACGCCGCCCTTGGCGCCGACCACGGCGATGACGCGGCCGACTGTGATGGTGTCGGAAGCCGCGAACAGGCTGCAGATCGAGCGGACGATGTCGAGTGCGCCAACCGGGCCGATCACGTAGTCATTGACGCCGCGACGCACCAACTCGCGATAGGGCACGTCGTCGCTTTCACTGCCGACGACGATGACGCGGGTGCCGGGATCGCACTCGCTGGCGAGCTCGTCGAGCGATTCCAGGAGGTCGCTGGCGCCGCCGCTTTCCAGCAGGATTACATTCGGCGTCGGGGCGTTGCGATAGGCTTCGACGGCCGCGGCCATGCCGCCCATCTTGACACTGAGATGAGCCTTGCCGAGCCGACGGTCCTCGCCCGCCGACCGTACGGCGGCCGCGGTTGCGTCGGTCTCGCAAAACGCCTGCACCGAAATCCGCGGTGCGGCGGCGATATAGTCGTTTGCTGAGGGCGGCGGAGGCAACGGCGCGTCCGACGCTTCTTCGATTTTCTTCCTGAGCTCGCTCATTATTTTCCTGTGTCGCTGAGCTTGGCCTTCTCGGCATCCGGGTATTGGGTCGCAGTCGGCTCACCCTTGCGATATTTCTCGAAGCCCTCGGAGCGTCGTATCGTATAGGCCGGCGTCTCCGAGCGCGGCTGCACCAGGTCGGAAGGATTGTCGATCATGGCCGCAAGGTTGCGCTGGCTTGCGCAGCCGAAATTGTAATAGGGCTTGTTCTCGTTATAGGCGGGATTGTTGATGTTCGGCCCCAGATCCTCCGGCCACAGGCCGCAGGGACCCGCGGTCGCCGCGATCTTGGTATAGCTCAGGCGGATCGGCGCGAAGGCCTGCGGATCGGCCGGGTGGTAATGATGCAGGGTGATGCCCTGTGACGGCACGCCGCCGGCTGCGAGAACCGAGCGGATTTCGCCGAAGCTCATCGACGCTGCCTTGGCGTTCGGCGTGTCAACCGGTACGTCGGCCACCACGGCGCCGGTGCCTTCGCGAACCCAGGTCCGCGCCAGGCCCGCGACATCGTCGCGTTGCGAGGCGGTGAGGCCGCCGCGCCCATGGCCGACGAAGACCACGATCGAGCGGTTGGCTTCCGTGATCGCGATCGGATGACGGAGACGATAATCGTCGGGAACGCCGCCGGTGACGATGGCTTCGGGCGCCATGCTGCAGGCGCCAAGCGCGACGGAAAGGCCGATCAATGCACCGGCACGCTGCAGGGTCCGACGGCGTTCTGGCGATATTCCGCATCTCATCGTTCTGTCCTCGTCGCGCGTCGCGTCATCTCAGTCAATGAAGTAGCCGAAGCTCACCTGGCTGCCGCTGATCGGATCGATGCGGGCGGCGATGCCGTAAATCCGGTTCATGCGGGCAAGCAGTGTCGATTGCGAATCCGAGGCGGACGCGAAACCGTCATCGGGACGCGACAGCTCTTTTTGCGCCACCGCCCGCACCACATAGGGCGTCACCAGCACCATCAGCTCGGTCTCGTGGTTGACGTAGTCCTGGCTCCTGAAAAGTGCTCCCAGGACCGGCAACTGGTCGACGCCGGGCATTCCGTTGACGGCTTGCTTTGTTTGCTCCTGGATCAGGCCTGCCATCGCCATCGAGCCGCCGGATGGGATTTCCAGCGTGGTTTCTGCGCGGCGGGTCTTGATCGAAGGAATTGTCGTTCCACCGACGCCGCCCTGCAGGGCGTTTTCGGACGAGACTTCCGACACCTCGGTCATCACCCGCAGGCTGATCCGACCCTCGGTCAAGACGACCGGCGTGAAATTGAGCGAGATACCGAATTTCTTGAAGCTTACTGTCTGGACGCATTGTCCGATAGCGCCCGACGTCGTGGTTTGGCAGGTTACGCCGGTTGGAATCGGAAATTCACCGCCCGAAATGAATGTCGCGGACTCGCCGGAGATTGCCGTCAGATTCGGCTCTGCCAGGGTGCGCATGAGACCGGCACTCTCCATCGCGCGCATGGTAGCAGTGACCGTGGGCAGACCCTTGGTGATGGCCGACGCGCTCAAGCCGTTGTCGGGAACCAGTGGCCCGCTGTTTGCGGTGAAGGGATTGCTGTTGTTGAAGTTCACGACCGCGGTGCCGTAGTTCATGCTGGCACTGAGATCGACGCCCATCTGCTTGATGATGTCGCGCCGCACTTCCGCAACGGTGACCTTCAGCATGACCTGATCGCGGCCGCGAACGACGATGCTGTTGACGACCTTGTCGGCGCCTCCGACCAGACGCGCAGCGATATCGCCGGCCTGTTGCGCCTCGACCGGGCTCGCCACCGAACCGGTCAGCACCACACCCTCGCCGACGCCATCGATCTGGACGCCGGGCAGCGCTGAGTGCAAGGCCGCGCGAATGCCGTTGAGGTCGCGCTTGATCGCAATGTCATAGCTTGCGACCTGCTGTCCCTCGGCATCGAAGAACACGACATTGGTCTGGCCGATGCCGGCGCCGATGATGTAGGCGCGCTGGGACGAACGGATGACGGCGTTGGCGATCTTGGGATCGGCCACCAGCACGTCCTTCACGTCGCGCGGCAGGTCGAGGACGACGGATTTGCCGATGCCGAGCGAGAGGAAGCGCGTGCGCACGGGAACGCTCGCGGTAACCGCCACGCTGGGCGCAGCCGGTGTGGTCGCGGCGGCCACCGGACTCGGGGCTGCGGGCGTGGTCGCCGGGGGCGTGACGGCCGGCGGCGCGCCTTGCGGATCGTCGGCCGCCCGCACGAAGGCGAACTGGAGCGTGAGCGCGAGGACCGCCGAAACCGACAGGGCGCGGAAGATTGGAGATTGCGGCTTACTCGCCCTGCATTTCATTTCGGTATCCTTCGGTCACTTCTGTGCCGTCGCCCGGCTGGCGATGCCGTAGCGAACTACGTTGAGGCCCACGGTTTGTGGGGTAGCCTGTTCAAGCGGATTGCTCTCGACCGCCTTGGCGTCGGTGATGCTGCGCAGTGCAAGCGACAGCGTGCCGGCCTGGCGCGCGGAGGTGAGAGTCGGGATCTGTTCGGGCTTCAATTCCAGCGTCACGGTCTTGCCGATCACGGCGTTCTGGCCGTCCTTTTCCTTCGGCGCCTGGTCGATCGCGAGCACGCGGATGCTCGGCAGGATCAGTGTGGAGACGACGACGTCTGGCTGGTTGGGATGCTCGACGTTCTTGATGCGCTGGGTGAGAATCACGTCGACGCGGTCGTTCGGCAGGATGAAGCCGCCGGCGCCGGTCTCGGCCGAGATTTCGGTGGAGACGGCGCGCATGCCGGTCGGCAGGATCGCGGCCATGAAGCCGGAGCCGTCGGCCTTGACCAGCTTCAGCTCGCGGATCGGCTCGCCCGCCATGATCGGCGAACGCGCGATCGAGCCGGCCACCTGGGTGATGGCGTCGGGACGGTCAGTGCGCCGAATGAATGAGCCGCTTGCGGTCGACTTGGGCCAGGTCTGCCATTGCAGATCGTCAGGCTTGGCGGTCTGGCCAAGGCCGATATCGGATTTGGCGACGAGGACGTCGACGGTCTCGAGCTGTGCCACCGGCTGGGCCGGGGCGGCAGCCTTGTTGTCGCTCCCGCTCGCGAGATACGCGGCAAGGCCGCCGGCGCCGAGGGCGATGATCAGGACGACAATACGGGCGGTATACATACGCTTTACTATCCGCTGTGGCCCGAAGGCCGGTTGGGCACCCTCTCCCAACAGCAGGACTAAGCAGCAAAGGTATAAGCCGACTTGAGACCCGCCCGACGCGCGCGGCGGTAAGTCAGGCAATCGTCCTCATGGTGAACCGGACGTTATCGTTCACTGGACGATTCTCCGTACATTTACTGAGTGCGGGCTCGCCCGGAGGACGTTGCCTAGCGGATGATCCCTCGCGACAAACGCGAAGCGTTGGCGCGGGGATCATGCGAAAAAAGAATCTGGAGCGCGATGGTGATTCATCCCAATCCCATCGCGCCCTTGCTGCGCTTGTTCTCGATCGCGTCCCAGATTTTCGCGGCGACGTCGGGCCCGCCGAGTCGGGCCACCGCGCGGATGCCGGTCGGCGACGTCACGTTGATCTCGGTGAGATTGCCGTCGATCACGTCGATGCCGACAAACAGCAGGCCGCGCTTTTTCAATTCCGGACAAAGGACGCCGCAGATTTCGCGTTCGCGCGGGGTCAGATCGGTCGCTTGCGCCGCGCCGCCACGCACCATGTTGGAGCGGAGGTCATCCGCAGCCGGCACGCGGTTGACCGCGCCTGCAAACTCGCCGTCGACCAGGATGATGCGCTTGTCGCCATGCTTGACCTCGGGAATGAAGCGCTGAATTACCCAGGGCTCCTTGAAGGTCACGGAGAACATGTCGAACAGCGAGCCGAAATTCATATCCTGCGGCATGATGCGGAAGACGGCCGCGCCGCCATGGCCGTGCAGCGGCTTCATCACCACGGCGCCGTGGGCGTCGCGGAAGGCGTTGATCTCGTCGAGATCGCGCGAGATCAGGGTCGGCGGCATCAGCTGCGGAAAATCCATCACGAACAGCTTTTCCGGCGCATTGCGCACGCTGGCCGGATTGTTCACCACCAGCGTCTTCGGGTGAATGCCTTCGAGGAAATGAGTCGAGGTGATGTAGGCGAGGTCGAAGGGCGGGTCCTGGCGCAGCAGCACCACATCGAAGGCGGCCAGCGGTTCACGGCGGGGCTCGCCGAGGGTGAAGTGATTGCCGGGTTCATCGCGCACGGTGAGCATATGCACCGGGGCGAACAGCTCGCTGCCGACCAGCGAAAGCTTATCCGGCGTGTAGTAAGAGAGTCCATGGCCGCGCTTTTGCGCTTCCAGCAGCAGCGCAAAGGTGGAATCGCCGCGGATGTTGATGCGCGCGATGGGGTCCATCTGGACGGCGACGTTCAATTTCATGGGAAGGCTCGGGTCTGGAGGGAGAACTCAGGTACTGGCGTCGAAGGCTGCTAACAGATGGCGCGGCAGGCGCCGCGGCGCAATCAGGATCGCGTCAAAACGCAGTTCGAATTCGGCATATTCAGGGTGCGCCGCCAGCCAGGCCTGCGCGGCATTGATAATGCGCGCCTGTTGCCGTGGCGTGACGGCGAAAGCGGCTTCATCCAGCGTGGCGCGGGCCTTGACCTCGACAAAGGCGATCAGATTGCGCCGCTTTGCGACCAGGTCGATCTCGCCATGCGGCGTGCGGAAGCGTTTTGCGAGAATGCGGTAGCCCTTGGCCATGAGAAGAGCGGCGGCGCGGCTTTCCGCGGAAAGGCCAGTGTTGAAAGCGGCTACGCGCTCGGGCGAGGCTTCCTTTTCCGGTTGTGCGCGGTCAGGCTTAGCGGGATCAGTCTTGGCGCGATCAGTCTTGGCGCGATCAGTCTTGGCCATGGCCGCCCTTTGTCGCGAGATTCTTGGCCAGCTCCAGCGCACGGGCATAGACCTCGCGGCGCGGCCGGCCTGACAGCTCGACCGCATGCGCCACCGCATCCTTGACGCTGCTGGTTGCGAGCTGCGCGCGCAACAGTGCGTCCAGCGCCTCCGCACTCAGGACTTGCGCGTCCGCCGACGGCGGGCCGATCACCAGCACGAACTCGCCGCGGGTCACGAGCTGATCTGCCCTTCCAGCCAGCTCGACCAGCGTCGCGCGCAAAACTTCTTCATGCAGCTTGGTCAGCTCGCGGCAGATCGCGGCCTCCCGCGTGCCCATGGCTTCAGCAAGATCGCGCAGCGCGTCCTGCACGCGGTTGCCGGACTCGAAGATCACCAGCGTGGCGTCGATCCGGGCAAGCTCGCTGAGCCGCGCGCGGCGCGCGGTCTCCTTCGCGGGCAAAAACCCTTCGAAGAAGAATCTGTCGGTCGGCAGCGCCGCGACCGACAGCGCCGCCAGCACCGAGGATGGTCCCGGCAGCGCCGTCACCGCATGTCCGGCGGCGCAGGCCTCGCGCACCAGCTTGAAGCCGGGATCGGAAATAAGGGGCGTGCCGGCATCCGAGACCAGCGCGATCGATGCGCCCTGCGCCAGACGCTCCAGCAGTCTTGGTCGCGCGGTCGCGGCGTTGTGCTCGTGATAGGGGGTCAGCTCGGCCGCGATGCCATAACGCTCGGTCAGCCGGCGGCTGATGCGGGTGTCCTCGCAGGCGATCAGGTCGACGCCGGCCAGCGTCTCCAGCGCACGCAGGGTAATGTCGCCGAGATTGCCGATGGGGGTCGCGACCAGATGAAGTCCGGCCGTTGCCGCAGGTGCGGTCAAAACGTGACCGCCGACCGTAAAGCTCCGGGAAGCGGGTTCCGTCCGGCCTTCACTGTTTATCGGGGCTGATTTTGCGCGCATAATGCTTAACTTAGAGGGCAGAGTGCCCCGGCGCCACTATTGTAAGCCCGTCCGGGCGTTGGCGTGGGACGGCCATCGGCGAGGCCACAATCCTTTTGTTTTGGTTAACTATTCGCCGACAATATGCCTGAATCCGCCGCCCAATCTTTAATCGGGGGGCAGTCCTGGCCGACCACGGTCGGTCAAGTGAAGAGATGCAATGCCGGGCCCGCAAAAACCCAAGTATGATCCCACGGGTCCACTGAACGCGACCCGGCGAACGGCGATTGGCCTGCTGCTCGGCGCCCCCCTGCTCTCGGCCTGTGCCGGTGTCCAGCAAAGCCTGAGCCAGTTCTCCAATCCGTTCTCGAGCTCGGAAACGCCGCCCGCGCCGGCCGGCCCGGCGCAGCAGCCGACCGCGTTCGGCAACGGTCAGGTCAAGGTCGGCCTGATCCTGCCGCTGTCGGCTTCGGGCAATGCCGGCGTTGCCGCGCAATCCATGAAGAATGCCGCCGAGATGGCGCTCGCGGAATTCCAGAATCCGAATATTCAGCTTCTGATCAAGGACGACGCCGGCAGCCCGCAAGGCGCGCAACAGGGCGCGCAGCAGGCGGTCGATGAAGGCGCGGAAATCATCCTGGGGCCGCTGTTTGCGCTCTCTGTGCCGGCGGTGGCGCAGGTCGCGCGCACGCGCGGCATTTCGGTGATCGCCTTTTCCACCGATTCGAGCATCGCCGGCCGCGGCGTGTATCTGTTGAGCTTCCTGCCGGAGTCCGACGTCAACCGCATCGTCGAATATTCGACGAGCATCGGCAAGAAATCCTTTGCCGCGCTGCTGCCGGAAAACGCCTATGGCAATGTGGTGGAAGCCGCGTTCAAGAATGCGGTGAGCCGCCGCGGCGGACGCGTCGTCGCTTTCGAAAAATATGCCGCCGACCGCGCCACCCCGGCGCGCAATGTGGCGCAGCAGCTCGGACAGGCGGATGCGCTCCTGATCGCCGATGACGGCGATTCCGTCGTGGCGGCCGCCGACGCGCTCACGGCCGCGGGTGCAAATTTGCGCAATATCCAGTTGCTCGGCACCGGTCTCTGGGACAATCCGCGCGTGTTCGGCAGCCCGAATTTGCAGGGCGGCCTTTATGCGGCGCCGGACCCGGCGGGCTTTCGCGCCTTCTCGGGCCGCTACCGCACGCGCTACGGCGGGGAGCCGGTCCGCACCGCAACGCTGGCCTATGACGCGGTCGCATTGGTCGCGGCACTTGCACGAACGCAAGGCGCGCAACGGTTCTCGGCGGATGTGCTGCAAAACCCATCCGGTTTCGCCGGCATCGACGGGCTGTTCCGCTTCCGGCCCGACGGCAGCAACGAGCGCGGGCTGGCGGTCATGCGGGTCGGCAATGGCGGCGGCGTGCCGGTTGCCGGTTCGCCGAAGAGTTTTGGGGCTTAAGCCGCCAAATCGGCGACGACCGCATCGAGCACCGGAAATCCGGCTTGCGTCACCCGCAGCCTGCCGTCGGCATCGACGGCGATCGCGCCCTCTTCACGCAAGACAGCAATGCGCCGCTCATCGAGTGGGCGGCCTGAGAGCGCCTTGTAACGCTCGGGATCGATGCCCTCGGCGAGCCGCAGGCCCATCAGCAGGAACTCGTCGGCGCGCTCTTCGCGGTTGAGCACGTCGTCGGTGATGACGCCGTGGCCGTTGGCTTCGACCCGCATCAGCCAGGCTTCGGGACGCTTCTCGGTCGCGGTCGCGTGCCTGCGGCCTTCGATATCGAGGCGGCCATGGGCGCCCGGGCCGATGCCGGCATATTCCTTGCCGCGCCAATAGACCAGATTGTGCCGGCACTCGGCGCCTTTTCGCGCGTGGTTGGAAATCTCATAGGCCGGTAGCCCATGCCTTGCGCAAACCTCCTGCGTGACGTCATAGAGCGTGCGCGCCGTCGCCTCATCCGGCGTCTTCAATTTGCCAACGGCGTGCAGCCCGAAGAACGGCGTGCCTTCCTCGATGGTAAGTTGATAGAGCGAGAGATGCTCGGCGGCTTCCTTGATCGCGAGCGCCAGTTCATCCGCCCACATCGCCGGCGTCTGGTCGGGGCGTGCATAGATCAGGTCGAACGAATAGCGCTCGAAGGATTTTCGCGCGATGGCGACCGCATCCAGCGCTTCGCGCGCCGAGTGCAGCCGTCCCAATTCCTTCAGCGACGCATCGTTGAGCGCCTGCACGCCGAGCGAGACGCGGTTGACACCGGCGGCGCGGTAGCCGGCAAAGCGCGTCGCCTCCACGCTGGTCGGGTTAGCTTCCAACGTCACTTCCACATCGCGCGCGACGCGCCAATGCTTGCCGATCGTGTCGAGAACGGCGCCGACCGTCTGCGGCTGCATCAGGGACGGCGTGCCGCCGCCGAGAAAGATCGAGGTGACTTCACGTCCTCCCACCCGCGCGGCCGTGGTTTCGATCTCGCGGGCAAAAGCACGGGTAAACCGCTCCTCGTCGATTGCGGCGTGGCGGACGTGGCTGTTGAAGTCGCAATACGGGCACTTCGACAGGCAGAATGGCCAGTGCACATAGACGCCGAAGGCCTGCCGCTCAGCGCCGGTCAAGGCAGATCTCCGCCAGTTTCACGAAGGCCCGCGCCCGATGCGAGAGACCGAGGCCGAGCGGCGGCAGGCCGTGCTTCTCGATGCTGGTCATCTCGCCAAAGGTGCGATCAAAGCCGTCGGGCATGAACATGGGGTCATAGCCGAAGCCCGCCGTGCCGCGCGGTGGCCAGACCAGCGTACCGTCGGCCCGTGCCTCGACTTCCTCGAGATGGTGGTCGGGCCAGGCGACGCAGAGCGCGGACACGAAATGAGCCCCGCGCCTGTCCGGCCTAATCGCACCGCGCTCCTGCAACAGACGTTCGATCCGCGCCATCGCATCGTCGAAATCCTTGTTCGGACCAGCCCAGCGCGCCGAGTAGATCCCGGGCGCGCCGTCGAGCGCATCGACCACGAGGCCGGAATCATCGGCGAAGGCCGGCAGTTCTGCCGCCTGCGCGGCCGCGATCGCCTTGATCCGCGCGTTGGCTTCAAACGTCTTGCCGGATTCTTCCGGCTCGCCAAGACCGAGCTCGCGGGCGGAGACCGCTTCGACGCCATGGGGCGCCAGCAGCTCGCGCATCTCGGCGAGCTTGCCGGGATTGTGGGTGGCGATGACGAGCTTGCCTTTGATCCGTCGATGCATGCTTTAGGCGACCGCGAGTTTCTGCAAGTCCACGAGGCGCGCCACGCCCCTCTTCGCCAGCGCTATCAGCGCCAGCAATTCGTCCTGCGTGAATGGCGTCTTTTCCGCGGTGCCCTGCACCTCGACGATGCGGCCGTCGCCGGTCATGACGAAATTGGCGTCGGTGTCGGCTTCGGAATCCTCGGCATAGTCGAGATCGAGCACCGGGGTGCCCTGATAGATGCCGCAGGAGACCGCGGCCACATTGTCGCGCAGCACATTGGCCTTGATAATGTTGCGCGCCCTCATCCAGTTGAGGCAGTCGGCGAGTGCGACCCAGGCGCCGGTGATGGAGGCGGTGCGCGTGCCGCCGTCGGCCTGAAGCACGTCGCAATCCACCGTGATCTGACGCTCGCCGAGCGCCTCGAGATCGATGGTGGCGCGCAGCGAGCGGCCGATCAGGCGCTGGATTTCGACGGTGCGGCCGCCCTGCTTGCCGGCGGAAGCTTCGCGCCGCGTGCGTTCCAATGTGGCACGAGGAAGCATGCCGTATTCGGCGGTGACCCACCCGCGTCCCTGCCCCTTCAGCCAGGGCGGCAGCCGTTCTTCCAGCGTCGCGGTCACCAGCACATGGGTGTCGCCAAATTTCACCAGGCAGGACCCTTCGGCATATTTGACCACCCCGCGTTCCAGCGTCACGGCGCGCAGTTCATCGGGGGCACGGCGGCTTGGCCGCATGAGGAAATCCTCCAGAAATCCGGCAAATTTGCTTTCGCGGAGCTTGTAGGAGCGAGAGAGAGGCGCGGCAAGGCCTTAACCCTGCTTTTCGCTTCCCCAATGAGCGCTTGTCACCGGCTTTGCGGATGGTCAGATTAGCGGGGCAGAAGGAGTAGCCGTGGCCCACCACGATCCCATCGGCCTGATCACGCCATATGCCGGGCTTGCCCAGCTCAACGAGCGCTCGCGCGATATTTTTCGTCAGATCGTCGAAAGCTATCTCGCAACCGGCGAGCCGGTCGGCTCGCGGAACGTCTCGCGGCTGATTGCGGTGCCCCTCTCGCCGGCCTCGGTGCGGAACGTGATGGCCGACCTGGAACAGCTCGGCCTGATCTATGCGCCGCACACCTCGGCCGGGCGGTTGCCGACCGAACTTGGCTTAAGGTTTTTCGTCGATGCCCTGATGCAGATTGGCGACCTCACCGAAGCGGAACGACAATCGATCCAGAGCCAGCTTGCCTCCGTCGGCCGGGCGCAATCGGTCGAGCAGGCACTGGGCGAAGCCCTGACCCGGCTATCCGGCCTGACCCGCGCCGCCGCGGTAGTGCTGACCGCCAAATCCAATTCGCGGCTGAAACATATCGAGTTCGTGCGGCTGGAACCGGAGCGCGCGCTGGTGGTGCTGGTCGGCGAGGACGGCCAGGTCGAGAATCGCGTGCTGACCCTGCCGCCCGGCGTGCCCTCCTCGGCGCTGACCGAAGCCACCAACTTCCTCAATGCGCGGATTCGCGGACGGACGCTGGCCGAAGCGCGGCTCGAGCTTGAGACCGCACTCGGCCAGGATCGCGCCCAGATCGACCAGCTTACCCAGAAGATTATCGCGGCCGGCATCGCAAGCTGGTCCGGCGGGGCGAACGAAGACCGGCAGCTGATCGTGCGCGGTCACGCCAATCTGCTGGATGATCTGCATGCGCTCGAGGACCTCGAGCGGGTGAAATCGCTGTTCGACGATCTCGAGACCAAGCGCGGCGTGATCGACCTCTTGGGCCGCGCCGAGCACGCCGAGGGGGTGCGGATTTTCATCGGCTCGGAGAACAAGCTGTTCTCGCTGTCCGGCTCGTCCACCATCGTGGCGCCATATTCAGACGCTGCCGGCCGCATTGTCGGCGTTCTCGGCGTGATCGGGCCGACCCGGCTCAATTATGCGCGGGTGATCCCGACCGTGGATTATGCCGCGCGCATCGTCAGCCGCCTGCTGGGCGGCTAAACCCGCACATCACGAGCGCTTGATTTTCGCCGCCCAAAGCACGATATGGCGGCCAGCAGCCCCATGATCCGTTTCAGATCCGCGTACCCGAGAAGAACAGCCATGACCGAACCCGACCTGCAGAAGAAAGATCCGGCGGACCCGGCGCAGGCCAGCGAGCCCGTGGTTTCCAAGCCCTACATCATGCCCGACGATCCTGAGCCGGGATCGGTCGAGACGCTGACCAGGGAAGTCGCGGAAGCCCGCGACAGGATGCTGCGCACGCTGGCGGAGATGGAGAATTTGCGCCAGCGCACCCGCCGCGAGGTGGCGGATGCCAAGGTCTACGGCATCACCGGCTTTGCACGCGACGTGCTCGAAATCGCCGACAATCTGCAGCGCGCGCTCGATGCGGTTCCAGCGGAAGCCCGCGCCGCGGCCGATCCCGGCCTGACGGCGCTGATCGAGGGCGTCGAGCTCACCGAGCGCTCGCTGCTCAACGCGCTGGAAAAGAACGGCGTGAAGAAATTCGATCCATTCGGCGAAAGATTCGATCCGAACTTCCAGCAGGCGATGTACGAGGTTCCCGATGCGTCGGTGCCCTCGGGTACCGTCGTGCAGGTCGTGCAGGCCGGCTACATGATCGGCGAGCGCGTACTGCGGCCGGCGCTGGTCGGTGTCTCCAAGGGTGGCGCCAAGGCAGCGCCTGCGGCAGCCAACGGCAACGAGCCGAACAACGTCGCGTAAGCCTCGACTGTCTGTCGACTAGCCCCTAGCCCCGCGGCTGGATGCCGTCGCGCACGGCGCGGAAGCGCGGGAACGCGGTCGACCATTGATCGCGTGGCGCACTGCCGATGATACGCAGCATGTTCGGTCCGCCGAACCGCAGCCACTGCACTACAGTCACCAGCGTGTTGTCCTTGCCGCTGGTCGCATCGATCCGCGTCTCATAGGCCGGCATGCCGTCGATCCGGATCGGCTCGGACATCGTGATTCGTCCCTCGCGCACGCCGGGAATCTGGGATGCGGCCTGCTGCGCAAAACGCGCGCGATCTTCCGCGTCCGGCGGGGTCACGCCGAGAAGGCCGATCACCATGAAGGGCTGTGGCTCGAAGCCGGTCTTTTCGTCGCCATCGGCCAGCACTACTGCGGCGCCCGGCGCCAGCGAGCGCACATTCTTGAAATTGCTGAGCTCGGTGATCTTGAACGGCAACAGGCCGAGCTGCTCATCGACCGGCACTTCCGGCCGGACCGTGGCGGAAGCAAACATCTGGCGAACCGCGTCATCGGTGTAGATCTTGCCGGCCTTCTCCGGAACCTGCACGGCGACATAGCCGGAGAAGGTGCCGCCCGACAGCATCATCGAATATCGGCGCAATGGCCCGCTGGCGTCCTTGGCGACCTCGACAGTGTAATAGGCCTTGCCGGCGGCGGTCTCGATCATTTGCGGCGCGACGCCGCTCGGGGCCACCGGGTTGGCCGACAGCGCGGTCTTGACCTCGTTATAGGCGTCGGGGGGCAACTCGGTCACCAGCACCTTGACCGACTGGTCCTCGGACTCGAAGCCGGAAAAGGACTTGGCCTTGGCCAGGCCTACCAGCGGCACCAGCCCCACCCGAATCCCCGGCGGAAAGGTGACGTCGGCGGCAAACGCCGGCCGCGTCACCGTAAGCAGCAACGCAACCGCGGTCAGGTGTCGGAGGTACTTCATGGAGAACCCATTGGTTTGTCGTTGGGCCGTCTAATGATCGGCCGGAGCGGGTCCCTGGCTTTGAGGGGGCTCGTTCGGTACGCTGGCTTTTAACGGTTTTGGCCGCGGGACAACAGGGCAGACCGCCGCACCCTCCGATCCGGCATTGCTCCTTGCCCATTTGTTAACGGGCGAGTTGACGGAAGCGAATCGACCCCCGGCAAGGCGCATATTATCTTTCAATGGCGCGGGTTTTCGTGCTCCAAGGTTGCGGCACGGTCCTTGCGGGCCGGGGGTACCCTCCTATATGAGGCTCACCGTCGCAATATCGCGAGTATTTGATCTGAAGGGGGTTTTGGATCGGGTGCCGTGTGGGCCCGGCCAACCTGCCGCAAACGGAAGGAAATAGAGACCATGGGAAAGGTCATTGGGATCGATCTCGGCACCACAAACTCGTGCGTCGCCGTAATGGATGGCAAGAACGCCAAAGTCATCGAAAACTCCGAGGGCATGCGCACCACGCCGTCGATTGTTGCTTTCAGCGATGATGGCGAGCGCCTGGTCGGCCAGCCTGCCAAGCGCCAGGCGGTGACCAATCCCGAGCGCACCTTCTTTGCGGTCAAGCGCCTGATCGGCCGCCGCTACGACGACCCGATGGTCGAGAAGGACAAGAAGCTCGTCCCCTACAAGATCGTCAAAGCCTCGAACGGCGACGCCTGGGTCGAGGCCGACGGCAAGACCTATTC
>Ga0210403_10002070_pt1 | contig 18490 bp, 8 predicted proteins | sample IncBWC19MmetaG_FD_150863 | JGI IMG/M metagenome (GOLD analysis project Ga0210403, IMG submission 150863) | Forest soil microbial communities from Barre Woods Harvard Forest LTER site, Petersham, Massachusetts, United States - Inc-BW-C-19-M | ecosystem: Environmental > Terrestrial > Soil >... | reverse complement strand
CGATGATGTTGGCGATTTTGCCGGTTTCGAGGGTGCCGACCTGATCGGCTACGCCGAAAATCTGGGCGGGATAGACAGTGACAGCTTTCAGGGCTTCGTCGTAGGGGAGTCCGTAAGCGACAGCGTTCGCGGCTTGCTGGCCGAGGCGGCGGGCGAAGGAATTGTCAAAGCTGCCGAAGGCAAATTTTATACCGGCGGCGGCGAGCTCGGCGGGTTGCGAGAGAAGGCGATCGTAGGGATCGTCTTCTTCGTTGGGCAGACTGAGCGTGGGGCGCAGGATGACGGGAATCCCCTTGGAGCGGAGGAGGTCTTTTACTTTGTAGGCTTCTTCGCCGCCGGCGAGAATCATTTTTAGTTTTTGCTTGTCGCAAAACTCGACGGCGTTGCGAATGTCGCGGGCTCGATCAGCAAAGACGAGAACCGGCAACTGGCCGCGGACGACGGGGGCGAGTGCTTCGAGTTTCAAGTCGCGGTGATAATCCGAGGGTCCGCCGTGGCCCATGGCTTGCGCGTAGTGGCGTGCGCGGTCGAGATAATCGGTTAGCTCGTTGACCTGCTTCTCGTAGTCCTGCTTGGCTTCGGTGAAGGGCTTTTCTTTTCGCGAGAAAGTAGCGAAATCGAAGGTGCGGGTCTGGATTTCGGGCCAGGAGATGACCATCGCGACGCTCTTCTTGATGAGCATTTCGTTGATGGTCCAGCCAGCGAGGTGAATGGCGGAGGCTTGGCCGCCGATGACGCCGCGCGAGCCGCCGGAATCGAAGCCGCCGCTGTCGGGGACGGTGAGGACTTCCGTGATGCCGGAGGCGCGCGTAACGGGAATATGTTCGCTGGAGGGCGAGACGGCCGTGGCCGCAACGACGTCCGGATTGTAGACGCCCGTTTCGGTGGAATCGACGGTGGCGTTTACAGCGGAAATTTCGCTGAGGCCCATCTGCGTGATGGGATCGAAGAGGCCGGGATAGATTTGGAGGCCCTTTGCGTCGATGACTTGCGCGCCAGCGGGGACTTCCACGTTCGCGCCGACGGCGGCGATTTTGCCGTCTTTGATGATGAGCGTGCCATCTTCGATCGGGGCACCGGAGAGCGTGAAGATTTTTGCGTGTGTCAGGGCGTAGGTGGTGGGCGTTTGCGCCTGCACGGAAGCGTTGAAAAATATAAAGCAGAGCGCCGCAAAAGCGGCTGCAAGTCGCAGGTTCAGTTTGAAGTTCTTCACAGAGCACCTCCGGAAACGGAGCCGGCTTGCGGGGGTTTGGGCTTGTCCTCGGGTTTTCCTTCGGGCTTGCCTTCGCCGCGCTTCTTATCGCCGGGTTTGCCTTCGCCCTTTTTCTCTTCGGCCTTCTTTTCCTTTTCCATGAGCGCTTTCTTTTCCTTTTCGAGATTGGCGCGATCGGCGATATCGCGCTTGCGGTCGAAGTAAATGCGGCCGTCGATCAGGGTTTGTTGAACAACAGCGTAGGCGCTGAGCGGATCGTGATTGTAGATGACGAGGTCGGCGTCCTTGCCAACGTCGATGGAGCCAACGCGCTTGTCGATACCGAGTTGAATCGCGGGATTCAGAGTGACGAGCTTGAGCGCTTCGTCGTGCGAGAGGCCGCCGTATTTCATAGTCTTGGCGGCTTCCTGATTGAGGTGCGTGGCTTCTTCCGCGTCGTCGGAATTGATGGAGACGACCACGCCGCGGCGGGTCATGATGGCCGCGTTGTAGGGAATGGCGTCGTAGGCTTCGACTTTGTAAGCCCACCAATCGGAGAAGGTGGATGCGCCGGTGCCGGCAGCGGCGATTTCGTCGGCGACTTTGTAGCCTTCGAGAACGTGCTGGAGAGTGCGCACCTTGAAGCCGAATTCTTTCGCGACGCGAAGAAGCATGAGGATTTCATCTTCGCGGTAGCAATGCGCGTGAACGTAGCGTTTGCCTTCGAGGACTTCGACGAGTGGATCGAGGCGTAGATCGCGGCGCGGCGAAATGGCGCTCTTGTCACCAGCGGCTACGCGCTTGTCGAAGTCGTCCCAAGTCTTCTTATAGTCGCGCGCTTCCGCGAACGCGGTGCGAATGGTTTCTTCCACGCCCATGCGCGTAGTTGGGTAACGAGGAGTTACGCCCGGGATGCTGAAATTCGAACGCTTGGGATTTTCGCCGAGGGCAAACTTGATGCCCGGGACCGCGCCTTCGAACGGAAGCCTGGAAGCGGGCAAGCCCCAGCGGAGCTTGATGACGACAGTCTGTCCGCCGATGGAGTTGGCGGAGCCGTGCAAAACGTTGGCGACGGTTACGCCACCGGCGAGGTCGCGGTAGATGTCGATGTCATCGGGGTTCAGGACGTCTTCGATATTGACGATGGAAGAGACGGAGACGCTGCCTTCGTTGACGCTGCCGTCAACGGCGATGTGGGAATGGCAATCGATGATGCCGGGGATGACGAACTGGCCGGCGGCGTCCACGACCTGCGCATCTTTCGGGGCTTTTATCGAAGTGCCGACTTCGGCGATTTTGCCATCCTTAATAAGGATGGAGCCGTGTTCGATGGTGCCATGAGAAACGGTAAGGATTGTGGCGTTCTGGATGAGGATGACCGGCGCCGCATCGGGTGGATTGGCGGCGCGCGCGAAGAGAGGAAGTGCGAAGAAGCACGCTGTCAAAACAATGGAGACGTGCATTTTCTTCTTATTCAGCATGGACGAGATTTTCACAGCGCACCCCCGGCGACGGATAGAGATTGGTTCGTTCGATGCAGAGCCGCAGAATCGGCGGAGGCTTGGGCTGTAGGCTTTGTACCGGTGAAATCAATCGAGTAGCCCAACACGTCGATGTTTCCTTTTACGGTGGTGCCGTCAAAAGTGCCGCTGAAGATGACGTCGGTGGGATTCCCCTCGATGGGAATGTTAATGGTGAAGCTGAATTTTTCGCCGCTCAGGTAGCCACTGATGATGCTGGCCGTGCCGCGCTTGCTGGTGGTCGTTCCCGAAAGCGTGCCGTCGGTGGCCATATCGAGATCTACCGTGGATTCTTCGGGGCCCTCGGGCGTCGTGTAGGTGAGCTTCCATTTCCCACTGATGTTTCCCTTGGGGGCATCCTTGGGCTTTTCTGGCTCGTGGGCTTCGAAGCGCTTGCCGTCCACAAAAACCATTTTGATTTTGGTCTTTTCGTCGAAGAGGTCGCCGTCGGTCACCACGAGATTGGCAATCTTTCCGTTTTCGATGGAGCCGAGGCGATCGGAGACGCCATAAATTTCCGCAGGCGAGAGGGTGAGCGCCCGCAAAGCAGCATCGGGGGCGAGCCCGGCATCAATCGACTTCTTCACCGCCTTGATGATGTCCTTGGGAGCGGTGATGCCGCCGTCGTAAAACGCGAAGGGGACGCCGGCTTTGGCGAGCGCGGCGGGGGAAGAGGGAGCCTTGTCGCGGAAACGAAGGGTGCGCAGAGAGGGCTTTTCGTCCGGGTCCGTATCTTTTTCGCCTTCAGGCCATTTCAGATTGACGAGCACGGAAACGGGCGGCTTCTTTGCGGCGATTTCGTCGGCCACTTCGTACGCCATCTGCGCACCGTAGATTGCGCCGTCCACATGGTCCACGTCGTTCAGCTTCCAGACATCCACAAGCTGAAGAGCGCGCCGCAGTTGCACGGAATTATTTGCGGGAATCAGAACCAGCGGGTGGTACTCAAGCGCCTCACTGAGCACCGCTTCCGTGTGGTCGTACCGGGGCCGGGGAACTCCGCTGGGATTTTTTTCATACATGGCTTGGGCGTCGGCGCTCCAGTAAGTGTCGAGCCAGACCTGATGGACGTAAGCGAGAGCTCCCATCAGAGAGCCGGGAAAGTTTCCAAAGCCTCCGCCAGGTTGCAAGGAGACGGGGATGGCGACCGGCGTCTTAACGACCAGTTCGCTGGCGCGATCGCCGGCGAGGTCCAGCACTGCCGCTTGTCCGGGAAACATTCCGCCCTTGGGGGCAGAGACGACTGTGGTGAACCCGCCATTACGCCAGGTTTCGATGCGCTTGTCGCTCAAGCTGACTTCGTCCGCGGCGCTGCGCCAGGGCGTGGTGCCAGGACGATCTTCGGGGCCACGAGAGATTTCGCCAGTCGGAGCGGCGCGCCGCCCTCCGCCACCGCCTTCGCTGGCGCCGCCGGGGGCAGGTGGCGCGGGAGGCAAACCCACGTCGGTAAAGGAATCAAACAGCCCGGGATAAACGGTCAGGCCTTTGCCCTCGATGATCCACGCATCCGGAGGGATGGCGACGTCCTTGCCGATGGCGGTGATGACACCGTGGGCCATCACGATGGTGGCGTTTTCCACGGACGGCCCGGATACGGGGACGATTTTGGCGCCGCGAATGGCGAAATATTGCGGCTCGCCGCCCTGTGCGCGCGTTTGAGGCGCGAAAGCGAGAAGAGCGAGGAGAGTGAAAGCAAACGTAAGTGCCGAGAGGCACCGCCGCGCGAGGACAGAACGCATGCAAGCTCCTTTTTGGGAATGAATCAGAAACACGTTCCCCAGACCGTCTGTTGACTAGACGCATGAGGCTAGACAGAAGTTGCGGAAGAGTCAAGGAGAGGAAGGATATGGGATAGGGATGCGTTCCCATGCAATCGAGGAATTCGAAAAAATGCATGAAACAAAATGAGGCGGAATTCGTCTCTTCTATTGTCTTCCCATAGGACCTGTGGCAATGTCGGTATGGGTTTCCCATAGGAAGAGCAAGGAGACAGAGGAGAACGATGGGCGATAAGGCAACCGATAAGAAGGATGTGTGGCAAGGAACGCTGGCGCTGATGGTGCTGAAAACGCTGCAAGCGATGGGGCCGTTGCACGGCTACGGGATCGCGAGGCGCATTGAACAGACCAGCGGGGATTTGCTGGCAGTGAATTACGGCACGTTGTACCCGGCGCTGCTGAAACTCGAGCAGGAAGGCTACATCAGTTCGGAGTGGGGCGTGTCGGACAACAATCGCAAGGCGAAATATTACAAGCTCACGCGCGCGGGCCGGAAGCAATTAGGCAAAGAAGAGCGCGAGTGGGAGCAGACGACGGCAATTCTGGCGCGCTTTTTGGCGCCGGGCGAGGAGCGGTCTTAGTCGATCTTTGGGAGGGTTTTCATGAGGCGGATGCGTGCATGGTTCTCCCGGCTTGGTGAGGTGTTCGGCAAAACGCGGCGCGAGCGGGAATTAGCTGCCGAGATGGAAAGCCATCTCCAGTTGCACATCGAAGACAACGTTCGGGCGGGGATGTCGGCGGAGCAGGCGCGGCGAGAGGCGATCATGAAGCTCGGCGGCGTGGAACAGACGAAAGAGAATTATCGAGAGCGCCGTGGATTGCCGGTGCTGGAGGTTTTTATTCAGGACTTGCGCTTTGGGGCGCGCATGCTGCGCAAAAATCCAGGTTTTACAGTCGTCGCTGTCCTAACGCTGGCGCTAGGAATCGCCGCAAATGCCACGATATTCAGTTTTGTGAGCGCGGTGCTGTACAAGCGCCCTCCGGTTTACGATCCCGACAGCGTGATGGTCGTATACAGCACGTCCGCCACCCATGGTTTTGGCACGAGCCTGAATCCGGTCTCCGCGCCGAACTATTTCACTTGGAAACGCGAGAATCGAGTCTTCTCGGACGTCGCAGCAATAGAGCCATTCACCAACGTCAACCTTACGGGAAAAGACGAACCGGAACGTGTGATTACAAACAGGGTGACCGCGGACTATTTTTCAATCGTTGGCGTTGCTCCCGCGCTCGGGCGCGTATTCGCCAATGGCGACGATCAACCGGGGGGTGAGCACGTCGTTTTGCTGGACTATCGCTACTGGGAGCAAAAGTTTGGAGGCGATCCGAATGTCGTGGGGAAAAGTATTCGGCTCAACGGGGAAGAACATACCGTAATCGGCGTACTGCCTCAGCAGTTCCAGATTTTGTCGTTCCGGTCGCAGGTGTGGCTGCCGCTCGTTCTTGATGAATCGCAGCAGGGTGCGGCAGCGAGGCAAACTCGGACGTTGTACTTGTTCGCGCGGAGCAAGCCCGGCGTAGCCGTTGAGCAAGCGCAAGCCAACGTAAAAGCGCTTGGCGCTCTTGCTGTCCAACTGTTTCCGGACACGGAGACGGGCTGGGACGCGCGCTGCTTGACACTGCAGGAATACGTCATCCACGACTTCAACGCGAACGCCGCTTTCGTGATTCTTCTGTCCGCGGTCGGATTCGTACTCTTGATTGCGTGCGCGAACATTGCTGGTCTGCTGCTGGCTCGGGCTACAAGCCGCGGCAAGGAAATGGCGGTGCGCATTGCGATAGGCGCGGGGAGATTGCGCGTGGTGCGCCAGTTGCTGACCGAAGCATTGCTGATCGCCCTGCTGGGGACTATCGCGGGACTGGGCCTCGCGGTGGGCGGCACGCAATTGCTGCACAAAGTGTTGTCGTTCAACGAAGCCATCAAAATGCTGGACATGCAGATTGACTGGCGCGTTCTGGCTTTTACTTCCGCGATCGCGACGGTATCGGCACTTCTCTTTGGGCTCGCACCTGCAATGCGCGCCTGGGCCGTGGAGGTGTTTCCCACTCTGAAGAACGACAGCACCACCGTGTCGGCAGGGAAAAAGAAGAGCCGCGGGCGCAGCGTGCTGGTGGCCGCCGAGGTGGCCATGGCGGTGATCTTGCTGACCGGCGCGGGGATTCTTATCAAAGGGTTTCTCGAGGGACTTCAACGCAGCCTGGGCTTCGAGCCTCAGCACCTGCTCACAGCGCAGATTACGCTGCCTGCATCGCGTTACAAAGAACCGGCTAAACAAATCGAATTTTACAGGGAGCTCACTACGCATCTCGAGGCAACGCCCGGCGCCACTTCGGCTGCGATTACGTCGAACTTGCCCGCCGCCGGCGCCGGCTTTGTGGGTTTCCTGCAGAAAGGTCAGGAGGCGATTTCTGCTTCTGAGCGTTCGCGCGCCCGCTACTACGTTGTAAGTCCCACTTATTTCGAGACCATTCAGGCCGCGGTGATCGCGGGGCGCGTTTTCATGGAAAGCGACGGGGCCAACTCGCAACCTGTGGCCGTTGTCAGCGAAAAGTTTGTCGAGCGATTTTTCCCGAAGGGCGATGCGATTGGAAAGCAGATTCGCATCGACTCCAGCGATGCCGCTTCGAACCAATGGCGTCAGATCATCGGAATCGTTCAAGACGTGAAAAGCTGGCCGCTGAATTTCGATAACGATCCGGAAATCTACGAACCTTTCGGGCAACACCCATGCGCGGAAATGTCGATCGTCGTGCGCGCGGCAGGCGAGGGAAACTCGCTCGCGCCAGGTTTGCGCGAGGCGGTCTGGTCTCTCGACAAAGATCTGCCCATCGGGAGCTTGATCGGCATGCGAGAGCTATTGGCGAGTGAAGCCGCTCCTGACTTCATCTTCGGCAAGATAATGACAGTTTTTGCCGTGCTCGCGCTGGTTCTGGCAGGCATCGGAATCTACGGCCTCGTCGCTTTCACCGTGGGACAACGAAGCCAGGAAATCGGCATTCGCGTGGCCCTGGGTGCGGAAAAGAAAAACATCCTGCGCATGGTACTTCGCGATGGATTGAAACTCGCGGCGATCGGGGGAGCCGTTGGCATGGTAGGAACATTTCCTCTGCCGCGCTTGTTCGAGGCGGCTTTTTACGATTTCCACGTGCTGGGAGGCTGGCTCTTCGTGATTGTGCCGGCGCTGATCGGGGCCGTCGCGCTGCTTGCTTGTTATATTCCCGCGCGCCGGGCAGCACGCATCGATCCCATGGTTGCGCTGCGATACGAGTAGCAACGGATGGAGCTGATTTAGGAAGGTGGAGACTTTTGCAGGTTGGTTCAAATCCGGAAGGAAAGGCGCTGTGATGAGAAAGCTGCGCGCATTATTTTTGCGACTCGGCGGATTCTTGCGCAGCGAGCCAAGCGACCGGGAGTTTGCCGACGAGATGGAGAGCCATCTTCAGATGAACATAGACGACAACCTGCGCGCGGGGATGTCACCAGCGAGAGCGAAGCGGGAGGCCATCATGAAACTCGGCGGCGTGGAACAGACGAAAGAGAATTATCGAGAGCGCCGTGGATTGCCGGTACTGGAGGTTTTTATTCAAGACTTGCGGTTCGGGGCGCGCATGCTGCGCAAAAGCCCCGGCTTCACGCTCGTCGCGATGCTCGCCCTCGCCCTTGGCATCGGTGGAAACACCGCGGTCTTCAGCGTCATGAACACCGTTCTGCTTCGTTACCTTCCTCTGCCTAACCCTGAGCAACTCGTATTCTTGAGCCTTCCCAATGGACCGCCCGACGGCGTGAGCACCACCGGTGACGACGACAAGTCTTTCTCCTACCCGGTGTTTGAAGCGCTTCGCAAAGAGCACGCCGTTTTTTCTGACTTGATGGCCTATATTCCTTTAGCCGTCGACAAAGTGGCCGTGCGTATCGGCGAGGATCCCGAAGAAGCGGAAGGCGACATGGTCAGCGGCAACTTCTTTTCCGGGCTCGGCGTTTCCTTTACGCGAGGCCGCGGGTTCGCGCTCGAAGAAGAGACCGCGCACGCTAGCGTTCTCGTTCTCAGCTATTCCTACTGGACCACGCGCTTCGGGCGCAGTCCCTCCGCAATCGGCCAAACCATTTACGTAAAAGGCGTTCCATTCACCGTGATCGGCGTGACCGCTCAGGGCTTCTATGGCGTCGAGCCTGCATCTTCCACCGATTTCTGGATTCCGATTCAGAATCGCCCTGAGCTCACTGCATGGGACGAGGAGCCCTCGCTGGACACTCGCTATGACGCTCCGAAGTGGTGGTGCATTCAGCTGATCGGCCGTCTCGTTCCAGGTGTCACAAAATTTCAGGCACTGGCGAAGTTAGATCCTGTCTTTCAAGGCACCGCGCTTATCGGCCTGGGCACTCCCGATCCAAAGGCGAAGAAAAGCATTTTGGCGTTCAGTTCCACGCAGGGAATTCAAGATATGCGCGACGACTATGAAAAGCCCATCCAGATTCTCTTGGCCATGGTCGGACTCGTTCTTGCAATTGCTTGTGCCAACGTGTCCATGCTCCTTGTCGCTCGTAATGCCACTCGCGCCCGCGAATTTTCGGTGCGCATGGCTCTTGGCGCGGGCTGTGGCCGTCTTTTGCGGCAGACGCTGACGGAGAGCTTCCTCCTAGTCGCCGGTGGGGCCGCCTTCGGTTGGATGTTTGCGATTTCCGGCAGTCGGGCACTCGCCGCCTGGTCAGGGGTGGAAATCCCCTTTGTGCTTGATTCGCGCGTTTTGCTCTTCACTTTGGCAATCTCGATCAGCTGCGCCATTGTTTTCGGGCTGGCCCCGCTTCGTAGGGCTGTCAGCGTCCCCGTCGGAGTTACGCTCAAGACCTCCAACGCTACCGCCTATCGCGACCAGAGGAGCTCCTGGTCAGGAAAAGTTGTCGTCGCCTCGCAGATGGCCTTATGCCTCATCTTGCTGGTTGGCTCGGGACTGCTCGTTCGTTCTCTTCGCAACTATCAGACCTTGCCATTGGGCCTTCGTGTGGATGAGCTTCTCGTGTTCGGCACGGACCCTTTCTCAGTTCACAGCGACGAGGAAAAGGAGCACTTTTATCAAAATCTGCTTGCCCGCTTGCATGAAGCTCCCGGCGTTGAGTCCGCTACGCTCGTCTCACACCGCCTAGGTTCCGGCTGGGGCTGGAATAGCGTTTGGGCCATCGACGGCGTGGAGCCCCAAGGGTCTTTTTCTGAAATCGGGATGAGCGCAAACCACGTCGGCCCCGACTTCTGTCACACGCTCGGCATCCCCATTCTCCGCGGCCGCGACGTTACGGACGCTGACACGCGGTCCGCGCCCAAGGTGGTTCTCGTAAACGAAGCCTTCTCAAAACGCTTTTTCCCCAAGGGAGATGCGTTGGGCCATTCGGTCACGACAATCTCGTCAACCTCGGTTGGAAAACACAAACTAGAAAACAGCTTCACCATCGTCGGCGTCATCGGCGACAGCAAATATAAGCGTGTCGACGAAAAATCGAAGCCCACTCTCTACTTCCCCTTCGCGCAAAACACGCCGATCCCCAACATGCAAGTCGAGTTGCGCAACCGCGGCAATCCCGAAGCTCTCATCCCCAGCGTCCATGCCGTTCTCCACGGCCTCGATCCCAATCTTCCCATACAGAAACCCATGACCCAGCGCGCCCAATTCGACAGGTCTTATTCGCAGGCCCGCCTCTTTGCCCGCCTCTCCATCTTTTTTGGCATCATCGCCGTATTGCTGGTCGCCACTGGCCTGTATGGCACGCTCGCCTATCGCGTCGCCCGCCGCACCTCGGAAATCGGCATCCGCATGGCGCTCGGCGCACAGCACGGGCAAGTGCTGTGGTTGATTTTGCGTGAAAGTCTGCTCGTCAGCGGGGCGGCCATTCTCGCTGGCGTTCCTGTTGCCATAGCTGCCGCACGCCTCATGCGTTCCATGCTCTTTGGCGTTCAACCCGGCGATATGATCTCGTTTCTGCTCGCTTTGTTCGGCGTAATTCTTGTTGCGCTCGCGGCTTCCATCGTTCCCGCGCGCCGGGCAGCGCGCATCGATCCTATGGTGGCACTGCGATACGAATAGCAATGGATAGAGCCGATTAGGAAGGTGGAGACTCTTGCGGGTTGATTCAAATCCGGAAGGAAAGGCGCGGTGATGAGGAAGCTGCGCGCATTATTTTTGCGACTCTTCGGACTCTTGGGCAGAGAGCCAGGCGACCGAGAGTTTGCCGACGAGATGGAGAGTCATCTTCAGATGCACATCGAAGACAACTTGCGGGCGGGGATGTCGTCTACGCAAGCGCGCAGGGAGGCGCTCATGAAACTCGGCGGCGTGGAGCAGACCAAAGAAACTTATCGTGAGCGGCGCGGTCTCCCCATTCTGGAAACGACATGGCAAGACTGCCGCTACGCCTTCCGCGTGCTGCGCAAGAATCCTGGGTTCACTTTCGTGGCCGTTCTGACGCTCGCGCTTGGCATCGGCGGCAACACTGCCGTCTTCAGCGTGATGAACAGCGTGCTGCTTCGCAATCTTCCGCTGCCTCACCCCGAGCAGTTGATGTTTTTGCGTCTTCCAAATGACCAGCCTTCGGGAGCAAGCAACACCGGCGACGGCGACACGTCTTTCTCCGAGCCGGTGTTCGAAGAACTTCGCAAAGAACATGCCGCTTTCTCGGACTTGATGGCTTATGTGCCGCTTGCGATAGGCAAGACGCCAGTGCGCATCGGCGAGGAACCCGAAGAAGCCGAAGCGGACATGGTCAGCGGCAACTTTTTCTCGGGCCTCGGCACGCCTTTCACTCGTGGCCGCGGCTTCACGCTCGAAGAGGAAACCGCGCATGCGCCGCTGGCTGTGATCAGCTATTCGTACTGGACAGGGCGCTTCGCTCGCAACCCTTCCATTCTCGGCCAAACTATTTATGTAAAAGGTTCGCCGTTCACAATCATCGGCGTCACCGCGCAAGGATTCTATGGCGTCGAGCCGGGCGCCTCGACGGACCTCTGGATCCCTCTGCAGAATCGCCCCGAACTGAATGCCTGGGGTAATTCCGCCTCGGGCAGCACGCTCTACGGCACGCCGACTTGGTGGTGTCTGCGATTGATCGGCCGCCTCTCTTCCAACGTGACAGCTCCCCAAGCTCTCGCGATGTTGGACCCCGCATTCCAGCGCACCGCCTTGATCGGCTTAGGCACGCCCGATCCCAAAACTCGAAAGCCCGTTCTTGCGCTTGCCCCTGCAAAAGGGATTCAGGGGCTACGCGATCAATACGATCAGCCCATCAAAATCCTGATGGCCATGGTCGGCCTCGTTTTGGTGATTGCTTGCGCGAACGTGGCCATGCTGCTTGTAGCGCGCAACTCCGCGCGCCAGCGCGAATTTTCCATGCGCTTGGCGCTGGGAGCCGGTCCTGGTCGACTCCTTCGGCAACTGCTCGCGGAGAGTCTATTGCTCGTAACAGCGGGCGCCGCTCTCGGTTGGATGTTTGCGATTTCCGCCAGCAGCGCTCTCGCGTCTTGGTCGGGATTGGAAGTTCCCTTCTCGCTCGACTCCAACGTTTTGCTCTTCACTCTCGCCATCTCCTTCGGTTGCGCCGTTGTATTCGGCCTTGCTCCGCTGCGAAGCGCGATCACTGTTCAGGCCGGGACGTTTGTAAAAATCTCCAACGCGGCTGCTCAACGCAGCAAAAAGAGTTCGTGGACTGGTAAAGCAGTCGTTGCTGCCCAGATGGCGCTCTGCCTTGTACTACTGGTCGGCGCTGGACTGCTCGTCCGCTCCCTTCGCCACTACGAGACTCTGCCGCTTGGCTTGCGCACAGATGGATTGCTCGTCTTCGGCACGAGCTCGCTCACCACCCACACCGACGACGAGAGAGAACGCTTCTATCAAACGCTACTCGCCCGCCTGCGCGTTGTTCCCGGCGTCGAGTCGGCAACTCTGATGGAGAACCGCCTCGGCTCCGGCTGGGCCAACAACGGCGTCTTCGCCATCGATGGCGTCGAGCCTACCGGCAAGTTCGAAGAAATCGGCATGCGCGCGAACGATGTCGGCCCCGACTATCTCCACACCTTGGGAATTCCAATTCTCCAAGGCCGCGACATTTTGGATTCGGACACGCGCAACGCGCCGAAAGTCGTCGTCGTCAACGAAACATTCGTGAAGCGTTTTCTTTCGAAGGGTGACCCCTTGGGCCACACCGCCGGAGGCGCGAAACCGGAAAAGAGGTTTACGATCGTCGGCGTTGCCGCGGACAGCAAGTACACCAGCGTCAATGAAAAACTCCGGCCGGTGTTGTACTTCCCGTATTCACAACGCAGCTCGATCTCCGACATGCAAGTCGAGTTGCACACCACCGGCAATCCGGAAGCGCTGATACCAAGCGTGCGCGCCGTTCTCCGGGACATCGATCCCAATCTCCCGATGCAAAAGCCGATGACCCAGCGTGCGCAATTCGATGAGTCCTTTTCGCAGGCGCGGCTCTTCGCGCGGCTCTCGATGTTTTTCGGTTTGCTGGCGGCGCTTCTCGTCGCCACTGGCCTTTACGGCACGCTTGCCTATCGCGTCAACCACCGCACATCCGAAATCGGCGTGCGCATGGCGCTGGGAGCGCAGCGCGCGCAAGTTCTTTGGATGATTTTGCGCGAAAGCTTGCTGATCAGTGTGGCAGGAATTGCTGTTGGCGTTCCACTGGCCATCGCCAGCGCGCAACTGATGCGCTCGATGCTCTTCGGCGTGGTGCCGGGGGACTCCATCTCGTATCTCGCGGCGCTACTGGGCGTCACAATGGTTGCGCTTATCGCCAGCGCCATCCCTGCGCGCCGCGCCGCTTCCGTGGACCCGATCGTTGCACTGCGTTATGAGTGAAAGGGATTTATGAAACGGCACGCGACTCGCAGTTTCGCAATGTGGCTCGGCACGGTTTGGTTTGGCCCAACTTTGGCCTAAAGGATCTGGCGTGAGACGCATTCGAGCATGGTTTTTCCGCTTGGCCGGCCTCTTCCAAAAAGAGACACGCGATCAAGAGCTTTCCTCCGAAATGGAAAGCCATCTCCAAATGCACATCGACGACAACTTGCGCGCGGGCATGTCGCCGGGGCAAGCCCGGCGGGAGGCTATCATGAAACTGGGCGGCATCGAGCAAACCAAGGAAACCTATCGCGAGCGACGCGGTTTGCCCTTTCTCGAAACATTATTTCAGGATTTGCGCTACGGCTTACGCATGCTTGCGAAGAATCCCGGTTTTACGGCGACCGCCGTGCTCACGCTCGCGCTCGGGATTGGCGTCAACACCGCTATCTTCAGCATCGTTAATGCGGTGATCCTGCGGCCCCTGCCTTACAAAGACTCCTCGCGGCTCGTCACCTTCAATCTGAAAACCGCCATGTTTCCAGCCTTCACGCTTCGCCCTTCCTGGCCTGCATTTCAGGCCATACGAGCGGAGGCGGCCTCCATCGAACAAGCGGTCGCTTCTTGGGAGACCGATCGCACGCTGACAGGTACAAACCAGCCCGCGGTGCTGCACGTGGCCGGCGTCTCGAACGACTTTTTTGAGGAATTGGGAACTCGTCCAGCAGTCGGCCGGTTGCTCACAGAGGAGGATCAGAACTCCTCTCAGGATCACGTGGCGGTCCTCAGCTCCGCCCTGTGGCGCACCCGCTTCGCAAGCTCCCCGTCCGCGATCGGTAAAAAAATGATTCTGGACAATCAGGTCTACACCGTGGTCGGAGTGGCCGCCGAAGGATTCGCCTATCCGGAGAGCGCGGAAGTTTGGGTGCCGATTTCGTTGAGTTCCGACATCGCGCAAAACCCCACATTTTTCACTTTTGACGTCGTTGGAAAATTGCGCAAGGGCGCCCGACTGGACTCGTTGCAGGCCGAACTCGCCATCATCGCGGAGCGGCTCGGGAAAGAACTCGAGAAAAAGAAACCCAATTTGAAAGGGAGCTACAAACTCTCCGCCGAATCGCTGCTGGACAACCGCGTGCAAGATGCGCGCAAGGGCTATCTGGTTTTGTGGGCCGCAGCCACCTTGGTTCTTCTCATCGCTTGCGCCAATTTGACGAGCCTCTTGCTGGCGCGCGGATTGTCCAGACACCGCGAGATGGCCATGCGCGCCGCGCTGGGTGCGTCGCCGCGAAGACTCCGGCGGCAAGTCCTGGTGGAGAGTTGCTCGTTGGCTTTACTGGGAGGCTTGGTCGGGATCAGCGTTGCGGCGGTCGGCATACAAGTGTTTCGTGCCGTCGCGCCTCCAGACACGGCTCGTCTCAGCGAAGTCTCCTTGGACTGGACGTTGCTCTGGTTCGCGCTCGGCGTTTCTTTGCTCTCGGGTCTGATCGCTGGCTTATCGCCAGCCCGCCGGGCGGCGCGTCTTTCTCCCAATGAACTTTTCAAACAATCAACTGGCGTCGGAGCCGCAAGCCCTTCGCGATTTGGTAACGCGCTGGTGGTTGTCGAAGTCGCGCTTGCCGTCATTTTACTGACCGGCTCCACACTCATGGTGCAGACGCTCGCTCATTTGCTCTACCAGAATCCTGGTTTCCGCACCGACCACCTGTTGACCTTTGATTTGCCGCAACCTCCGAATTGGGATGCGCATAGCGCCGACGCGCGCGCCACGAATCAAATTGCACGCATGAAGCAAATCATGGCCGACGTGCGGCGTTTGCCTGGTGTTCAAGATGTGGCCGCTTCCGATCACGGCGTGCTCAATGACTTGCGGTTCTCGAACGCCGGCATCAAGCTCGAAGGCGTTTCCGCGGAGAAGAGCAACGACCCGGAAGGGATCGTCTCTCGCTACCTCTCACCCGGCTATTTCCAGATGCTCGGAATTTCTCTCGTACGGGGCCGCGAATTTGATGAGCACGATACGCGCGCCTCCAGCAAAACCGCCCTGGTGAATGAAGCAATGGCCCAAAAATATTGGGGCACGCTCGACGTCATCGGAAAACGAATCAGCGTTTCTACGGATGACAAAGGCAATCCGGAGTGGAGCGAAATCGTCGGCGTGTTGGCCAACGTGCGCGATCTGAACATTCAAGAGAAGGCGCAACCGGAATTTTTCCTCGCGCTTTTCCAGTGGGGCGTCGGGTCGCATCACCTGGTGGTTCGAACCCGCACCAATCCCGACGCACTCACAGACACAATCTCACGTCAAATCTGGGCAAGCTTTCCAGATCAGCCTTTAACGCATGTGATGACGCTTACGCGGACGATCGCGGATACCATTGGCGACCAGCGCATGCACACCGCGCTGCTCGCCGTTTTCGCATTTTTAGGTTTGTCGGTGGCTCTGTTGGGAGTTTATGGCGTTGTTTCCTACTCCGTTGCCCGCCGTACGCAAGAGATGGGCGTACGCATGGCGTTTGGCGCAGCGCGCGGCGATGTTTTGCGCATGATTTTGCGGCAGGGCCTCACTCTGATTTCCTTGGGTGCCGCGATTGGAACGGTCGGCGCCCTCGGAGCTACACGCGTGCTCGCCAGCGAATTGTACGGTGTCACGCCAACGGATCGCCGGAGCTTCCTGGCCGTAATCCTTTTGATGTTGATCATCGGCTGCATAGCCTGCTGGTTTCCTGCGCGCCGCTCCATGCAAGTAGATCCGCTAGTGGCTCTTCGTTATGAATGAGCATCATCGCATAGAGAAGTGCTTCGTAGCCGAATTACACCACTCGTCTTGATCTTCTCCATCACACTGCCTCATCAAAGAGAAGTTGCTTGACAAGCAAATCCATCTACACTATTTTGCCCTAGGCATTGAATCACACAGCCTTCACCTTTTTCGGGAGCCCCCGTTTGAAAAAATCGGAACAACGCGATCTCTTCCCTGGCGCCCTCGAAATGATGATTCTTCGCACTCTCAAGCGCCAGCCTCTCCACGGCTACGCCCTCGTCCAGCACATCAAGCGCACTTCCAATGATCTTCTCCAGATTGAAGAAGGCTCTCTGTACCCCGCTCTCCAGCGCCTCCTCAAGGAAGAGCTCGTGAAGGCCGAATGGAGCATCTCCGCGACAAATCGCCGCGTGCGCATCTACAAACTTACGGCAGCAGGCGCGAAACATCTGGAACGCGAAGTGTCGCGATTCGAAAAAATGCTGGAAGGAATCACTCGCGTCTTAGCCCCAGGTGCATCATGAAAATCATCAACCGGCTAAAACAACTCATTTCACGCCGCCGCCGCCTTTACAACGATCTCTCCGAGGAAATGCAGCAACACCTCAACGAAAAAATGGAAGAGCTAGTCGCTTCCGGTTTACCCAGAAAAGAAGCGGCTGCCGCCGCACGCCGTGCTTTCGGCAACGTAACTTTGATCGAAGAAGACAGCCGCAGCATTTGGCGCTGGCCCTCCATAGAAAGCTTCTTCGCGGACGTCCGTTACGCCTTCCGCGTCCTTCGTAAGAGTCCGGGGTTCGCCTGCGTCGCCGTCTTCACACTCGCGCTCGGCATCGGCGTCAACACCGCCATCTTTACCGCTTTCGACGCCATTATTTTGCGCCCTCGCGCTGTAAAGGATCCTGACCGCTTGGCTTTTGTTTTTCGCACCACCCTCGGAGATCCCCATGGGAGATTTTCTTATCCCGACTACCTCTACTATCGCAACCACACCACGTCCTTCTCGGACCTCGCACTCTTTGCCTTTGGCATGGCCGTTACCTCAAGCGATCTGCCCGCCATTCAACCGGAAACCACACCCCGAATCGCCGGAGCCGTCGGTTTCCAGCTTCCGCAATTGCTTCAGGGCAGTGCTCAGCCCATTATGTGTTTTTTTGTTTCCGGCAACTATTTCCCGATGCTTGGAGCGACTCCTCTCTTGGGTCGCATACTCCTGCCCGCAGATGATCAACGGAATGCCCCGCCGGTTATCCTAATGAGCGGAAATGCCTGGCAGCGACATTTCCACTCCGACCCTAACGTCGTCGGCACTGTGCTGCACTTGAACGGAACGGCTTTCACCGTCATCGGCGTGACCCCGATCGACTACCTTGCGACTGCACCATCCGTACCCGACCTTTGGGCGCCAGTCGTTGTAAAAATCGCGTTGGGCGCGTCGACTCCACAGGATTTCCAGGATCGCCGCGTGTTTGCCGGCTCCACTGTGGGCCGGCTGAAACAAGGTGTCTCGCTCTCCGACGCGCAAGCCGAACTCAATGTTTTCGCCGCGCAACTGCGCACTCTCTATCCCGAAATCGAGCGCAACGTAAGCGTGAGCGTGGTTTCTGGAAGCAACAATCTCTCCGCGCTGGATTCTGAAGCTTGGCCCGTAGTCATCGCCGCGATGGGGGCCGTTGCTTTGCTGCTTCTTATCGCTTGCGCCAATGTCGCAAGCCTCTTACTCTCGCGCGCGGTTGCACGCCGCAAAGAAATTGCGGTGCGGTTAGCTCTTGGCGCCGGCCGCTGGCGGTTGCTGCGCCAACTGCTCACGGAAAGCATCCTGCTTGGGCTTCTCGCGGGGGCACTCGGCCTGCCGCTCGCAGGATGGGCGCTCCATCTATTGATTGTCGAGATCTCTGCCGCGCTCCCATCGTTCTGGGGTGCGATTGCCCTCGAAATCACTCCTGACATTCGCATCTTCGCCTACACCTTGGCTGTTTCTTGCGCTGCCGGAATTGCTTTTGGTCTCACTCCAGCCCTGCAAGCCTCGAAGGCCGACGTGAACTCCGCACTCAAGGAAGACAGCTCCGCGTTCGGGCATAGAGTAAGCCGCTCGCGTCTTCGCGGTTTGCTGATTGCGTCCCAGATGGCGGCTTGCCTGGTACTTCTGATTAGTTCCGCTTTGCTGCTTCGCGGCTCGCAACGCGCGCTCACCATCGACCCGGGCTACGAGAGCCGCCATGTTCTCTATCTCGAAATGTACAATCCCGCGAATCTGCATTATTCGCAAACGCGCTTGCTGCAGCTCAATCGCGACCTTATTCAGGGAATTGCCACACTCCCTGGTGTTCGCTCCGTCGCGCAGGCCTCTCGCGGACCCCATGGCGGTAATCGATGGGTGCCCGTAATGCCGATCGGCCCA
>Ga0210403_10002068_pt1 | contig 18494 bp, 14 predicted proteins | sample IncBWC19MmetaG_FD_150863 | JGI IMG/M metagenome (GOLD analysis project Ga0210403, IMG submission 150863) | Forest soil microbial communities from Barre Woods Harvard Forest LTER site, Petersham, Massachusetts, United States - Inc-BW-C-19-M | ecosystem: Environmental > Terrestrial > Soil >... | reverse complement strand
CATTCCCGCTGGGTACGCCCACTGCTTTTCTCGCTACTATCGAACCGTCTTTAGACGTCGACGATCTCAGCCTGCTCACCACCGGAGCGGCGACCCAGTTCAAACAAACATTTGTCCAGCCTGACCCGGATACGCGAGTGCTGAAGTTCAACAAATTGCTGGACGGCCCATTCCCACTGCGAGGCTCAAAGCTGCGCTACGACTCTTACACCGGCGACACAACGCACCGGCTGTTCGAGATGTGGCAACAATCCGATTGCAGCATGAACAATGCCACGCGCACGAACCCGTCTGGCTGCCTCAGCGACCTTTATCCTTTTGTGATTACGACGTACACCGCTCAGGTGGACTCGATCTTTGACAACCCTCCCGCAATTGACGATAACGGCGGCGGAAATTCAATGGCGTTTTACAACGTCGAACTTGGGGATGCCCCCGTTCTGAAAGGCCTCGCCGACCAATACACCATGAGCGATAATTTCCATCAATCGTTCATGGGGGGAACCGGCGCCAATCACGTTATGCTCGGCACAGGCGACGCAATTTTCTGGAGCGATGGCAATGGCCATCCGACCATGCCACCTTCGCACATCGCCAATCCTAATCCCCTGCCGGGAACCGATAACGTCTACACGGTGGACCTGCTTTTCGATGGCAACTTCACTGAGTGCGGCAGTCCATCTCAGCCCGGCATCAAGCCAATCCGGGACTACCTGAAAACATTGCCGTATTCTCCAAATCCGAATTGCGAACCGAACCATTTCTACATGGTCAACAATGACTCCCCAGGCTTCCTGCCCGACGGCACCGTCGACACAGCTGGAATCGCCAAGGGCGGCTCGGTTCCGCCGATCAATGTCCGCACGGTCGGCGACGCGCTCAACCAGAAAGGTATTTCGTGGGCTTACTACGGCGGCGCTTATAACGCCGCTGTTGCACTCCAGCACGATCCGACCAGCACTGATCCAACCGTGCTGGTGGGCGCCGCTTACTGCAACATCTGCAACTTCGAGTCCTACGCCAACTCAATCATGGGCAATCCCGCGCAACGTATGGCCCACATCAAGGATGCGACCGATTTCTTCGCAGCCATCGACAACGATACGTTGCCGTCGGTGTCTTTCGTGAAGCCGGACGGCTTGATAGACGGTCACCCGGCCTCCTCGAAACTTGACCTCTTCGAAGGAATGGTCGAGAACATCGTGGATCACCTCGCGGCCAAGCCTGATCTCATGGGGGACACTGCCTTATTCATCACCTTCGACGAGGGCGGCGGTTACTATGACTCCGGCTACATCCAACCGATCGACTTTTTCGGCGATGGACCGCGTATTCCGCTGATCATCGTCTCTCCCTTTACCACTGGCGGCCACATCAACCACAGCTACGCCGACCATGTTTCAATTCTGAAGTTTATCGAGCGGAATTGGAATTTAAAGCCATTGACCCGCCGGAGCCGGGACAACTTCCCGAACCCGGTTGTTGAATCCGGCAATCCTTATGTGCCGCTCAACAGCCCAGCCCTCGACGACCTCTTTGACATGTTCCAGTTCCCAAAATAACCAAGGAACTGGTTCAGACGTTCGGTTGCCCCACTCAAGCCTTCTTCCCAGGCTTGTGTGGGGCATTTCACTGCTGGCCCAAGTTACGCCGGCACCGGGCCGGCTCAACGGCAGAACTGAGGCTGGTCCGAAAATCCGACGAGCCTTTTCATTATTATTTTGAAGAGATCACAGTCTAAAGGCTGGGGCGAGCTAGCCCAGCCTCCAACATCCCCACTCTAAATTTCGCAAAAAACGCGAAATTTAGAATGGGCCACCCGGCCTGACTTGGGAGAAGCCGGTGCCGATGCGCAAAGCAGATTCCTCCGGGCTAGCGCCCGTTCGGAATGACAAGATTCATAGAGTTGCGTGCTGTTATCGCAACTGTGGTGAGAAGTCAGTTAGCGCGAGAAAGGTCGAGTCAATTTTTTCCGTCAATTTGCCATTCGCTTCGGATTCTTCTTTGACTCGCTTCCACTCCGGGTCGTCCTGGAATGATTTCCAGTTGGCGGCTGCGGCTTCGCGGCTGGGATGCTGAAGAATGTAAATAAGCATATTGCCCCTCTCGGGTTCGTCTACCGGCGTCCAGTAAGCAATATTCTTGATCCCGTGCTTCTCGAAGAGTCTGGCAGTGTGTTCGCTGAAGCGCGTCAGCAATTCTCCCAGTTTTCCTGGCGCTGCGTGATAGACCCGCAGCTCATAGACCGTGGTTGACGCCTGCTTAGGATCAGCACGTTGCGAGGCTGCCAAGAGTGCTGCTGAAAGCAATGGCACCGAGGAAAGCGCTTCGAGCAATGTTCGTCTGGTCACGGCAGGCATTTTAGCAAATGGTTCTGACCGGGCTCATGCACAATTAAAGATTCTGGCCAACTTATTCGCGTGTTCGCCTTCGCGGTCGAAGGCGCGGCGGACGGCGGCGAAGGACTCAGCGAGAGGGAAAATTTCCCCCGTTACAAGAAGATCGGCATCTTCCGCCCCGACCGGATGCCAGTAAACTCCGTCAGCGGTAATCGTGACTTCCGGGACTATATCGGCTCGAGTAATGGCGAGACCTTCGCTGGCAGCGCCACGCAACGCGATCCGGCGTATGACTCGATCTTCTGCCGCAGTGTTCTCTGCGTCGAGGAATTGACGGAACTCCTCGGCCTCGGCGTCGGTCGAAACCGTGGCCGCCAAGCGCACTCGAAAACCAAGCGCACGAGCGCGCTGAATACCTTCGCGCGCTCGCGCCCACGATCCGGGTCCGCGATGGAGGTCGTGGCGGTCTGGCGTCGGGCTGTCCAGGCTGATTTGCAGCACAATGCGATCGCGGGGCAATGCCCGCAAGCTTTCCGCGCGCCGCCCGGTAAACAACATTCCGTTCGTCAACACTGTAGTCGGAGCGGCGGCGGCGCAAGAAAGCAGAATTTCTCCGATATCTTCTAGAAGAAACGGCTCGCCTCCGGTGACGAAGATTTCTTTGACGCCAAGCTCCGCCGCTTCATGAGCGATCCGCTGTACACGTGCGAGTCCCAGTTCCCGTCGCGGCGCGGTCGGCGAGGAACGAACGCAACAGTAGTCGCAACTCAGGTTGCAGTGGAAATTGGTGTAGAGCCAAAGGCGCGAGCCCACCACCGGACGGTCTTCAGCAGGTACTGCAACAGCCCCGTATCGGAAGACCCATCGGGTACGGTCTTTTTCGACCGTGGTCTCAAGGAGTGGATTTCCGGTGAACCTGCACCACGTTTCCAACTCAGATCCAACGCTCTCATCGTCCCCGAGCAGCGCAATCAGATCGCCCGGCCGGCTGCGGCGAAGGGCAGCGATCAACTCCGGCAGGAGGCCAGATGTGAAGGTCTTTCGCCCGATATCAAGATCGACGTCAGCCCTCATTGGAATGCCTGCAGTTTACCGTTCGGAGAGCACTTGGAGAACTTAACCTCAAATGCGCTTAATGATGAATACGGTCTTGTCGTCGATCAAGTCGTCGTAGCCGCTCTGCCGCAGAAGGTCATCTTGCTTCACTGCTTGTTCCAACAGTGCATTGCAGATGTCCCTGGCCGGTTGCCAGTAGTGTTCGCGCATGACGCCTTCAAGTTGCTCGCGCACTTGGTCATCGCTGCCGTCGTAAACTCCGTCGGTATAAAGGACGAGAATATCTCCCGGGCTCATCAATGTGATTTCTGCGATTTCGGAAGATTCGAACTCTCTTTGCCGGAAGTTCAGGGAGTAGTACTTCTTACGATCCGGGTGATCTGCGGGAACTTGCAGGCCGAGCGCAAGGAATTGCACCATGCGGTCTTCATCTATCTTCATGAACTTGCGATACTCCGCTGAGTACACCAGCGGCGGAGGATGACCAAAATTAACGAACCGAAAAAGACCGCCCGGGCGCACTTCGCCGTATAACATGGTTGCGATTTCCCGAGCACCTTCTTTTTCACTTATCCCCAGCGCATTGCGAGCGGTGACCGATTGCGCCAGTCGGAGATTGAGATTGTCGAACAGCTCGGGCGTAGTTTTTCCGTATCGGTCCAATTCGGTGAGCATCAACGCATGGAATGTGTCATGAACCGTGGATGCAATCTTTGCCGAGATTAACCCATGTCCTTGCGCGTCTACGACCAGAACACCCGCCGTCGAACAAAGTTCGCCAAGGTCTTCCGCAACTCGCACCTGCTCGGAACTTCTCGCGAATCTATATTCGGTTTCCATCTCCGGCCTGTAGTCGGGCGTTCCTTTCAGCCATTGCACGTGATCGTCGACCGAATTGCGTGCCGGGATTCCTGGAGGAAGCGATTCGAGGAATTCCTTTGATAGGCGTAGAGCCCGCTGAATGCGCGCGTCAACGTCGTAACGCTGTCGAAAATTGAGATACTCAAAAAGATCGCCACCTACAGTTCCAGCAGGAATCGAATTCCCAAACATCTCGATGCCGGGAAGGTGCGGAATCGCACCTTCCGCCGGCATCAACCGCTGACGCAAGTATTCGTCGATACTCGGGAATGTATACGCTCTCGCCATATTAGAATTTCGCGGTTGAGAAATTTATTGCGCGTTCATCCACTTGTCTGATCCGGTCACCTTAACTGACACATCAGTGACAAAGATGTGCAGGGGCTTGCCGTCGGCGGTGCCGCGGTGCTCGGTTGAAAAGAGCAGAGGACCTGCCTTTTTGTAGCCTGCCCAGGTTGCGTTGACTAGGCTCGGCTTCTTGGTCCCGCCGTGGTGGAAGACAAGGTACTCGACTCGATTGTCTTTGCCGACGTAGAGTTCCCAGGTATCGCCTGGCGTATAACCGCCAGCCTCCGTGGGATACTTCACCGAGACCAGATCGGCCGAGCCGGCGCCAACCGGCAGTTTCTTCATACCTTCATCGGTCACGGTGGCACTGGTGTCCCAATAGGCATGGAACGGGAACAGAAGCCAATAATTGTCATTGACGAAGGCCGGTTCGACTTCGTTCTTCACCTGGTCGGATTGGCTGCTGAGCTGAGAGCTGTCGTATGTAACCTTCACTGGCTTCCCGTCTTTATCCGTACTCTCGAAAGTGATTTTGCCGGTCTTCGGCTCCCATTCCCACTTGTGAGAAGCCTTGAATAGTCCGGGGATGTCAACACTCCAGGTATAGCGGATCGCTTCGACTTTATCCCAGGAATCGATCCCATAGGTCTTGGCGACCTTCTCGATAATTGGCGCGCGCTGTTGCGCCACGGAGGTTGCAGCAAGGACCAGCACCACGAAAGCCAGAAGACCGAACATCGTTATACGGCTCACATTTTTCATGGAGTTCCTCCTCGGTGAATTAGACGGATGCGTGTTGGATGACGGGCGAAAGTTCTCGGATACACAAATCGCCGCTCCATTCTTCGGTTGGCCGCAGATTATACCGCACACCGCCGGCGATTGTGCTCCCGCATGCTCCATTGGCGGGAGAGTGCGTCCTAGTTTGCCTGAGGGGATCATGCATACATGACGTTGTTTGGTGTTTTAATGGCTTACAGCCTTTGCGACTGGTCTTGTGATCCGGCGCAAAGCGAAAATTAGACCGGCTATTGCCACGCATCCGTATTCCAACAGCATTACCCAACCGGGAAGCGTCCCCCACGGACGCCCAAGTGTGCGCAAGTGCCACATGACGTAAGTGGGGATAACGCTCACAGTCCAGAAGATGATCAGCAGCGTCGAGGACGACGGCAGAAATGGAAGCAGCCAGAGTAGATACCATGGGAATACGACGGGTGCGCATAAGAGAGATGCTGCCATGGGCCATGCACATTGCGACCAGTCGAATTGGTCCGGAGACGACTCTGACGCTGCGCTTCTTATTCTTAGCCAGGTTGCGGTCGCTAATCCGACGAGAACTGCGAGGGCTGCCAGCAACTGCGGAGGCGCCACTCGATCGAGCGCCGCAAACACGGGACCATTAAAGCGGAAGCTGTTCACATACGTGCCTAGCGAGCCGATCGGAATGCGGCCGTGATTCAAAAATGGCACGTACAGGAATAAAACCACGGCTGCCGCCAGCGCCGCGTCGCGAATGCGAATCCGCTTCCAGTAGAGGGGCAAGAGTACTACCGGCAGAAACTTCACTGCTATCGCGAGTCCAAGTGCGACGGCCGCAGTCGTCCGCCATCGGCGCATTAACGCAGCGGCGGACACCACCAACAATAGCGCGCCAACAATATCAATGTGACCGCTTCCCGCCACTTCTATCGCCAACAATGGATTCCATGCGAACGCCAGAACCAGGTGCGCTGGCTTCCGGGTCCAACGCAAAAGATCGAGCAACACGAAAACAATTGCGAACTCGCAAATCACAAACGCTACTTTCAGCGCAAAAGTGGATTCATGGATCCCGGTTACTCCGCGGAAGAATAGTTGCGCTCCTGCTGGATATGGGCTCGGCAGATCGGGGTTGTTCAAGTTGCGGGTTTCCGGAGTGTGCAGCCCCTTCACGGCAGGATCGCTGGGGACGACAAGATAAGGGTTGTAGCCGAGTCGCTGCAGACGGCCATCCCAAACGTAGCGATGAATATCATCGTCCGCGCCCGAGGGCAGCCGAAGAAACGTAATGTTCCACGCCGCAGCCAGGACGAGTCCAATGACGACAACTCGTCGGGAAAATGTTGGCGTAGCGAAAAACTCACGGATCGCCAACAGGTACACAACGCCCGCAATCGTCAGGGAGGCCATGAAGTACGGGCCGCCCCGATCGCCGAAGTTGCGTGAACAGATCGTCAGCGCCACGCATAACGCGGCGCAGAGTATGTACACTCTCACCTCGGGGGTGATCTTCATCGCTATGACAATTCTCCTGGGCCCGTCCGGAACTGTGCCGCCGGACACTTCTCATGTAAGGAATCTCATTATCTTCGTTACGAGCCAGCTTTCCGCGAATAGCCCAAAGATCATCCAAGTGAAGGCAGCTATTAGCATCAGACCCGAGTACCACGACTGAGCCCTCGCTGACACATTGCTCCGCACCAGATAACCACCGACTCGGACCAGCGCGATTCGCATGCATACAGCGCAGCATCCCCCAATCGCCAACCCGACCGAGATCGCGAGTACGTATCCGGCGAGTCCACCGTGAAAGTGCTTTGCGTCCGCAGACGCGCCTGCAACCGGAACCACGAAGGAGATGAGTGTGAGCAGGTCCCACAAGGTCACGCCACCGGTTTGCTGCTGCTCGGCCATTCGATTGGGAGAACAAATTGTCGTATGAAGCCATCAGTCGGCGTCCATACTTTCAGTAGAAAAGGAACGCAAAGAGCGAACTTTCTTGCGCTATTGATAGTTGACGTAATCAGACCATAGCGCTCATTGAGAATTGGATCTTACGACCGGGACGGGTGGCCCATTCAAGCCCGGTTTTGGCTTGAGTGGGGCAGTTCGATAACTGGACAAAGTCTTCCCGCCGCTCTTTCGCGTTTTCGTGCTGTCCATTCAGACTCGATCTCCACTCGTCCTTCACATCCGGTTGCGTAGTGGGGAAAACTGCTCCATCCCCAGTCCTCCGGACGTTCACACAACCCGCGCTTGACCGGGTTGCTGTGAATGTAGCGCAGCTTCTCCACGAACTGCGGATAATTTCGAATGTTGAAATCGTAGTATCGCTTCTGCCAGAAATGCTCCGCGTCGCCAATCAAACGCCGCGATACGCCTTGCTTCAATGACTTCAGCGCGTCGGCCAGTGTGTCTTTTTCCGGTTCGCTGAGCAGCAGGTGAACATGCTCCGGCATGACGACGTACCCGTAAACCTGAAGTCTGAAACTACGACGCGCTCGCTCTAATGCGGATTCGAAGATTCTTCGGTTTGCGTCGGTGGTAAACAGCTGGCGGCGATGGTAACAGCAGAAAGTGACAAAATGACTTTGGCCGCTCTCATGAAAGCGTGTGAGTCCCCATGGCATGTGGACAATCTAGTTTGTTCATTGGGCCCAAGTCTGTGACGCCCCAACATCCCCACTCAAGCCAAAACCGGGCTTGAATGGGCCACCCGTCGGAATGATTGACGCTAACAAGAGTGGCTGTTGAGAAAGGAACCAACACAGTAATCTCGGCGAATTTCGGGGCGTTCGTTGAACGAATTCGACAACTTACATGCTGAATCTTGACTTGAATCAAAGAGTTTTTCAACACCCACAGGCGTTAGCGCTCATTGAGAATTGGCCGACCGTCCGGGTCAATGGGCGGTTGAATCCCACTCTTTAAGCCATGCCGCCGTTCGTGGCGCCCTCGCCGGAGACAGCCGCAACTCCTCTGCCAAGCGAGTCAGGTCGTCGGCTACATCAATGTCATAAAAACGATCTGCGAAACCTACGGATAGCTCAAGAGATCGTGCGCGCGATAGGAGTCTCTCCAGCGCACTGCTGGTGCCCATTCCATCGCCTGCGAAAAGCGTAGGATGAGAAGCCTTTGCCCCGACGAGATAGTAGCCTCCATCGTGCGTTGGTCCAACGACTACGTCATGTGCGGACAGGGTTTCGAACGCGGCTTCGAGGACGGAACGTGGCAGGTGTGGACTGTCGCTGTTGAAGGCAATCACGCGCCGTTGATCACGCTCTGCAAAGTGCGCAAACACCGAAGTGAGGCCTGCGGCGAGGCCTTCACCTTTCTGCGCAACGACGGTCACTTCGTTGCCTGCCAACTGCGCTAGCTCGTCTACGTCCGAGTCCAGGCACATGATGGCAACTTCCACATTGTGCGATTTCAATGACCGCGCCAGTGCCAGCGTGTCCTCCAGAAGACAACAATAGAAAGCAGTGACAGCCTCGGGAGAAAAGTTGGGACTTAAGCGAGTCTTGACCGCACCCAGCCTCGGTGCTTTCGCCATGATTACTAGCACACGGTCACTGCCTGACGAACGCGGCATTGTCTCGTTTGAAAATTTCATAAAATGTTGGGGCAATAATATCCGACGGGTGGCCCATTCAAGCCCGGTTTTGGCTTGAGTGGGATGTTATAGCTGGACAAAGTCTTCCCGCCGCTCGTTCGCGTTTCGTGTCGTCTATTCCGCCGCGAACTCCAGCGTCTCTGATAGCCAAGTGACGTCACAACAGCAGGTCCCTCCGCTCCACAGATCATCGCTTTGCGATGATCTGTTCCGGTCGGGATGACAGAATTCAGGAGATCGAAACTGCCCCACTCAAGCCTTGAGGCAGGAAAAGCGACGACTTCGGTCTTGGCGCGCTTAGGCGACCTCGAAGCGATCAAGGTTCATCACCTTGGTCCACGCCGACACGAAGTCCTTCACGAACTTCTCCTTGGAGTCAGCGCTCGCATAGACTTCCGCGAGAGCACGCAGCTGCGAGTGCGAACCGAAGATCAGGTCGACGCGGGTGCCGGTCCACTTGACCTGGTTCGTTTTGCGGTCGCGCCCCTCGTACACGTCTCCAGAGCCGTTGGAGTGAGTCGACGGCTGCCATTGCGTCCTCATGTCGAGCAAGCTGACGAAGAAGTCGTTGGTCAGCGCGCCGGGCTTCTGAGTGAAGACACCATGCTTGGAGTTGCCGGTGTTTGCTCCCAACACGCGCAGGCCTCCGACTAAGACCGTCATCTCCGGCGCCGTCAGCTTCAGCAATTGCGCTTTGTCGACCAACAGCTCCTCAGCCGACCGGCGCTGCTTGCCGCGGAGATAGTTGCGGAACCCGTCCGCGGCCGGTTCGAGCGGCTCGAAGGACTCGACGTCGGTTTGCTCTTGCGACGCGTCCATGCGCCCCGGTGAGAATGGGATTTTCACGTCGTGCCCGCCGTTCTTCGCTGCTTTCTCGATCGCAGCATCGCCGCCGAGAATGATCAGATCAGCCAGCGAGACTTTCTTTCCGCCAGATGCCGAGGCGTTGAACTCCTTCTGGATCGCTTCGAGCTTCCGCAGCACCTTCGCCAGTTCAGCCGGTTGGTTGACTTCCCAGTCCCTTTGCGGCGCTAGGCGAACGCGCGCGCCGTTCGCTCCGCCGCGCTTATCGGAGCCGCGGAACGTCGACGCCGACGCCCAGGCCGTCGAGACCAACTGGGAAACGGAGAGCCCTGACGCGACGATTTTCGCCTTCAGAGCGGCAACGTCCTGCTCGTTGATCAGCGGATGATTCACTGCGGGGATCGGGTCTTGCCACGGCAGCTGTTCCTTCGGAACCAGCGGGCCGAGATAACGCACGATCGGACCCATGTCGCGGTGCGTCAGCTTGAACCATGCCCGGGCAAACGCATCGGCGAGCTGGTCCGGATGCTCGTAGAAGCGCCGCGAAATCTTTTCGTAGGCAGGATCGAACCGCAGAGCGAGGTCTGTCGTCAGCATGGATGGCGCGTGACGCTTGCCCGGATCATGTGCGTCCGGCACCGAGCCGTTGCCTGCTCCATTTTTCGGCGTCCACTGGTGCGCACCGGCCGGACTCTTGGTCAGTTCCCATTCGAAGCTAAACAGGTTGGTGAAGAAGTTGTTGCTCCACTTCGTAGGCGTCTGCGTCCAAGTGACTTCCAGGCCGCTGCCGATGGTGTCAGCACCAAAACCTTTTCCAAATTCATTCTTCCACCCTAAGCCCTGGTCCTGAATGTCAGCACCTTCTGGTTCAGCGCCCACGTGGTCAGCGGGAACGGCAGCGCCGTGGGTCTTACCGAAGGTATGCCCGCCGGCAATCAGTGCGACCGTTTCTTCGTCGTTCATGGCCATGCGCTTAAACGTTTCGCGAATGTCCCTAGCCGCCGCGATGGGATCCGGCTTTCCGTTGGGCCCTTCCGGATTTACGTAAATCAGGCCCATCTGAACCGCGCCGAGAGGTTTCTGAAGATCACGATCTCCGCTGTAGCGCTCGTCAGCGAGCCATGTGCCTTCTGGGCCCCAATTTACCTCTTCGGGTTCCCAAACATCCGCGCGTCCGCCGCCGAAACCGAAGGTTTTGAATCCCATATCCTCGAGAGCGACGTTGCCCGCGAGAATCATCAAGTCAGCCCACGAGATTTTGCGGCCGTATTTCTGCTTGACCGGCCACAACAGCCGCCGCGCTTTGTCGAGGTTCACGTTGTCGGGCCAGCTATTGAGCGGTGCGAAGCGTTGCTGCCCAGCGCCAGCGCCGCCACGGCCATCGCCGATGCGATACGTGCCTGCACTGTGCCATGCCATACGGATGAACAGCCCTCCGTAGTGCCCAAAGTCGGCCGGCCACCAATCCTGCGAGTCGGTCATGAGCGCATGAAGGTCTTTGATCACAGCATTCAGATCGAGACTCTTGAATTCCTTGGCGTAGTCGAACTCTTTTCCCATCGGATCAGACAGGTCGGAGTGCTGGTGCAAGACTTTCAGGCTCACCTGATTCGGCCACCAGTCGCGGTTCGTGGGAGTGGAAGCTCCGTGGTTGAACGGGCACTTGGATTCGGTTGACGTGTTTTTTCCCTGATCCTCGGGGGAAACAGTTCCCGATGAAGAGGCAAGTGTGTTTTCCATAACTTTTGGATTTTCCATATGCTTTTCCTTTGAATGAATTCAAAACTGTGGTGATCTACGAACCCTTGAGACTGCGGTTCGCACAAGTAGATGGCGACGCGCTTTCTTGATCGGCCGTTCAACAAGTATTCACACATCTCCAGACTTAACGGGAAGCACGCTGAGCGCACTTCGCGCAAAGCCCGCGCAAAATAAGTTGGCATTCACGAACCACTCGCTTGCCGAGAGAACGCGAGGCGGGTTTTGGCACGTCGTACCAATCCACGTCCCCCACCTCACCGCAGCGGTCGCAGATGAAGTGGTGGTGGCGCGTGCCTTCCAGATCGAAGCGCCCGGCGCGGCCCTCGACGGCAACTTCCCGCACCAGACCCGCTTTTACCAGGTCCCGCAGATTGTTATAAGTCGTGGCCCTGGAAGAGCGGGGATCCACGCGATTCACGGCTTTGAAGATTTCCGCAGCCGTAGGGTGCCCCTTGTGGTCCATCAGGCATGCCAGCACGGCGTATCGTTGCGGAGTACACCGCAACCCGCAGCCCTCCAAAGACCGTTTAATCGCCTCGGTGTCCATTAGCAAGTTAGATTATGTCTAATGTAAGAGTTTTTGTAAAGACCTACGCCGGCCGTGGTTTCCCAGCTCTTCGCCGCCGGAAAGAATAGCGCACTATCAAGCTGAGAATGAACCAACCAGCTCCGATCGTGCCTTTCAGCGTGCCGCTGATCTTAGATTTTCCGATGCGCGGGTAGTAGCTTACGGGGACTTCTACCACGCGGTATCTGGCCAGGGCGCCTTTGAGGATCATCTCAACTGCCCAACCATACGTGGTCTCTTCGAGGGCGAGCGCGCATAGTACATCTCCGCGGCCAGCGCGAAAGGGGCCGAGATCACTAATTTCTAAACCATAGAGCAGTCTTATCAGGCCGGCGGCGAGACGGTTACCAAACGCCTGATGCCAAGGCATCGCCCCAGCAGATGGCTGCCCCTGCAGGCGGGAACCGACTACGATGTCCGCGTGGCCGTCAATGATTGGCGCTAAGAGAAGCGGCAGTTCAGAGGGACGATCGCTGTAGTCGCCATCCAGGAACACAATCACGTCCGGGGAATTTGCCGCAGCTAGCCCGGTGAGGCACGCTCGCCCATATCCGCGGCGCGGCTCCTCAATGACGCGCGCCCCCATTCTTGCGGCGATCTCGGGTGTCCCGTCGGTGGAATTGCTATCTACAACCAAAACCTCAGTGACAATATCGGCGGGGATATCCGCTAAAACGCGCCCAATCGCCTCCGCTTCATTGTGGGTGGGGATGATGACGGACACGCGCACAGGGCATCAGCTTAAATCAACCACCACGGCGCAGATGGCCATCGTTCGGATAGCCACGCGTCAACACCCAATCGACGGCCGGCGCTTCCAATCGCGAGCCCTAGCGATGCCATCACCGGAACCAGCAGTTCCCAGATCCAAGCCGTGCCCCACTCCGAAACCCAAAGGCTGCCGAGATACAGAAAAGCTACAAATGCGGCTGGCCGGCTTAGCAAACCGATGATGAGCAGGATACCGAGAGAGATCTCGGTCAGGGCCTGCATAGGAGCCGCCATCGCGGCGTGGCTGGCCGCCAGTGCCATCACCGACTTCCAGATGGCCGGCGAATGACTGTTCTTAATGTAGTAACTGATCAGACCCGCGTAACCCGCCGGTGTATAGAGGCCTTTCCCCAGATTCTCAAAAAAGACCGACACGAACATTGCTCCAATGGTCACGCGGACCAGTGCCAGCCCGTTTGCAGCGGACGGTTGGCTGGCGGCAGTTGATGTCTGGGTTGGGTTCGGCCCCATCAGGAAACCTCGTTAATTGTGAATGCCTATTCTCTTAGGACGAGCGGCCTGGTTCGGAACAACGCCAAACATCCTATGCCGTTCTTCGCAGTATTGCTAGTGAATGTGCGGAGAACATACCAGATCACACCAACTCTGCGGTAGTCCGCGGAGCGGAGATTCGTTTCAACCGGACGGGTCGAACAACCCTTCCCACACAATCATATTTGGCCAACGACGTTATGAGAAGACGACTCTAAAGAGTATTTTGGCCGCGATTGCGCGGGCCACTTTGCACGATAATCTCTGTCCGGTGATGGACACACCGCGGCGAGATCGGACAGCACAAATCGTTCTGCACAAATTGTTTCTCCCTGAAAATAGAATGGCTTGGGGGCCTCCGCGATTGGAGACTCACGTGCGAATATTTCCCCATCCCTCGAGGGGACCAAACTGCCATGGAGACCTTCCTTCAGGACTTTCGCTACAGCCAACGGCAACTGCTCAAGAATCCTGGATTCACGCTGACCGCAGTCATTTCGCTCGCGCTGGGCATCGGCGCAACCACCGCGGTCTTCAGCGTAATTTACGCCATCCTGATGAACCCCTACCCCTATGCAGCCTCGGACCGCATGGTCCACATGCGGCTGAGCGACAAGTCCGATCAGGACATGGGGTTCGGGCTGACCGGCGCACAGTGGCAGCAAATCCGCAAGTCTCCCGTCGTCGACGACGCATTCATCTCGAATGATTGGAGCTTGACCGTCACGGGACACGATCTGCCTGAAGATGTCCAAGGCGTTTACATGACTTCCAACAGCTTTGCGTTCATGGGCGTCCCGCCAGCGCTGGGACGGGGATTGATACCCTCCGACGCGATCGATGGTGAGGACCCCCAACCGGTCGCCGTGCTTAGCCACAAATTCTGGCAACGCCACTTCAACTCGGACGCGGCTGTGCTGGGCCGGACCCTGCAATTAGTACACAAGAATTACACCATTGTCGGTGTCGCAGCGCCGCGCTTCACTTGGGACGATGGCGATGTCTACCTGCCGCTGAAAGTGACACTGGATCCCACCAAGGCTTACTACGTCTGCCTTCGTTTGAAACCGGGCGTGAGCCACGCGGCGGCTGATGCTGCATTGAAGCCGTTGATTGAGCAGTTCGCCAAGGAAACGCCGAAACACTTCCCCAGCGATCATTTCGACTTCCACGTAATTGGGTTGAATGACCGTTTTGTTCGGGATCTCGGTGGGACGTTGTATTTGTTATTCAGCGCGGTAGCACTGTTGCTTGCCATCGGCTGCGGAAATGTTTCAATCCTGTTGATGGCACGCGGTACGGCGCGTCAGCACGAACTGGCGGTTCGCACGGCAATTGGAGCCACAAGGGGCCGCATCGTCCGCCAACTGCTGGCCGAGTCGATGTTGCTCTCGCTGACCGGAGCCGCGCTTGGCGTGCTGCTGGCCTACCGGGCGCTCGCGCTGATTGTCGATCTGCTGCCGAAATATTCCTTCCCGCATGAAGCATCCATCCAGATTAATTTGCCGGTTCTCGGCTTCAGCGTTGCAGTCGCCTTGTTCACCGGGATTTTGTTTGGCTTATGGCCGGCTCTCCAGCTTTCGCGCCCCGAGGTGAGCCAAGTGATGCAGTCCAATACGCGCAAGATTGCTGGTGTGGTACGCGGCCGCACTACCCACGGTGCGCTGACCAGCGTGCAGGTTGCGCTGACACTTCTGATGCTCGCGGGCGCAGGGGCTGCGATGAAGGGCTTTCTACACCTTATTCGCACTCCCCTCGGGTATGACCCGCACAACGTCATGTCGGTAGGGATTCCAGTGCATGACGGCGCCTATCCAACTTGGGAGGCGCGCCTGGCTTACTTCGAACAGTTGCGAAGTAAGGCGTCCACCGTTCCCGGTGTAACCATGGCCGCAATCTCGACCAACGCCACTCCACCCTCGAACGGCTGGCAGACGGGCGTAGAGATCCTAGGCAAAGCGCGGCGCGACGAGCAAAAAGTCCGCGTCAACTTTGTAAGCCCGGGTTATTTTCCGCTTTTGCGTATTCCGCTTGCGCAGGGGAGAATTTGGGACGAGACGGAAAACCATCGCGCTGCGCGTGTGGCGGTCATCAACCAGACTATGGCGCGACTCTACTTTCCGGATGGTGACGCGTTACAGCACTCTCTGAAAGTACCCGATATGAAGGACGAGCCGCCTTACACCACGGCCGCGGCTGGCTCCGACTCGTGGCTAGAAATTGTAGGCATCATCGCCGACAAGCGCGATGACGGATTGAGAAAACCGATTCTGCCTGAGGTTTTCGTGCCGTACACGCTGTCTATGCGGGTGTGGACGCAGATCTTGGTGCGATCAAACGTGCCGCCGCTGTCGCTGCTGCACGCGGTGGGGGCACAGGTGAATTCAGTCGATGCCGATCAGCAGATCAACGGGGATGTCGAAGACCTGGAGCAGTGGATCACGGGCGAGCAAGAATACGAGCAGGAACAGTTGGTGGCTTGGCTGTTTGGCGCATTCGCCCTGCTGGCTCTAGCGCTGGCAGCAGTCGGGCTTTATAGCGTCGTCTCCTATTCGGTCGCGCAGCGGACGAATGAGTTTGGCATTCGCATGGCGTTGGGAGCGCAGCGCACGCATGTATTACGAATTGTGTTCGAATCCACAGCAGGGAGCGTAGGTAGCGGAATCGCGGCCGGTGTCGTGCTGACGTTGCTGTTCAACAAAGTACTGGAGCGATGGGCGGAGGGTAGCTCACGCGACCCCCTGGTTCTGCTGGCGGTTACTGTTCTATTAAGCTTGGTAGCCGCGATTGCCTGCTCCGGCCCCGCAAGAAGAGCGATCGCAGTAGATCCTATGACGGCGCTGCGTTACGAGTAGGTAACAAAAAACGATCCAAGGATGAGGAAAAAGTAGGCGCCGGAAGCCGTTGGCCGTCATTTTCTTCATTGCGTCCGCATCCAGCACGCATAGCTGGCGGCATCAGAAACCTTGAGCTGCAGCCGGGCAAAATTTCCCGCAGGCGAATTCCAATCAATCGCCATCGTGAAGCGAATCCGTATTGAGCGTGCGGCTGCAGACAGTCTGGATCATGCATCCCAGCGGGGAAAAATCAGAATCCGACCCGACAAAGGCGGCAGCCATGATGTGAGATCATCTCCAGTACGTATGAGCACAAGCCTTGGAGTGCCGGGTTCCGATGACATTACTGAGAGGCTTCGTGACGCGGTTGCGCAGGCGCGCCAGAACGAGATTGTGGCTCTACTCAGCACTTCCGATCCTCGGTACGCCGCGGAGGCAGTGGACAATCTTCCGTTCGAACAACAACAATCTGTGTTCCGTCTCCTGCCCGCGGATGTCGCAGCTGCCATGCTGCCCGCGTTTCCCTACTATCATCAATACGTCCTGCTGCACTCGCTGCCACTCGCTGAAATGCGCGCTGTGGTGGACAAAATCAACCCTCAAGACCGAATGTGGTTCTTCGATGAGCTGCCTGAAGAAACATGGCAGAGCCTCATGGACGAACTCGCGGGTGCAGAGACAGCGCAACCCGAGACCAAGGTTGTTCCGGCGATCGAGCCCGTACCCGAGCGGGCGCCTCGAGAGCGGCCCGAGGTAATCATTGAAGGACGTCAGGTTGAGAAAAGTTTTAAGCAACCGGATGGAAGAGAGATCCAGGTTATCGCTCCCTTGGACCTGTCCGTCGAGTCGGGTGCGATCTGCGCTCTGCTTGGGCCTTCTGGATCCGGAAAATCGACCTTGCTTAGAATTTTGTCGGGGTTGATGGCCCCCTCCAGTGGGACCGTGCTGATGCATGGTCAGCCCCTCGATTGCGCTCCACCAAACATCGGAATTGTGTTTCAGAGCTTCGCCTTGTTTCCCTGGCTCACCGTGCTGGAAAACGTTGAGGCCCCCTTGGTGGCACGCGGGCTACAGCATCCCGAGAGGCATCGGCAAGCGTTAGAGTCGCTTGCCATGGTAGGCCTGAAAGGCTTTGAAAACGCATTCCCCAAGGAACTCTCCGGAGGAATGAAGCAGCGAGTGGGATTTGCGCGCGCTCTTGCAGTTGAGCCTGAAGTGTTATTCATGGACGAGCCATTTTCGGCGTTGGATGTGCTCACAGCTGAAAACCTCCGCGGCGAGCTCATGGAGCTGTGGGTCAAGGATGAGATTCCGACGAAAAGCATCTTTCTGGTGACGCACAACATAGAAGAAGCAGTTCTTCTGGCAGATCGAATCATCGTTCTTGGCAGCCATCCAGCAACCATCCGCGCTGATTTCCACATTTCACTGCCCCAACCGCGGGATCGGAAATCTGCGGAATTTTTGCTGTATGTGGACTACATCTACAAAGTGATGACGCATCCCGAACTTGAGCCCGGCTCCGTCGCCAAATTGCCTTCTGTGCGCAAGCCTTCATTTCAGTTGTTGCCACATGCCACAGCCGGCGGAATGGCTGGGCTACTGGAGTTTCTGAACGATCGCGGCGGCGAAGAGGACTTGTACCACCTGGCCGAAGAGTTACTGATGGAAGTGGATGACCTGTTTCCAATCGTGGATGCGGCGGTCATGTTGGGCTTCGCGAAATCGACCCAAGGCGACGTGAAGATCACTCCCGCAGGAAAAATGTTTGCAGAAGCCGACATAAGCGCTCGAAAGAAACTCTTTCGCGAAGCTGTTCTCAGCCACGTCACACTGATTCAACAGATTCGGAAAGCTCTGGAGCGAAAGTCGGATGGCTCAGTCCCTTTAGAATTCTTTCGGGATATTCTTGACGAGCACCTACCTGAAGAAGAAGTTCAACGGCAGATCCACACGGCCTTGAATTGGGGCCGCTACGCGGAGATTTTTACCTACGATTTGCAGACTGACCGGTTGCTGCTGGACGTAGCCTCCAGTTCGGCCGATTCGAGCGAAGGCGTTTCTCTTCATTGACCTCAATGCCCAAATCAACCGATACAGTGCCTTACCGAACGAGCAGCTGGGGCTGGGTGCCGGTGGGCGCTACATCCTTGATTCAAGAATTACCGCTCGTGATGGGAGCGGTCGGCCTGTTTTATAGCGTAATGGTGTTTGGCCGATATTGGTCTGGCACGGTTAACTCTCAGGCGGAGATAAGCCTTCATCCGTCTGCGTTGCCGAAATACGCTCTGTTTTCGGTTCTGCGGCTTGCAATTGCATACGTTTTCAGTTTCTTCTTCACG
>Ga0210403_10002065_pt1 | contig 18522 bp, 18 predicted proteins | sample IncBWC19MmetaG_FD_150863 | JGI IMG/M metagenome (GOLD analysis project Ga0210403, IMG submission 150863) | Forest soil microbial communities from Barre Woods Harvard Forest LTER site, Petersham, Massachusetts, United States - Inc-BW-C-19-M | ecosystem: Environmental > Terrestrial > Soil >... | reverse complement strand
CCACGGCGGGATATCCGCCGCGGCAATCTCGATTTAGTTTTCTTCCTCAGCCAGACGCACCGCTTGCGGCAGGCCGTCATTTCCAACCAGCAAATCCACCTGGATCCACTCGCCCGCGCTCTCTTCATTCACCGGCAAACCCAATGCGCCAAGCGAGCCGCGCTGCATCCTTACGTGAAAGATCGATGCTTCTTCCGTTTCATCGAGCGTGGTGCCAGGCAGCGGCGTAAACTCTCCAGAATTATCAGCGCTCAAAACTCCGGCAGAGTCATTGCCCGATGCCTGGTACTGCCCATTACCGGCAGCGAGCGTGATCGGCGCTGCAGAGTCTTGATTCGTCCCTTGCAGATGCTTCGACTGCTCCCAATTCCGCCAGCTCACCGCAGCGACGAGCACAGCTGCCGCAGCCAGCGCCCATGCGGCAATAACGGCTGTGCGCCGCGCCGTCATCGTGCGGTGCCGCGTGCGAAACTCTTGCCGCAGCCGCATCTCGACACGGGCCGGTGCGTGCGCTTCCAGCGTCTCTTCGCCGAGCGCCCGCAACTCTTCCTTCGCCGTCTGCCAGGATTCCTGCAGCGCTGCGCAGCGCGAGCAGTGGCTCAGATGCGCCAACGTCGCAGCCTTCTCGAGCGAGTCCTCCGCGTCATCGCGGTCCAGATCAAAAACAATCGATTCCACTTGTTCGCAATTCATAGAAGTCTTTCCAAACACTTTCAAAGTCCCTTCACCTTGCCACTTTCAACCGGCGTGGCGCGCTCCGCAACATCTCAAGCTTCGCAAGCAGCAGCGCGCGCCCACGGTGCAGCCTCGAACGAATCGTTCCGATGGGACAACCGGTTGTCTGCGCCGCTTCTTCATAACTCATTTCTTCCAGTTCGCACATCACTACGGCTTCGCGAAACTCCGCCGGTAACTCAAGTACCGCGGATCTCACTTGGTGCATGCGCTCGCGCTTTTCCACCCACATCGCGGGAGTAAAGCTGTCCTGCAAAATAATTCCCGATCCCGTGCCGTCCTCATTTTTTTCTTCCAACGGGACTTCTCGCGGGATTCGCTCCAGATGCTTCATCACGCGGTTGCGTGCAATTCCGAAAAGCAGCGCGCCGACCGAGCCTCGCTCCGGGTCATGCTTCTTCGGGTCGCGGATCAGGGTCATGAACACGTCCTGCACAATCTCTTCCGCGCCCCAGGCACTTCCGGTCATGCGCAAAGCAAAACGGTATAGGGCGCCCTGGTGCCGGCGGTAGAGGAGAGTAAAGGCATCCTCGTCGCCCTTCGCGGCACGCCGCAAAAGCAGATCGTCTCTATCTTGCGCTGCGATCCTGGTCTCCCCTGCCGCGGCGTCTCGGTCTGTCGGAGGTGCGTGTTCTGCTTTCTCTCTTATTTCCCGGCTGGGCCAAAAAAGGTTCCCACGGGATTGTGGGGAGGCCGGAACCGAACGCTTAGCTGGGTAAGGCTTTGATCTCATAGGGGTTGGACGTGTGCGGCGCTTGTCGCGTGTCGCTGAAGAGTAGCCCCAAACAGGCTGGTAGCAAAGGGGAAAGCAACAGGTGGGGCACACCTGGCACGCGCGAAAGTTCTGCATCTTGGACAACACTTGCGAACGCTATGCGGTTTTATGAGGTTTGAACATGCGCGTGGCGACTCGCGCCACCAAACGGCGGGAAACCAGGCGCTGGCCCAGGACACCGAGATAGTTGCCCAACCCGGAAATTACATAGCTTTTGCCTGCGGCTAACGCTCGCAAACCGGTCCGCGCTACTTTTTCGGCGGTCTCTCGATTGGCGCGTGTGGCGGCGATATGCGCTTGCCCTGCGACTTCGGCGAATTCCGACTCGGTCGAGCCGGGGCAGAGCGCGCAGACGCGCACGCCATAAGGTTTCATTTCTTCGGCTAGACCTTCGGCGAAAAGGAGATCGAAAGCTTTTGTGGCGGCGTAGGTCGAAATATAGGGCACGCTCTGAAACGAGGCGGTCGAAGCGACAATCAGCACGTCGCCATGTTTGCGCGCCACCATGTCCGGCAGGTAGAGGCGCGTCAGATGGACGACGGCTGCGCAGTTCACCTGCACCATGTCCGTCAGCTTCCGCGGGTCGACAGAGGGGAATTCGCCATATGCGCCGAAACCTGCATTGTTTACGAGCAACTCGATTTCAATTCCCTGGCCTTTTGTGAATTGGAAGATTGTTTCAGGAGCGTCGGCTTGCGCGAGGTCCGCGACGAATATTTTTGTTTGGATTTTGTGCGCGGCTTCCAGCTTTTGCGCCAGTTCTTCCAGCCGCTCGCGACGCCGTGCGGTCAGGACGAGATTGGTGCCGCCGCGGGCCAACTCTTGCGCGAGCGCTGCGCCAATTCCCGCGCTCGCTCCAGTAACAAGTGCCCATTTCCCGGACCACGATGTCATTGCCTGCCTCGTTTGGAAAGACGTTCAGCGTATCACGGAGTTAGGGATGAATTGTTCCTGCGAAAAATTCTTAGACAGTGTTGTATTCGACGCTTTATCCAGCAGCGCGCGAAGTCTGTGGCAGCCCTGCATCTTCTGCCGCCACGCGGCCGAGGACGGACCAGTCTTTGTCTTGATTGCCGCGGGCCATGGCGGTGATAAAGCGGTCGCGTACAACGCTGGCGATAGGCATAGGGACACTGGCGGCTTCGGCAGCCTGCAGCACGAGGCGCACATCTTTTAATCCGAGTGGCAGCGCGAAACCTGCAGGCTCATGTTTTCCTTCGACGATCAAGCCGCCGTAGGTCTTGTAGACGGGTGCATTAAACAATGTTGAGGTCAGGAATTCCATGAGTGCGCCCGCATCAACGCCGGATTTCCTGGCAAAGGCAAGAGCTTCCGCCAGCGATTCGAGCACGGTGGCGATCAAAAAGTTGCCAGAAAGCTTGACGACATTGGCCATCGAGGGACGCTCGCCCACCACGAACAACTTTGGTCCCATAGCTTCAAGAAGCGGTTTGCATTTTTGAACGAGCGTATCGGCACCCGCAACGACCACCGCGAGGCGCGCCGCTTCCGCCGCATCGGGACGCCCGAACACGGGCGCCGCCAGGTAGCCTTGTCCTGCCTTGGCATGCTCCGCAGCGAGTCTGTCACTCAAAGCCACGCTGATGGTGCTGAGCGAAATGTGCACGCCGCCGCGCGGCAACGACGCCAAGATGCCGCCTTCGTCGAATGAAAAATGTTCCAGCGCCGCATCATCCGCGACCATCGTTAATGCCACTTTGCTGCGGCAAGCCTCGGCCACCGATGCAGCCACGATTGCGCCATCGGCGCGCAATGCCTCTGCCTTTGAAGGCGTGCGGTTGTACACCGTGACGCGATGCCCGGCGCGCAGCAAACTTTTTGCGATTCCGGTTCCCATTTGGCCAAGACCAATCAGTGCAGCTTCCATGGTGGACGCCTCCCAGCCGCGGAATGCAAATCGCGGCAGTTACCTGCGAGTGTTCAAATCGTGGGCCTCACGTCTCCGCTGTTTCATTCGATTCGGCGGAGTCCTTGGCGGGTGCATTCTTCGGATAAGGCCATACTACGTTCCGCACGCGGTTGCCTTCGTGCTTGATACGGTCCATGAGCCGCCTGGCCCAGACGAACTCCGCGGCAAGCAAGCCTAATCCAAGTAAGATCACCAGCCACCCTGGCCCCGGAGTGATCAGCATGACGACACCAATCAGCAGCAGCGTGAAACCGCCTACGATTCGAGACACGCGCCGGACTTGCTCAACGGTGCGAAGGAGCATGAGGCTTTCTGGAAGGAGTCCTCTAGAGGAAAATGAGGAGTAGTCACCAGTTTCTTCCGTTCTAATTTTGAACTTTCGTCAGGCAGCGCGCAAGAGCGCCGGAATCCGATTGTGCTAAACCGGCAGGAGGGTTCGGGAACCGAACTCTGTGATGAAGCCGCCAGAGAACGCCAAAAGCTCTTCTTTGCCCCGGTTGCCAGAATACCCACGCCAATGAATCGCGACTTTGCTGATTCATGGCGGATCGAAGTGACCGAACCTGGATGTACAAAACCCAGGCTGGGATAAGGGTTTCGTCGTCAAGGTCTACGCCTTGGTGAGTCTGGTCATCAAAGCTGTCAGACGGGGGCCGTCTTCCGCGGTCAGGGCGATAAATTTTAATCCCAGTCCACATCCGGGGTTTACATGTCGGACAACAGCTTTGGCTCTGATTTGTCCTTCTTGAACAAGAAAGTCAAGCCGGATCGCGGCATCCATATCCCACGCCACTTCTGTTTCGACAAACAAGCCTGCCGTGCTCAGGTCTCGGACTCGTGAGGTATCCTCACGTCCCTGGCAATGCCAGTAGACCCAGACTCCATCGGGCTTCTCGATTCGCGGGTAGCGCCTTCTCCCAGGAATATTGTGGAGCGGCAAAAGTGCCTTACCAGCGCGTATGTGCGTCCTCAAACTCACGTTCGTCTCCCATGCGGCTCTGTAACAACCGAGATATGCGTAGCCCCACAGCGAAAGTTCCGCTTTCCGGGCCCCGGCAATAAACGACCGCTCCTTGAAACAGCCCTGCCACGCTGCAAAAACCTAAAACGACAGGCGAGCCCTGGGAATCTCTCGAACGGTCAGAATGCAGCTAGCGCCATCAAACCGTATGAATACGATTCGCAGCAGTTAAGATCAATCGGGTGTTTATCTCAAAATGGAGGGAGTTGAACACCTGCCCTTGCGACTCCGGGACCTATACATTATTTGCTCCAAGCGGCTTCCCAAACTTGCCTTGAGCGGCTCTTGAAGACGAGTGCCGCACTTCCCTGCGTGAATACGCGGAAATGGGGAGGCGAAGCCGCATTTTGCCGGGTGGATGAACTCGGGCGTCGATCGGGTCTTTACCCCAGAGGAATAGAGGAAACCACCCGATTGTCCAGGTTGGATGGATTTCTTATCCTGCCAGCGAACGATGCCCACACGCATTTTGCTTGCCGACGATCATGCCCTGGTCCGCCAGGGACTGAAGGCATTGCTGGAGAAACAAGGATTTCAAATCGTCGCTGAGGTCTCGGACGGACACGAAACACTGCGCTCGGTAGAGAAGACCGAACCTGACGTCGCCATCATCGATATCAACATGCCCGTTTTGAATGGAATCGACACTGCTCGTGAACTAAAGAAATCGTCTCCGAAGACCAAGGTCGTAATTCTCACACAGCACGACGAGGATCAGTATGTCACCGATTCGCTGCGAGCCGGGGTCAGGGGATATGTGCTGAAGAGCCAAGCAGCGGACGAGCTCGTGCATGCGATACAAGAAGTTTGTCGCGGGTCCATCTATCTAAGCCCAAACACTTCGCGCGCGGTTGTTGATGCTTATCTATCCAAGACGCAGGGCTCGGCGGATCCCCTATCTGGACGCGAGCGCCAGGTTCTTCAATTGGTCGGTGAAGGGAGGTCCACAAAAGACATCGCTGTGCAACTGGGGATTAGTGTAAAAACTGCCGAATCACACAGGGCAAGACTCATGAAGAAACTTGACATCCACGAAACAGCTAGTTTGGTGCGCTACGCCATCCGCCACGGTTTGATCCAGGCATGACACTCGCCCCTGGGAGGACTTCCCCCGCCACCGTTCTGGGTGATTTCACTCCATCGAAATGGGGGATTCACCGGATTGAAATCGTTTGGCAAACGGCTATGTTGCAAGGAGAGGAGCGGGCCGCCTCCGTGTTCAGGGCTCCCACCTCAAACACCCCAACCACCGAACTGCGCTGACACGGAGGCGGGCCGAACTCATGTTGGAGGAGGTCCATATATATGGACAGGGCGTCTAACGCTGATATTTGCAAGAGGACGATAGCTGCTGTCGAGGAGGCTGACTTGGTCGTTGTCGTGCCGCATGAAGAGGTCATGAACAACCAAGTCCCGAAATACGTTACGCAGGCAAGAGCTTCTTTCCTTCTCGGCATACCGGAAGCAGAATTCCGGCGCATTGCGAAGAAATCTGGATTGGGCCATGTGGAACGCGCCGGGAAGGAGGAAGAGACCTACTTCACCTACGAGGAATTGCACTGGATTTGCAAGCTCGCGGCGCACCAGATGCAGGCAGTCCACTAAATCCGGACCGCCGCAGCTATGCCCGTGCGAGAGACATTGTCAAAAGAAAAGGTGGCAGCGGAGGACCGTCCGCAGATTAAGAATGTGCAAATAAAGCATCGTCGCTGAAATTCTTGTTGGTTCCTGCAACTTTTTGGCACCGTCCAGCCCGGTGCATGCTGACGGAACCCAGCCTGGAAGGTTATCTCACAAATGCCTGTGCGGTCTGGACGACTTGAAAAACGGATTCGGCTGGCGGTCCCGGTGCAGATCTCCAGCCTGCTGGACCCTGCCGCGACTGAGCGGACGACCACGGAAAACGTCTGCTCGCTGGGAATACGCATTCTGACCCAGCGAGCCAGAGATTTGAATGAGCGACTGATGATCAGCTCGGTTATAGGTGATCAGCGAACTCTCGGTCGCGTTGTTTACTGTCAGCGGCTACCCGATGGACGCTTTGGTGTCGGATTACAGTTCCAGGGACAAACCGTCAACTGGTCAGAAGGCTCGATGGCGGGCGGCGCCGATGGAACGGCAACCACGCGGAATCTTCATACCTTCACTACTAAAGCCACGTCGAAATACTGAACACTTATCTACGGTCTTAAGAGAACTGGACAACGCGGTATTTGCCTGCCCGAAATTCGATTCGGCACGTGGAATTACAGGGCAGGTGTTAAAGCGCTTCGGGCCGTAATCGAATTGTCCGCAGGCAGGCGAGACTGCTCCACCTGACTGCGCGAACCGGGCCGCTCAGCGTCACCGTGCCGGTGGAAAAAAGACCACCGGCACGCTCGAGCGGTTCGGGCGCAGCTAGGAGAGAGGATTCGAGGGGATGAAGACTAGTGCTCGAACATCAATACCGCAGGATTCGGATCGCTCAATGAGAGCACCACAAACTTCGAAGGGGAAATAACATATACAACGGCGCTTCCCCCCGACCCGGAACTGACCGCCATGGTTCCTCTTCCATTCGTTGGGGATGAGGACACGGAGTATGTGGCATTGAACGCGACGCCTAAACTCGGTCCGCTCGGGGCACCGATATCCTCGCTGCCGCTAATTGTGCCAGTGGGACTGGCGCCGTTCGCAGTGAACTCGCCGGAGAAGATCGTCACCCCAAGCGTCGCCGGGACAGTCGCCAGCCCGGCATACGTGCCGTTCACCGCACTGTTGGTGAAGGGCGTCGTGGCCTGCGGATCTCCGAACCCGAATAAAACGGAGCTATCCGGCACGACAAAGAAAGCCTGGTTGGAGTTGACAAGGTAGGCGACCAGGTAGCTCGTTCCAAGCCGGATTGCTGTTCGTCCGTTGCCATCTACAGTCGAAGTTCCCGCAAGACTGGTGACAGTTGTGGCAGCTCCGCCACAATTCTGGTCGTAGGTCAGGGTGAGCCCGCCGGTCGCGTTGCCCGTGAGCAATCCGGCCAGCACGTTGGGCGAGGCGCCAGTGTTGTTGCCGCATCCGGAGCCGACACGTCCCGTAAGATACATCACCATGCCACCATTCAGCGAGGCGTTGGAGAATCCTCCAAGCGGGATTTGTTGCTGAAGGAACGCACCGTTCAGGAGCGGAGTGGCAGGCGTGGGCGCGTCCGACTCCATCGCAAAAATTTTTCCTGAGTTCACCACGTAGAAGACAAAGTTAAGGTTTTGTGGAATTCCACCGGCCAGCGGCGGCAGGTTCAGCATGCCCCGCCCGCTGTTGTTGTCCGTCACGAGGTAACTCGACGCGAATAAATTTAACGTCGTAAATGTGCCGGATTGATTGGCGTCCGCGGCTCCGCTGGTGAATGTGCCCGCTCCGTTGGCGGTCATGCGGCCGGCGATTGCGGTGCGATTGTTCGATAAGTCCAGGCCCGCGACGCCAAACGCATAATCGCCCACGATTTTGGCGGTATTGTATGCGGTGATGTCTGCCTTTTCCATGGAGCCGGAACCGACCGTTCCGTTGCCGCCAGAAGCATCAATCTCAACGAACTTCGCGGTGCCGTTGGCCATCATTACAAATGCCAACTTGCCGCCACCCGGGATATTCAGGTTCATCACTCCCCTGTTATCCGCCCCGATCGAGTAGGTCCCGGTGAACGTTTGATCGATTAGCTTCTCCGGCACACCAACGCCGTTGGTGTCCAACACACCGTTCGTCAAATTTCCGGCGCCGTCGGACGTGAATCTCCCTACGGCGGCAAACGGAGTCGATCCCCCACCGCCGCCAGTAGTCATTCCGTTGAAGGTAAATGCGTAGTCGCCTTTCAACTCGGCGTTATTCACCCCGGTAGTATTCTGGGCGCGGATCGTCGCAGCAATAAACACCCCAAGAAACGCAAACGCCAAAGTCTTCCACTTTCTCATTTTCCTCTCCTCGTTAGTTTTGCGGCAGCACACAAATAGTTCGGTGCGAACCGGCGATTACAAGTGCTTTTCTGGCGAGGACACCATTCGAATGAAAAATACGCCTCACCAAAATAACCAGCGCGATCTCGACGAGAAAACCCGCTTCAATTCTCGCGACCAACCTGGTATTCACGCGGCCTGTTGTAAATATGGCGTTGCCAGAAGCGGCGGACAATCGGGTGATTACTGGAAATACGGAACAGGAAATGCCCCAGAGATTGCGGCGGGATTATGCGGAATTATTGCGCCTTAAGCGTCCAGGGGAGTTGAAGGAAGTTTCGAGGAACTTATGCCCATACCAGAAGCAGGGCGACCCGGAAATTACTTTTGCAGTCAAGCCGTTCGCTCAGCTTTCCCCTCAAGAGATCTTGGCCTCTTTTTGGGCTAGTTCGCGAAGAATTGAAGGAATTTTTTCAAATTCGGCAGATTTGTCGAGGAACAAATTTGCCCCGGCGGTTAAGCATTCCTCACGATACTCGGGATAGGGATAGTTGGTGCAGATAACAACGTAAACGTGCGGATGATCGATACGGATGGCTCGAAGCACGTCGAGTCCACTGCCACCGGGCATGTGCAGATCGAGAATGACCGCATCTGGCTTCATTTTTTGAATCCCGTTCACCGCGGCGGGCACATCGCCTGCTTGTCCTACGAGCCGTGCGCCGGGGACCTCCTCGAGAAGGCCCGCCAGGCGTTCCACGACAACCCTGGAGTCATCGGCGATAAAGATTTTCATCTTAATTCCTTATTAAAAAAGCGTTCGCGCAGAGACAGAGAATGACAAATTCGCGGGGAAATACATCGGGTGGAATCACGAATCTCACGTAGGACAATGTGAAGTGGAATTGACCGCGAATGTCCTACAAGAGAACATCGGCACCCAAAGCGTCAAAACTCGTGAGGCCCGTGGCTCACGGCCTGGTGTTTGCTCAGGGTTAGTCCACCAATTGCGCTTCAAGCGCGTATCGAATCAGATCCGCGTTCGTCTTCAAACCGGTCTTCTCCAGAATCCTGCCGCGATAGGTGCTGACGGTCTTTACGCTCAGGGAAAGATCTTCGGCCATTTCCTTGACGGTTTTTCCCATAGCGAGCATTCGCAATACCTGGAATTCGCGGTCGGAGAGAAGTTCGTGGAGCGGCATATCGGCGCCTCTCCGGAGATCCACTGCCAGTTTTTCCGCCAGGGTCGCGCTCACATAACGCCCGCCTGCGACGATTTTTTTGATCGCGATCTTCAGCTCATCCGGTACGCTGTCCTTGGTCAAGTAACCCGCTGCGCCGGCAATGAGGGCCCGCCGTGCATATTGCTGTTCGGGATGCATGGTGAGGAGGAGTACAGGGGTCCTCGGGCGCAAGCGCTTCACCTCATCAAGAATGTCCAGGCCGCTCTTTCCGGGCATGCTGATATCCAGAATGACCACATCCCAGGGGTGACGCCGCACGAACTCCATTGTTTCCGCGGCCGTTTTCGCTTCCCCAAAGATCACGCGAGAGAATGCTTCGGCCAGCGTCTCTCGCAAGCCGCGCCGAAACATGGCATGGTCGTCAGCGATCAGAATCCTCATGGCGCACACTTTCTGAAGCGATCGAGAGTGGAAGAGGAATCGTGAGCGTCATCGTTGTTCCCAAACCAGGCACTCCTTCCGTCTTGAATTCCCCGTTCAGCAAGAGCGCGCGCTCCTGCATCCCCACAAGCCCGAGGGATTTGCGCGCTTTCGCCACTTCGGGATCGAACCCCGTGCCGTTGTCGAAGACTTGGAAAATAATCCGATCATTTTCGCGTCGCAGTCGCGCCTCGACCCGGGTGGCGTTGGCGTGGCGCGCCACGTTGGTCAGCGACTCCTGAAAAATTCGAAAGATGGCTGTGGACCGGTCGGTGTCCAGCTTCAGAGGTTCTGGCGGCAAGACCACGCTGCAATGAATACTGGTGCGGCCTTCGAACTCCTGAGCGTGCGCCTCCAGCGCCGCGGGCAGACCGAGATCATCCAGTGTTCTGGGGCGTAGCTCCGAGGCGATCCGGCGCAGCGTGGCAATCGTGCCATCCACCAATTGAATGGACGAGTCCACCTTGGCCCGCAACGCTATCTGCCGCTTGGTTAGCTTCCGGCCGATTAACGCGAGATCCATCTTGATTGCCGTGCAGGCCTGCCCGAGCTCATCGTGAATCTCTCGCGCGATGTACGTGCGTTCCTCTTCGCGCACGCTCTGTAGCCGGGCGGCAAGGGCGCGGAGTTGATCTCGTGATTTCCTGAGTTCCTCCTCCGCATGCTGCCGCTCTGCAATCTCCGTACGCATTTCGTGGTTTACGCGGGTCAGGACTGCGGTCCGCTGTTCCACGCGATGCTCCAATAGTTCCTTGGCCTTAGTCAGCGCTTCCGCTCTCTCGCGATTCTCCGTCGTGTCCCGAGTGAGTTTCGCGAAACCCAGCAAATTCCCATGCGAGTCGCGGAGGGCAGTGATGACCACGTTGGCCCAGAAGCGGGAACCATCCTTTCGGACTCTCCACCCCTCGTCCTCGGTCCGCCCATGCCGGGCGGCGCGGGCGAGAATCTCGCGTGGCTTATCATTCATCAGGTCTTGTTGCGAATAGAAGACCGAGAAATGTTGCCCGATGATTTCCTTCGAATCGTATCCTTTAAGGCGCTGTGCGCCAGCGTTCCAGCTCACCACATTGCCGTCCGCATCCAGTTGAAAGATGGCGTACTCCTGAACTCCTTCGATCAAGAGGCGGAAGCGTTCCTCGCTTTCGCGCAGCGTGCGCTCCGCTCGAATTCGTTCGGTAACATCCTCAAAAGCGACACCCAGGTGATTGTCCGAGAGCGGAAACGCCCGCACCGAGTAAACCCCGTCCCGAATGCTGTCGTCGCCATAGGCAATATCTCCCAAATCACGGGCCTTTCCCGCGCGGAGAGTAGCCAGCAATTGGCCGGGAATGGGAGTGCCGATTAATTTGGGAAATTCAGCCAGCGTTCTTCCGAGGAGCCTTCGAGAGGACGACCTGGTGATTGCTGCGGCGGCGCGATTCGCATCGATGATTCGGAGCGATTCAGGGTCCGAGCGATCTTCCAAACGCAACAGGACCACGCCGACGGGAAGCTCCCTGAGAAGTTCCGGGTATAACCCGAGAACCGTCTCGTTGGGGTGGCCGTCACTCGAATCATTTTCTTGGGAATCCAGGCCGGCAAACCTGCGGGTTTTCATAAAAACTCTGTTGAATGATATGGAAGCGGCCGGGTGGCCGGGCCGAAAGTGGCCCGAGGCGAGCTGGGATACTCAAGAAAATTATAGAACAGATGGGTTCGGGAACCTCGCATGGCTTCCAATCGGCAAAGGTACAGCTGTCCGAGTGTAAGACTGTATGAGACAACATTAAAACAATCGTCTTACACAAAAATCATTGCCTTGCCGACAGACCCAAAACTCCCTGCCAGCTAATCTCTCCGCCGTGGGCGCAACGTTTGGAGCGCATTAACCTCTCGGTGTCGGCGTGAGTGGCTGAGAATCCAGATAATTCTCAAATTCATCCGCCTGCCTCCTCCAAATTTCCGTTAGCTTGCCGGGCCCCCAGCCCCCTCGAAACGCAGGTCTCGAAGTGCCTGCGACCTTTATTTAGGGGGAATTCTCTTGAAGACCATAATACAGAATCGATCAATTCGTACTTATTTTAAGCAGCTCACACACGCCGGAGTGGCGCTTCTGGGCCTGTTGTTTGCCCTAGTATGCAGCGGCAATGCAGTAGCGCAGCAGAGCATCTGGCCGAGCAGCACGGTTCCGGCGACGATTGATAACGGCGCCAGCGGTCCGTTGGAGCTGGGGGTTTCGTTCAAGTCGGATGTCAGCGGGACCATCACGGGCATACGCTTTTACAAGAGCTCGGCGAACACCGGCACACATGTGGGTCGCCTCTGGGGCCCCACTGGCGCTCTCCTCGCATCGATAACGTTTACAGGGGAGACCGCTTCGGGCTGGCAGCAGGCCAACTTTTCCACGCCGGTGGCCATCACTCCAAACAAGGTTTACGTCGCTTCGTATGGGCTGACGATAGGACATTTCAGCGCCAACTGGGGCTATTTCACGAGCGCAGGATACAACAACGCGCCTTTGCATGCTTTGCAGACCCCGAACGGGGTCTATGGGACACTCGGCACTCATCCCGTGTCCACGCATCAAGCCGCAAACTACTGGGTAGATATAGTGTTCCAGGCTACGTCCTCGGCCGCTCCGTCGATCAGTTCGCAACCTGCTAGCAAAACAGTTGTGCTCGGCAAGACGGCTTCCTTCTCTGTAACTGCAGGGGGCACGACACCTCTGAGCTATCAGTGGCAGAAAAACGGCTCGGCGATCAGCGGCGCGACTTCTTCCAGCTACACGACACCGGCGACTGCCAGCACGGATAACGGTGCGCAGTTCGCGGTTGTGGTCAGCAATAACGTCGGCAAAGTTACGAGCAGTTCCGCAACGCTCACGGTCAACAGTGCCCCATCGATTACGGCGCAACCCACCAGCAAGACCGTGACGGCAGGTCAAAGCGCAACATTCGCAGTTACCGCGACTGGCAGTGCTCCGCTTTCGTACCAGTGGCAAAAGAACGGAACGGCGATCAGCGGTGCAACTTCCACAAGCTACACAACGCCGGCCGAAACAATTGCGGACAATGGCGCGCAATTCTCGGCCGTGGTCAGCAACACCGTAGGGAGCGTCACCAGCAGTGCGGCTACGCTTACGGTCAACGCGGCTTCGGTTGCGCCTTCGATCACGGCGCAGCCTGCGAACCAAACGATTACCGCAGGACAAACCGCAACCTTCTCAGTCGCCGCTACAGGCACTGCTCCACTCAGCTATGAATGGCAGAAAAATGGTGCAGCCATCAACGGTGCGACTGCAGCCAGCTACACTACTCCAGTGACGAGCAGTGCCGACAGCGGCACGCAGTTTACCGCGGTGGTCAGCAACGCAGTTGGCAGCTCCACCAGCAGCGCGGCGACGCTGACGGTCGACTCATCCTCTCCATCGGCGTTCTCGGCTTGGGTAGCGCCCAGTCTCGACAGGGTAGGGCAGACGGACGCCCCCGGAACACTTTCTTCCATCGCACTGTTTGGTGCGCGCGGAGAAACCGTGGACACGCAGGCTGTTGTCCAAGGCCCGGCTGGCGGGTTGACGAACGTCAACGTGAGCGCCAGCGATCTCACGGGACCCAATGGAGTCACGATCCCGGCGTCGAACGTGACGCTTTATCGCGAGTACTATCTCTCCGTCACGGGCACGGCGAGCTACGGCGGCGGCAGCAATCCACCGCTTGGCTCGGGAACCTATGCTGAACCGCTGATTCCGTTCAACGATCCGGAAACCGGCGCGGCGCTGTGCGGAAGTTCGGCGCCTCTCAAGGCCTGCAACGCTAGCGTCAGCGCGGGGCAGAATCAGCCTTACTGGATCGACATTTCCATTCCTCACGGCGTGGCCAACAGTCCGGCGGGAACCTACACCGGCAGCGTGACGATTTCTTCTTCACAGGGAACGGCAACGATTCCGGTTTCGCTGACCGTGTGGAATTTCGAACTGCCAATGCAGCCTTCGGAGCTTTCTCTGTGGACGCTCTGGCCACCCGCATCGGGAAATACCACCGCTACTCTGGCGCGCGCCTTGATGCGCAACAAGGTGATGAGCTGGTACGACGTGGCGAGTAACTCGTCTTCCGACGTGACCAACATGGGGCTGAACCGCTCCGGCCTGGACAACTACTACTACATCGGCATCCAGTGCAACGGTGGCTACAGCAGCATTCCTTCGACCAGCCAAATTAACGCCGCGGCAGCAAATTTCCCCGCCGGCCTTGGTCTGGATTTCTACATGGCGGACGAACTGAACGGCTGCACCGGCGACTACTCCGACATCCAAACCCTCGGCGCAAATGCGCATGCAGCGAATCGCAGCGTGAAGACGATGATGACCCTCAACGCAACGGACCCGAATCTATACGGGTCTGTCGATCATTGGGTGCTGCTCGATTCCATGCAACAGTGGCCCACCCTGCCTTTCACCGCGGGCGGCGACCTCTGGAGCTATACGAGCTGCAACGCCGGCTACGGCAACACTCCGGAGTGGATGGTGGACTATCCTCCAATCAACGAACGCATCCAGGCGGGATTCCTGAATTTCGCACAGGGAGCGACTGGGCTGCTCTACTATCGCGCTGATGGCTGGACGGCCGGCAACGCCATCGGCAGCTGGAACAACGTGGACACGACCGCTTGCGGCAGCGGCTTGGGCCGACCTGGCGACGGAATTTTCCTGTATCCACCCGCGCCGATTGCTTCGACCGAGTCCGCACCCGGCATACGATTGAAGGCCATCCGCGACGGTATTCAAGACTTCGAATACGCGCAGATGCTCAAGAACATGGGACAACTCAGCGTGGTGGACAGTACTCTGCTGCCGATTGCGACGAGCTGGAGCAACTGGAGTCACGACCCGAACGCGCTCCAAAACGCGCGGACAGCACTGGGGCAACTGCTTCACCAGCTGGCTCCATGACGAATTGGTCTGCAGCAGTTTGAACCCGGATGAAGATGTCTTCTGATCGGGCTGAAGAGTCTGGGCAACGAATCTGCTGAAAAGCGGAGAAGCCATACAGACTCCGAGGCCCGATTCGTCGTTTCAGAAAGGGCGGTCGACATCGTAAATGCTCCGGTCGATTCCGATTAAGCGGAAATCGCCGAACTGGCACCATTGCGGCTGCTCGTGGTGGGCGAACTCACATGCCCGGCCAGCCTGTAGGCTGTGGGCTGGTGCGGCCTCTGTTTTGCCGCTGAAAGGGACCGAAATTCCGCGGCCAACTGCCCCATCGTCAAACACCGCACTTCCTCATTCCTCACCAAAACGCCAAGCTCTTCCAGAAAACGCGCCACAACGTTTTCGACTCGTGGCCACTCCGCATAAAGATTTTCGGGATGAAGCCACACGTGGAAAATCCCACGGCTGAGGCGCACGCGCTCCAGTCCCTTCCTCAATCGGCGCAATCGGCTCGAATCCGGGATGAACTTGCGCCACCCCGCCGCGTAACGAATCAGGAGCGAACCGGGAATCGAAACAATTCCCTCCTTGAGCGAAGGCTCGATCATGCAAGGTGAACTCCCCGCAAAATCCGCCCAGATCATGCCGAGGGAATTCAGCATGCCGTTCGAAAACCGCATTGGCAGACGATCCACATCCCTAAAACAGGTGAACCCCGCGTCGCGCAGCTCCGCGAGGTACCCCACCGAATTGCGCGGATAAACAAACGAGGATTTCGGGATTCCAAGTTCCTTCGCGATCTGGGAGCAATACCGATACTCGGCCATCGCACGCTCCCGCGTCATCCCGCGCTCTTCAAATGGAGCATGCGAAAACGAATGAAAACCGATTTCCTGCTCCGGCACTGCTTTGCGGATCATTTCCACCAGGCTTGCGCCGAACCATTCGGGGTGAGTCTGTTCATCGCCTTCTTTCGGAATATAGCTGAACCACGGTTTCGCGAAGTGCGGATAGCGTACTTCCGGCAGTCCGGAGACGTCAGGCAAGGATCGTCGCATCATCGCACCAACAATAGCCCACGTCGCCGAAAGGCCATTGCGCGTAAGGTGCTTCAATAAATTGGGCGCGCCGATGTCATGGGTCCATCGGCCCATTTTGAGCAGCTCATCACCATAGGAAAGATCGAAGGTGCCCCAACTGAGTTCCAGATCCAGACTGATGACTACGGTCGGTCGGGTCATTCAATCTCCAGTCTTGATTTCGGGAACTAACCAGCGATCCGCCAATTGCGTTTCCGAAACGCCGTTGCGCCCGGCAGAGGGCCTGATTCGCTGAACGTTTCTTTCCCCCACGGTTCGCGGCAAATCGCGCAAGGAATCTCGCTTTGCTGTTCAACTCTTGGCGACACATCTCCGCGCAGCCGGAGAACTCTTTCGCAAACCTGCGTATGCGTTGTAAATGTGCTTGAAAGCGAAGATAGGCAGATCCATTAGCGCGGGGAGCGGGTCATCCGCGGCGGCCAGCGCAAATTGCAGCGGGCCATGCAGAGAGTGCAGATACTCCCGCAATTTCAATCGGCCACGGAGCATTTCCTGAAACGCGGCCGGAACATCCGTGCTCATGCGAACCCATCTCACGCCCGCGGGCGCTTTCTGCTCTTCGACCGGCATGCCTTGCATCATTTTCCAAAGCAAATAAGGAAAATCCATCCCGGCTCGGCCTCCGAGCGGCGACCATGTCCAAAGTCTGGGATTGATATCGAGCAGTTTGAACCGCCTATCGCGGATATCGTATTTGTATTCGACCTCCACAATTCCGGTGTACCCGATGGCCTCCAGCAATCGTTGCGAAGGCGCGACAATCTCCGGGACATCAAACGTCTCCACAAACGAACTCGAATATCCGAAATCAATCGGGTATTGCCTGGTGCGGCGCGCGGTGAGAGAGGCAATCGTTTTTCCTTCGCAGCACAGCGCCGCAAACGAAAATTGCGACCGGCCATTGCCGGGAATCATTTCCTGGACGAGAATCAAGTCCGGCGGCATCAACTCCCGGGCTTCGCGATACCTAACCAACAGCTCTTCGCGGTTCGCTACGCGCCACGCCTTATCCTCGCTAAGGCGGTTGATCGATGAATGAGCGGCAGGCTTCAGAATCGCTGGAAATTCGCAGTTCACGCCCTCCAGATCAGCGTCCGTGAGCGGATAAAACGTTGCCGGGTAGTCGACTTTTTCGCTGGCTGCCAATCGATAGGTAAGCCGCTTGTCGTAAGCCCAGCGCAGGACGTTCCACGTTGGAGTCGACACGCGGAATCGGCGCGAGAGTTCGGAGTGGAAACGCGAAAGCAATGCAGCCGATTTATCGCTGGTTGGATATAGCACCCACTGGTCGAGATTGTTGCCCGCGGCAATTTCCAACAAATATTCGACCTGTGTTTCGTCATCTCCCGTCGGCCACGGTAGAGTCCGCCTTGTGTAGCGGGAGAAGCTGGCCAGCCTGACGTTGGGTGGGGACGCCACCCAAACCGGCACGTCATGGCGCCCCAAACTCCTCGCGATCGAAAGACCGTTCAGGTTTCCGCCGACAACCAATGCACCTGTCGTTTTATTCATGATTGGAATTTCTTTCGAGTCTTTTTTCGCCGGACGGCTCTGAGCTCAAGTGTGTTAATCATGCGGACGCGACAATTCCAGCCCAGCGACCATCGGCTCGCCGGCTCGCACGCGATTGCCCGCCGCCTTACGAGCGACGAATTGCATCAGCGCACGTGAAGAATAGTGCGTGCCTACGACGAACTGCATTAACGGGCCGAAACTCCAAACGGCCGGCGCTCCCAGAATGTGCAATCCCGGGACAGATGTTTCGAACCCATCGGTGAGCCGCGGATATCCCTGGTGGCGGCGGATGGAACCCGCAAGTTTGGGAGCGAGGAAATCATACTTGGATACGTCCACGCGATACCCGGTTCCCAGGAAAACGTGGTCGAACTCTCTCTCGCTTCCATCATCCAGTCGCACTCCAACGCCCTCGCCCTTCACAGTGGCGGAAATCACCGTGCGCCCAAGGTGCATCGGCACGTCTTTAAGCCGGTTCACCAGCCATCGCGCCCCAGCCGGCCGGATCGATCTTTTTCTCAGCCAGTCCTGGATCGACCGCGAGAAGCGCCGCACCAGGTCCGGCCGCGCCACAATCTGGCTGATGCCTGCGGGACCCACGTCCGTCGGTGCGTAGAGAAGTTTTGAAATTTTCGGCCCGAAGCCGCGGTGAATCGTCCGCGACACCACTCCACCCAGCCAGCGAATTTGGCTAGCGCGAGCGACTACTTCAACACCGGCGCCGCTCTCGTGCAGCAGAGCCGCGGATTCCAGCGCGCTCTGGCCGCCACCGACCACCAGCACTTCTCTTCCTCTGAACCTTTCGAAATCGACGTGCTCCGAAGTGTGTGTTGCCAACGAAGCCGGCAAATTGTCAAATTCCGGTGGACGCCAGGTGAACTTAGAAATGCCGGCGGCAATCACCACGCGGTTGGCCAGCACCGACTCGCCATCTTCGAGAATGAGCCGGAATCCGC
>Ga0210403_10002064_pt1 | contig 18525 bp, 15 predicted proteins | sample IncBWC19MmetaG_FD_150863 | JGI IMG/M metagenome (GOLD analysis project Ga0210403, IMG submission 150863) | Forest soil microbial communities from Barre Woods Harvard Forest LTER site, Petersham, Massachusetts, United States - Inc-BW-C-19-M | ecosystem: Environmental > Terrestrial > Soil >... | reverse complement strand
CGCATACCAGAATGCCGGCAACGTCAGAATCCAAAAAGAAACTGTCCACGCAACCGCGATGCCCACCGGACCCCAGGGCAGAGCAATAAGAAACAATAGTGCGGTGACCACCAGTTCCAGGATGCCCCATCTAAACCAACGATCCGGCCTGCCTATGGAAAGGTGAATCCAGCCATGAGTGGCGTAAATCAACATGACGCCAATTCCCGGACCAAAATAGGTGAAGATCGCGCCAGCGGGTTCCCATCCCGGACCGAGCAAGAAGCGAATTACATCTTTGCCGATCAGCGTGAGGTCCGCTCCTAATCCCATGCCGACGAACGCCATCAGGCTCAGGGCACTCAGCAAATATCGGCGGTATTGGCTCGAACCTGGCGCAAAACGGCTGAGCGAAGCGACTGCAACGTTGCTGAGCGGCGCTACCAGTTGGCTGCCGGAAAGAGCAAACAAATCGTAGGCTTTCTTGTAGAAACCGAGAGAGATTGCGTTGAATCGCCACCCCACCAGAAGGTTGTCTGTGTTGCGCGCGAAATAATTCACGCTGAAGCGGCCGTAAATGTGCATGGCGAACTTGACCATTGACGTTGTGCCGGCAACCCGTCGAGGGCGGCTGGGAACCCAACGGCACAGGTACCATGCTCCCACCGACTGGCTCAGCGGACGAGCCACGACACCTATAACTAGCGCCCAGTAGCGCCACCCCGACCATGCAAGAACAATGGAGACCCCGATGGACACTGCCGCTGCGATCAGGTCATTGGCCGACACCGCCGTAAAGCACATTGCTCGCCGCAGCAAGGCCAGGTGTAGGACGGAGGTACTGGTGACAATGATGGACAAGGAGATGCCGAGAGCAACCCGAGCAACCAGCGGATTTCCATAGAAGCGAGCCATCAGCGAACCGGCGCCAGCGAACGCAATCGTAAAAACGGCGCCAACTCCCACATTGATCCAGAACAGGTTGCTGACCAATAGATCATCGACGGTCTCGCGCTGAAGAACCGCTTCGGTGAAACCGTTCCCACCAAAGTTCAGCAATAGGAGACTGAAGGTAGTCACCATTGTGACCAAACCGAAGTCTGCAGGTGTAAGAAGGCGTGCCAAGACGACGGTGGACACAACCTGCAAGCACAAACTGATGCCACCGGAGAACAGTGTCGCCCCGGCGCCTTTGACCGCCCGTCCTCGGACTTCGTGTGCGTCAGCGGCAGGGCGGAAAGCTCCGCTTGCATCGAAGGGTCTCAAGCCGGTACCTCAAGAACTTTGGCGGTCGTGAGTTGGAGCTCGGCGGATCTGGATTCCGCATCGGTCGGCGTGGCCATCCCGGCTCGCCGCAAGACGCGTGTTGCGGGAATGGTGGTCGTGGCCAGCAGGAATATTAGCCATACCGGGTGTGTCATCTTGAAGGCGGACTCAGTGAAGTTGTACGCGAGGGCAGCCACGAAATAACCCAAACAGAGGATGGCCTCGGGAGCCTTTCGTCTCACCGCGGCGATGATATGTCGATATCCGCTCACGATGATAACGGCGAGTAGCGTGACACCCACCCATCCCAGGTTCAGATAGATTTCCAGATAGCCGTTGTGGGCCTGATTGGGATGGTTCCAGTAGATAGCCCAGATCTTTTGGAGTCTCTCGCCCACCCAGAAACTCTCGTAACCGGCTCCCAGCAAGCGGTTGGGAGTCATGGCAATGACCATGTCCCAGATGTCGGTGCGGCCCGTGAGGCTAGAGTCTCTCCCCAGGTTCGCGAGGAGGCCGGAACCGATGTGCAGAAAAAGTGCGGAGAACGCTATAGATAAAACTGCGCCCACAACCAAATGAATGAGAGCAGGCCGTCGAATAACGACCCGACTGCTCGCCATCACGATGACAAGACCCGCCAGAATAAAGCACGCGAACGGAGTCATGGAGTCTGCCGTGTGAATGAGCCAGAACGCCATCAAGATGATGCAGCAATGAACAAAAATCGTGCTCTTCCGTCGATCGCGGCTGCCCTTACGGAGTTCTACGATCACACGCCAGGCGGACGGCAGCCCGAGAACAAGACAAATCATCCCGAGTTGATTCTTGGTAGTCGTGACTCCGGTCCAACTGAGGCCGCCGTCCCACGGATTGTAGGCTCGACCCAAATCGGAGTAGTAACGAATCAGCAAAATGGAAAGTGGAATCATCACAAACCCCACTCGAGTCAGAAGGCGCTTGATGGCCGTGAACCGGTCTCGATCGGTCAAAACCACGAGCACCATGACCAGGTCGGCAACGACTTTGACCCAGCGCTTGATGGACACGTCGGGGTGCTCAGACCAGAGCGAACTGATGGCGCAGTATAAGAAAAACGACAGGATAGGCAAGTTTGCGCGCAACGTTGCGCCAACCACGCGACGCCTGGTCCAGAGCACAAAAAGGCCAAGGGACAGCAACACGCTCATTATATTCCGGTCGACCGGATTGCCATCGAGATAACGGTTGGCAGAATCTAATGAAGTTGAGACTGGCCCTCCGGAACTGAGCCACTCCGAAACATTGCGTGAGCACGCGATCCAGAACCAGACAACGGGGATCCAAAGAGCGAGCGATGTCCTCGCCTTAGGCTCCCGGTCCAGCGCAAAGAAGCCGAGCATTACGCAAATGAAAACGGCGGTCGCGACCAGGGTCACTGCAAGCTCTCGAGGCTTTCTAGAATAGTAGATCGGCTGTGCATAAGAACCGCTGCTGCTCAGGCAAAAACAGCTTTGTATAACTTATCGGTCACGCCTGACTTGGCACGCAAGCGATCGAGCAATTCGACGCCCAATATTGTAAGCCCGAATGCTAGAACGAAGGACAGGGGCAGACCGAAAGACTCCAGGTGCAGGTGCGGGATTGCCCGACGCAGCAATTGGAGAATCGCAATCTGGCTGATGTATCCGAACAGGGAATATTTGCCGAGTAGGACGACTAGCCCGTACACCGGTCCGACTTTACTTTCGGCAGTTCTGATCAGGTAAATGAGCAAGAGCGTGAGACATACTCCAACGATTTGCAGCGGGAAGAGTACATCCCAGATGGTGATTGCTGCCAGGTACCCCAGGTAGGCAAACCCGATGGCGTAACGGTGGCTCGCCAGGTTCGTGATTTTATCGATAGAAATGTTCCCGGCTGCAACACCCAACAGGCCCATGGTGAGGAGTTCAAGATTTCCGTTCTTTATTCCCCACAGATTCAGAGAAAAAATAGACACCAGGAACAAAAGGCAAACTGCATGAAACACGTATTTGTAGACTCTGTAAATGAACACGAGGCCCGCGGAGAGGAGGAATAAGTAGCCGATCGGGACAAGGATGTAAAAGGCGGCGGTCTTGGCACCTCCCGGCACGCCGTTGCTGCCGACAAGAAAGATAGAGATTGCCCCATCACGTGTGAAGAGTTCGAAAACACCCCTGCCGCCGGTTTGAGGGTTCAAAAGCAACAGGCCGATTCCCACATTAAGAACGATGAAGACGGCAAGTATTTTCAATCCGCGAGCAGCGAGTCTCCCGGGAAGTTTTGTTCCCGAGAGCTGATATCGGGAGAGATACACATTGGAAATCAAAAACCCTGCGATAAAGATGAAAGACGGAGTCAGGAACCTTAAGTATCTGTAGAAGAACCCATAAGACGCGACGAAGTAGTTCAACCAGTGATAGAGAACCATGATCAACACCAACGCGCCTTTAGTGAAATCCAACGCAGAAATGCGCGTCGGGTTCTTGACATCCGGAACTGCCGGCGCATTCAAGGCGACGGCGGAAACAACGACGGTCGGCTGAACCGCACCGACAGAGGACATCTGCGACGAGTTGCTCGGCGCTTGATACATACTGTTCCGGTTAGCGAATATCAGAGACAGGTTCTTCCCTTCCCAATGGCGATGCGATAAGACCATCAGTTCGCATCAATGAAGAGCCGGTGCACATGTTCCAAGGTGAGTAACTTATGGATTGTGGTGGTGTAGTTCCGCTTGCCGGTAGTGTGGCTCCGGACGATATGTTCCACCGTCCCTCTGTCCAGGTAGGCGCGAGACAGGGATCTGGAATCGAGCAGGATCTCACGAACGTATTTTGCGAGCGCGTCGCGGTACCAAAGACGATAGTGGCCGAACTTGTGCCTTCCGAGGAACAGGCGCTCCAGGTGCAGCGAAGCAAAAGCGCGATCGACTTGCACGACACTCTGGGGCATGCCGTAATCGTAGGCATATTCGGCCTTAAAAGTGAACTCAAGTAGTCCGCGTGAAATTGCAGAACGTACCGGTCCCCGATTGCCTCCAAGACCGCGATCCGTGCGCATCCGGCGCAGAGCCTGATCACCATCGGCGATCAAGCGCAAGCAGAACTCCGTGTCCAGCGCCGATTCTGGCGCGCGGAAAACGGTACGAACAAAATCGTTATCGAGGTATGGCGAGCGTAAAGCGATCTGTGTCTGTTCCAGTTCGAGCAAACCGTAGTGATGCCACGGAGCCTGACGGAACACAGCGAACGAAAGCGGATGGCACCGAAGAAGGTCTCGATAGGTATCCGCAGTCTGTCGGGCGGACTCGACCAACTCGGCATGAAATAATCCGGGCGTTGGCAGGCCCGGACGAAAGGCGACGATCCGACGCAGAACTTCTCCGCCGTAGTTGCCCGTCATACGCACCGGGGCAATCTCACGAGCCTTTTCGTTCACATAAAGGTCTGAGGCCCGACTCACTTCGGTGCATCCATCGGAGAGAAATACCGCCCGCTCAGCATACTGTGGGAAGCGTAATAGGAAATCATCCCCTACCTCGATCACCTCATGAGATTGACCGCAGACTTCGGCAACCTGGCGTGCCACAGAAACATCCTGACAGTCGCGGAACATGCTGCCGAACGAGTAGCACGGTAGAGCCCGAGACGGAAATTTCCGCCACGCCATGATCATTCGCGTGTCGAGTCCCCCGGTCAAAGACATGCCGATCCGCTCGTGCCCGTTGAAGTATCTGGGCAGGTTTTGCGCAAATACCGTTTTCAGTTCCTGGTAGTAGGCTTCCGGCTCCAAGGGCGCCTGTTCTTCCCATTCGCGCGGGTGGAAGTAGCTGCGCTTACGTTCGAGCGAGCCTTGGCGAAACACCCAAGCCGAAGCCGTGGGCAAGACATTGATCCCCTCGAACAAGGAACGATCTTCAAGGACACAACCACAAGCCAGGAATTCTCCCAAGCTCTTCAGGCTGGTGACACGCAACTCTCTCCGAACCGCGAGGATCGCCTTCGCTTCGGCTGCAAAGTAAAAAGCTTCTTTCGCTTCGTGATAGTAGATCCGGTGCATGCCGAAACGATCATTGAACAGGATTGCGGTTCCTTGCTTCGCATCGGTCAGGAGACCCTGAAACCTTCCATTGAGGCTTGCCGGAAATGAGGCATCTTCTTCATACATGCGCAACAAGTAAGAGAGAGGCTTCGCGTCCGCCGGTTGCGATCCGTTGACTACAGCGGGATCGGGAAAATCCTCGCCCGAGAAGACCAGCGATACTTCTCCAGTCCCGCAGCACACGGGCATGGACGCAGCCGGAGACCCCTGGCGAGCAGCCCAACCTGCATAGACGCCGAGCGATTCATCGATCCATGTGCCAATTTCATAGAAACTCTCGTGCCGTATGGATTCGACCATACGCTGTAATTGAGGTTCCGCCCAAGCGCGCGGCATTTTGGTTATCAGACCAACGATTCCTGGCATATCAAGTCCGAACAATAAAATCAGGAGCTACATCTTCCAACGATTAAAACAATCGATTTGAAGGGTTGGAGCCGGCGGGAGGAATTGAACGCTCCATCTACCGAGTACAAGTCGGCCGCTCTAGCATTGAGCTACACCGGCAACATGAGGAGAACGCCTCCGCTACGGGACCGAAACAGCTTCATTCCGTATCGACCTTTGTTTGCGGCGGTACCAGGCATTGCGTACATCACGGAGTTTGGCCAGCAGAGGTTCAGGCAAACGTTCGCTAAACCTCTTGTGCAGACCAAGCTTGTAAGCGAGCTGCCCGATCGGGTTCAAAGGGACATAGTAGCGAGGCACGCAGATCTTCTGAAATCCATTCCGCTCCTTGAAGTCGCTTAAGGTATCGCGTTCTTTCTTCCCATACGAAAAGCTCGAGTAGACCAGATATGGGATTCCCCGCTTAGCGCAGGCGCGAACTGCCTCTGCGACGAGCGCGTTTGATGGCGCTTTGTCGCGGTGCCTGACCATGGAAACGATATTCATGAGGCCGGCTTGCGTGCGGGTCTCGTCGGCAACCATCTTCACGAAACCGATGAGTTTGTCATCAAGGTAAGCGCCGATGAAAACGCTGCTGTCCAGAAAAGTGGCCTCCTCCTGGTAGATGGTTTCGAGGTCCTTGCCAAAATGGGCGTTTGGCTTTCCCTGGCGAACCGTGGTTTCGTTGTAAACCTCCCAGATCCCCTTCACCAAGGTCTCGTCAAAGGGTACTTCGCGAACGACAACGCCCCGTTTCTCGGCCTGCTTTGCTTTGTTTCGCGCCTTAAAGCCGATTTGCTCGTTCCACCACTGGTCGAACGTGGAGATGGACAATGCCGCAAAATTGTCCCATTCCATGGGGTACGGGTGTTTCGGCGACACGTCGGACACCTTCTGCATGAACGTGAATAAATCAACCCGACCCCGAGCCTTCCGCAGCCCGTCGAGGACCATTTGCGGATTTTCAAGAAAATGGTACCCATCGCCATCCGGGTGAGCCATCCTGAGCCAGCGCCCTCCCACAAGAATTTCTTTGCCACCAACTATCATCCATTTCTCCTTGAACGCCGCCAGCAAGCCGGCCGCACAATTTGATGTCGTCAGCCAGCCACTTCGGGCCGCGGTCTTAACGCGCGGCTCGCTCGGGCAATCGCCTTGAGCTTTCCATATCGCGTTTTGAAAGCATCTCCCCACTTCACGCAGCGATAGCTGAGTAGGCCGTCACGCGCGTCAAACCGACCCAGATAACAGACCTCCCGGCCATTCTTTCCTGCAAGATCACGTTTGAACTTGTAAGTTCCTGGGTTCCGCTCTTGATTGACTCCATTCAGGTTGTAAACGCTGAAATGTTCGCGCTTCAGCCAATCAATAAACCTCCAACGCAGAAGATGCGATCCTCTGCTGTTTAGACCGGTGTCACTGGTGGCTGCGAACAGTTCGATACCGGTTCTTCCCATTGCGCTCCAGACTAGTCCGGCGCAGACTTCGCCCGCCGACTTGCACAACAGGATCCTCATCTTGAGACGTTCGGGCAGCTGGGATTGAATCAACCGGAACTGATTTATGTCGTTGGGCTCGGCAAATCCCTTACGCAAGACTGTCTGCTTGTAGACGTCAACGAATGTTCTGAATAACTCGTCGTCCGTACCCTCGACGATCTCCAACCCGTTCTGCTCGGCCTGTTTGAGGTTGCGCTTCCAATTTCGCCCCATGCCTTCTCGCAGGTTCTCAAGCGTTGGAGTCAAATCCATGAGAATCGTTCTGCCTCGGCCTTCATTTTCGACTGAGGTGAAACCTTCTTCGGCAAGGATAGCCTGGACAGAGGATTCATCCTCAAAGACAAGAGGGAAAAAGCGGAGAACCAATCCGCGTTTGCAGGCAAACTCATTGCGCAACGCCCGGAGCGCATAACGAAGGACTTCAGGATTGGCTTCGAATCCGCGTCGCCGCCACAGAGGAGCCCAGCGAAGATAAGCCACGCCGATCCGGGCCAATGGCAGCTTCGCGATCCTGGCCAAAGCGGCGGCAACCACTTCGCCGTTCTTCTTTAGAAGCAGGTGGCTCATGTTGCGCGACCCAGCCGTCACCGCAACGTAGGGCCACGTTTGATAAATGCTTGCATCATCGAACTCTTGCAGCAGTTGACACCATGTGTGTTCATTGAGGGTGTCCACCTCGACTTCGTATCCGGAACCTAACTTTGGCAATTGTGGCATCGACTTTTTAGGCAATTCAAAAGTAAGTTTGGCGGAGAGGGAAGGATTCGAACCTCCGGGTGGTGCGAACCACCGCAGCCAGCAAGCCGGCCACTGCCTTAACCAACGGCGACCTCTCCGAGTCGTACAGCTACAGGGAAGTATTCACGTGGCCCTTATTCCGTGACGTACTGCTCCTTTACCGGATTGATGCCGGCAACAGCCAGGAGCTTGCCCAGATGATCGCAGGCACTTACCAAAACCGTCATGAACCGATGCTGGCCCAGAACAAATGCAAACGGCAGGGCGGCAGTGTACACACAGACGGCAACTAGCGACCGTACAACGTCTCGCATTCCAAAATTCGGCGTTTTCGGTTCCATCGCTCCTCGCAAAAGAGCTCGGCGCAGCATGAATGTCTTCTTCCATCGCAAAGGAGGGACAACCTCATAGGCGACGGCTTCGTCGCACCAGATAAACACGTAGCCTCTTTGGATCATGCGGCTGAAAAACTCCTGATCCTCCCCCGTGCGAAACTCTGGATTAAAAGGCTCTCTCCCGGCTGCCGCCAGAACCTCTTTCCGAAGCAGCACGTTGCCGGTCCTTCCCTTTCGCCAATCAATGACAAATCCGGTCGGATAAGTGGGCCGCTCGTAGAAATTGGTTTTCAGAATCCATCGCGGAGGCTGCTCATCAAAATGGCGCTTCACGGGGCCAAGCACGCCATCAACCTTGTACTGGTTGCAGGCTTGTAAGAGGGTCAGCAACCAGCTCCTCGTGGGAAACTCGTCATCATCAATGAACCCAATAAAGTCACCGTCCGCGTTTTCAACTGCCTTGTTGCGAGCCAGGGCGATGTTTTGACGGGGCTCGGCGACGTATCGCACCGGCGTCGAGGAAGATTGCGCGAACTCCGAAGCAACGCTCTCAGCGGAACGGGAGGTGTCATTGTCAACGATCACGACCGAGTATGTAAAAAGGCCATTTGTCTCCTGGCTGGCCAGTTCCCCCAGCAATCGTTGGAGGAGTTGGGGCCGTTTGAATGTGCAAACGCAAACGCTGATATGCGTAACCCGCCTGGTCTCCTGTTGGGAACACACACTCAACGCATCGGAACCGCCCTTGGGCGTTATTCCGTCAATGCCGTCTGCTTGTATCGGGTAAGTCATAACGTGATCGCGGGTCGCTCGCTTTCAGTTGACACGCAACGTCTTCGTCTTCGCCACAAGTGGAAGTTCATAACGGCGCGCAATCGCAATGTCCCCGGCAAGTCGGGAAATCTCACCTTCAGTCAAAAAGCGATGTTCTTCGGCGTTGACGGGGTGAGTTTCGACTTCGACAACAAAGCGCCGGGCCTTCGAGAAGATGTCCCTAAGGCGTTGCTCGGGTTGCAGCGGTGGCAACGAGAAAAAGTAATCCGAGAGTTGATGGCGGCGCGCCAACGCACTGTCGATCATCGATCGGTAAAGCCGGTTACTTGAGCTCTTCTGTCCCGCCTGAAACGAGAAATTTCGGCGAACCACGATCCCACGCGGCAGAAGGCCCGCCAAGAGTATGTTGGCACAGAGATGCATGTGATGGTGACCGTCGATTCGTTCGGGTAGAACATCGTAAAGTCGGGCAAACTCGTCAATTTGAGATTTCACCACGTAATCGAAGGCACGGGCCAGCCCCGGATGAAAGACGACTCTTGCCAGGCGGTGACGCGTCAAGTACGTCCTCACTCTTCTTTGCTGCTCGAAAAGTCTCGCGCCGACTCCGGGCGCGGCAAATGGCGTCGTCAAGTTCAAGTGCAGACCCGCATCCACGCCCGACTCTCTCGCTAGCCCTGCCGAGCGTTCGGAGTCCTGCATGAACACCATGGCACTCACAGAAGACAACGTCATGCTACGGACGCAGTCAAAGATGCGCTCGGTGGTGTCTCGGTCTCGTCCCCAGTCGTCGGCATTCAGGATCAAGCATCCGGCTGGAATTTCAACAGAATGTACCGACGAGAAAACTCCGTCTGGGTTGTCCCGCTCGGGGCAGTCTGTGAGGATCCTATCGGATGTGGACATGGGATTGCCGCGTGACCCTTCGGTCAAACCTTGCCTGCTAGTGTCGACGCGGCATGATTGCTATTGTTCTCCGATCTTACGGTTGCGCGCCGAAGTTTCGGATAGACATCCGCGAAGGTGGAAACTGTGATGTCACGTTCATGCAAATACGCTAGAAAAGCATCAACCGTATGGAAGTCGACGAGGTCCTTAGTGTGTCCAATCGCGACAATCGGAAGGCAAATGCCCTCCTCACGATGGGAACGGACTATGTTGTCAACCATCGAGGTAAGCTCCTCCAGTGTCATTCGACAGAAATCGAGCTTGAGCGGATAGCGAAAGCGCGCAAGGTCGCGGACTCGATTCCACTTTCGCACCATGCTTTGGCCGGCTATCCCCATTCCGCTGTTCATACCTAGACGCTTGCTCGTGGACATTCGCCAAAAGGGGACCATTTCTGTGTAGATCGGGATCTCCAGCCACGGGCCCTGGTCGTTCGGCGTATTCACATCGTCGCTGAAGAACCAAGAGTCGCCATTTGCCATTGCGGGCCGATAGTCAAGGCGACGGCTGCGTTGCACGCCCCCCCTGAATACGGAAGAATCGACGCGAATGCCGTTTTGCGCCAGAACATTTGCCGCGGTCTGCGTGGGTTGAAACAGCCAATTTCCGGCCCGGAATGATAGTGGAGTGAATCCGGGATCTTGCACCAGCGTTCGCAGGTGGTCGAGTGCCCCTTCCACGATCTCGGCAATGCGCTCCCGCGGAAGCGTACATAGGTTGTATTCCGTTTCGTCAAGGTGCCAGGCTCCCTGAGCATGGCGAGCATGACTCCATTGTGGATGAAGATGCAATGCGATTTCGTGGTCCTCTCGATGCAGATCGAAGATCTGTTCACGGACAAGATTGATCGCAGAATCAGTACGGTATTGAGCGATCTTCTCGAATTCCGCAACTTCAACGAAGGCGACAAAACGCGCATTCCACTTGTCAAACAGGCGGCGGAGGCGCTCCGCCGGTTCGTACACCAGTTCGGTCAACGATCCGGTGCCGTTCCCGTAGATCTCATAGTCCAGCGTGAAGATAAAATCGATCATTAGTGCGACATACCACTGACTTCCGCAACGACGCTTATACTTTATTGCGGATGTAGTTCTTTACGTCGTTGAGAGAATGGCGAAGATCCCTAGGCAGTACCTTGTACACTGACTTCAGGGAGCGACGTACACCCCGCAGGAGCTTCCCCCGATAGTAGGATCGATTGCACAGCGCTTTCAGCCATGCGTCAAAATCCGTCCGGTTCGACCCGTTTCGGTACTCGACTCCAGTGGCGAAATTACGTGCAACGAAATCTCCCTTGATCAGGATCCTGGCAATATCGTCTGGGGTCAATGCTCCTGAGGTGCGGAAGCACAAAACGTTTCCGACCGTGAGGTTGATGCTGTGCAGGTCACACCCAAAAAAGTAACGGTAGGTGTCTCGACGGGGAGCACTCTGCAGCGATCGGAGGAACTCAATGGGAGGAATGTAATTGCCATCGGCCTGCTGATTCCAGAGCTCAACCGCATTGATTTCATATTTTTCGAGGTGCACCTTGACTTGCTCGAAGGGATACTTCGAAGGATGAGCGAGGACCTTGAAGAGCGGACGAGTCACCGGCTGCCGCGATGCGAATCGAGTAACTTCCGCATATTCTCGAACGGGAAACACGATCGTGTGCAGGCCTTCCAAATCCACCTCGGCGCCAGGGACAAAAACAAATCCGGTGCTTTTCGTAACCGAGTCGAGCTCCGCGACGTACTGGTTGAACTTCGCTTCATCAAAATCCTCGAAGTGCTCGGTCATTACACAGAAGGAAAGCCCTCTTTCCTGCAAAGAGTCGGCGATCTCCGGCAACGTATTTCTGCCGTCGTGGGAGTATGTGGAATGAAAATGAAATGTGCCTTGGATGAGTTCCTGCATTTTGAATGCCTACCTCAACTCCTGCAGGAGCCGGCCCACGAATGGCCGCTGGTCGTTGCCGTCTAGAATGAGGTCGTGAGTATTGTCATCAAAGAAAGACGAGAAGAAATCCGCGGTTGCGCGCCATCGGCTGGGAAACTCTCCGGGCCAACCCTTCGGCTTGCCTTTTAGGCAACGGAGCCAGCCCGACGCGTCTCCCACTAGGTAGCGCCCCTTGACTCCTACTTTATAGGCCTTTTCTTCCGGCGTTATTTCAATTCCATTGAGTTGCTTCCAGTAAAGGTAGGGGAGATCAAGGCCGGCGGCAGGTGCCAACAAGATGGACCCCCAAAACCTTCCGTTGATTTCCATGAGGAAGGCCTGCCCATCGCGACGATCCACCTTGTACTCAGCCATGGCCGGCCCCGTGAAACCGATCTTTTCAAAAAGCTCAGTGGTCGCACGCAAAAGATCGTCTTCGATCACAATGCTCTCGGCAAGGGCGCTCGGACCGCCGAGGGGATTACTCTCCCGGATCCGGCGGTGCCCGAATAGCGCTATGGGATGGCCATCTTCGAACAGTCCGGAAACGCCAACGCCGAAACCGTCAACAAATTCCTGAATCAGAATCGACTGCTGCTCAGCCAGGCGCGCTTTACATTCCCGCTCCAATTCGCTCCGGTCGAACACATACGCTGTCTTCTTGCTTGTTCCAATTCTCTGGGAAAGCATGACCTCGCTGCTCTCCGATTTGACGACGACTGGAAACCGCAGTGTGGCAATGCTCTCAATTTCCGGATTGTCAGGCGTGACAAACACTGTTTTCGGCACTGCAATGCCCAACGACTCGGCAAGGCGCAAAGTGTTCGTCTTGCTAAAACTTAACTCGATGTCGCGCGCGCGCGGGATAATAGGAGTCGCCAGCAGCGCATCGCGATGCTGACTGCACGCCATGATGGCAGCTTCGGAGGTTGGAAAGATACAATCGGCTCCAAACTGCTGACTAAACTGATTCAAGTCCTGCACGAACGAGCTCACGTCGCGCTTTGGGCTGATGTAAACAAACTTCTCCCGGGCAAAACGGGACAAGAGGCTCATGTCCGACCGAGCCTCTCCACCCACGGCGAAGGGCACGCCCTTTTTCCCCCAGGAGCGCACACAGGCCAGGGTGCGGGTGGAATAGCCATCGAGTAAAAGCACCTTCTGAAATCGCTGCCGCGTCGACGCAGGTAGACGCTGGGGCCTCGTGTCCTCGGACACCATCGTGGCAGGTGGCACGCCAGTGCACACAACCAGACCTGGAGATTGGACGGTGTTAGCCATGAGTTACTAGGTTGCGAAAGGCTCGTTCAAAAACACTTTTCAAACGTTGCATCTGCTCGCTGCGACGCAGGGGGATAAGTTCAGCGGGCATGGTTTTTTCATGTCCACTCAACATCGTCCACAAATACCCGCCCATGATGAGGAGGCCGCCGATGAAATAAGGTTTCTTCTTCATCTGGTAGATACTGCGGAAAACCTCCCATCCCGGATGGCTGCCAAGCAAATAATCCATTCGACCGCGGTGAATTCTCTCCCGAAAACCTGTGTGCTGAGCAGATCCCATGCTTCGGTGGTGGGAACAGAACTTCTCCGTGAAGGTCTGAGTTCGCCATCCCCGGGAGCGGGCGGTGAGTACCGCGATGAGATCGATGCCGCCTGACTTGACCTGGCGATATCCTCCAATGGCTTCAAAGCATTCGCGGCGAAACATCTGACACGCTCCAGAAACGTGTTCGAGACTATTAAACCGGTAGTCGTAGGTTGCGTTTCCCTCTCGATAAGGAGTGCCGGCCACCCCCAACTGCGGATCTTCGGCAAATTTGCTCAACAAGAAAGAAAAATAGTTGGCATCGAAGGAGATGTCGGCATCGAGGTTGCCGATAACCTGGTATTCCAGATCATGCAGCCTGCTGTATCCCGCACCGAAAGCCATCGCCTTACCCGCAAAATTCCTCTGTTCCCGTTCCGGTTGTCGCACCAGTTCAATCCAGGGATGCGCGGCCGTGTATTTGCTGACGATGTCGTCGGTTCCGTCCGTCGAACCGTCGCTGACGATGACCCATTTGCAAGGCCGCAATGTCTGCGCCACGACCGACTTCAGCGTCAGCTCGATAAACTGTGCCTCGTTTCGGGCCGGAGTGATCAATACGTAAGACGGTAATGTCCTCATATCTGTACCAAAACCGCCGATTTGCAATTGGACGCACCCGCGGCCGACCGCCTCAATTCCACCAGTAAGGTGGACAATGCCAGCAGCATCCATGCCTGCGACCAGCGCATATAAGAGATGCGGATGGTACACAGCCGCAGGACGCGGTAATAGAAAAAGCCCCGCTCATCCCACATATGCTTCATCGCCCAGTCGAATATCGAGGTCGCGAGTTGCATATTACCCGGGTCCAGAGCCCGGAATTGCAGGAGCGTTAGGATGCTCTGCGCTACGCAGTGAATATCCAGCGGATATGCGCGGTCATGAAAATACTTAGGAGCTGAGTCTTCGCGGAAAAAATGAGTTCGATAGAACTCGAAACCTCGCCTCACGTTGGAGTCGAACTCCGAAGTTCCGAGAGACTGCCCAATGGAGTGCAACGCTTCCAGGTTGTATCCGGTGTGAAAGTTGTCGATCCAGCGCTGCGAGGGGTGTTCGCCATACAACCACGACCCATCCCGTTGTTGCTTCCCAACCGCTTGGCGCGCCACTCGCAGAGCGGGCTCCAGAAACTTCTTCTCGCCGGTGTGCTTATACACGCGGCAGAACAAAGCCGCTGCTAATAGGTTGGCGTTGTGAGTTTCACCGCGCAACCCGGGCATTGGATAACTGAAGCCGACTTTGGCGTCGTCGGTCCAGTACAGTTCATTCAGTATGTATTCAGCAGCGCTCGCCGCCATGGAGAAACAACGTTGGTCAGCCTTTCGCTCATACGCGTCGAGCAGTGCATTGGCAACAAAAGTGGTGCATACCAGATTGGGCGCGCCGGCAGGGACGAGAATGCTGCGCCCTTGCCACGAAAAACTGTATCCCCACGCCCAGTAAGAGACTCCCGCGGAACGTAGCGCTACCAAGCGTTCAATCATGTAGGCGATTAGGTCTTCGCGGTCATTCACAACCGTGTCCGAAAGTTTGAGCAGTGACGCTAGAAACAGGGCGATCGCCTTCGGGTTCTGGGTTTTCGGAATCAGCACCAATCGTCGGACATTAAGCGGACTGCGCTTCAAAATTTGAGTCAGGGCGAGACGAGGAATTCTTGTGTCCAACAAGGGCACCGCTTTGAACAACCTGCTGTTCAGGGCATCGTAGGGATCATATCCCGCCCAGTCATGATGACGGCAGTACGCCAGGAGCTTCCGGGTTGCCAGCTCGAGATCCGTACGTACTGTGGACAGAGAAGTCTGCATCTTCGCTATAGGTTCACTTTCCCAGGTTCGTTGCGCCGCTTTTGGTTCGGATGAAGTTTCCATGGAAACTGCGGTCCCTAGCTCCGCTTCTCTGTGGTCAAAGGCAGGCTGGAAAGAATGGTTTCGATATGTTGCACGATCGTCTCCAGCGCGGGGACATAGTCCTGGGTCAACCCTTTCAGAGTTTTCTGCCTGGGGCCTGCGACAATCTTGGTTCGAACATCCTCCACGCTCTCAAGTAATACCAGACGGCCTTCCTCGGCTAGATAGCGATCGACGGCGCCGATCTTGCCCCGGAAGATGCTGTAGACCGGAACCCTCATGGCGGCTGCTTCACGATTCATCGTGCCGCCTCCGCTGATAACGAGGTCAGAATTCCAGATTAAATTCATGCCATCTTCCACATGGTCAGGAATCAGAATCTTGCCTGTCGCAATCGCGTGCCTCCATTCGCCACGCAGTTCCGCATCCTGTTTTTTGTTTCGGGGAAGAAGAATGATCCGTACGCTGACGTCTGCGACGAATCGATCCAGTGCCGCTTTCAACAGGACTTCGGCCTCCGGATTGTGATAGTGAGCTTCGGTAGCCGGAGGACGGACGGTGATCACCACGGCGTCTGAGGGGATCCCCAAACGGCGTTTCAAAGTCTGATCGGGCGAAAAGTGAGACAGATAAACGTCTTCCTTGATGCCCGGGTACTTCATGATGGTCGTGCCGGCGGACTCCATGTGGTCGCCGGAAATGACGCTTGGTACCATAACCCAAGTCGGTCTCATCGAGGGTATCGATGCCGTGAACTCGTAGTCGGTGAGAGTCAAGTTCGGGATGTTGAGTAATTTCGATGTGATCAGGCAACCACGCGATCCATGGCAAACCGAAATATCTGGCCGTTCTTTGCGGACCCATACGGTCAAGACCGCGGCGCGCCAGAAAGTTCCGAGCGCCTTAAAGAGTTTGTGCTTACCATAGTGCCGTCCTATGACTTTGCCCTCGACTCCGTAGTATTCCAGGAGTTCGCGAACCTGGTATGCGTCTCGCGCGGTGAGGAATACCTCATAGCCTTTCTTTCTGAGCTCCTCGATTATGGGACGGAAGAAAGGCACATGCGGTGAATTGTCCAAGTCGATCCAAATCTTCTTGTGGACGCTCGGAGAACTTGTTTTCGGAGCTTCGGGGAAAGCTAGGCTAGCATTGGACATCATCTTTTCCTTTTTGCCCGGAACACCAACTGGTACACAGCGAAAACTGCGGGGAGGCGAGACTCTCTCACGTTCCAGACCTGGAGCGACATTTACTTGCTGGTCGTCAGTGCACTCTGGACGAAGCGCGTGACTTCATCTACAACTCGACCCTGTTGTTGGAAAGTCAGGTTTGGAAACATGGGAAGGGAGACAATTTGGCTGGCGATCTTTTCTGTCCTCGGGAAGTCACCTGCTCTATATCCCAGCGATTCATAGGCTTTCTGACGATGCAGCGGTATCGGATAATGAATGCCACTACCGATGCCGGCCTTTCCCAGATGCGCCATCAGGCCTTCACGATCCTGGGTTCGCACGACATACAGGTGATAAACGGCACGGGACCAAGAGGGTTCACTAGGTGTTTGAACTCCTGCCTCGGAGGCCGAGAACAGACGGTTATACTCGGCTGCCCTTTCCCGCCGTTTTGCATTCCACCCAGCCAAGTGCTTCAGTTTCACGCTCAGGAATCCAGTCTGCATCGAATCGAGACGCCCGTTATATCCCTCGATATCGTGGTAGTACTTTTTCGCTTGGCCATGATCACGAAGCATTTTGCAAGCGTCCGCCAGCTTGGAGTCGTTCGTCGTGATTGCGCCGCCTTCGCCGCAGGCTCCCAGATTTTTCCCAGGATAAAAGCTAAAAGCGCCCGCGCGTCCCATCGAACCCGCCCGGAACCAGCGGTTCTGTTTGCGCGAAAAATACTCGGCTCCGTGGGCTTGGCACGCATCCTCCACCACGGTCAAGCGATACTGCTCTGCCAGTTCCAGAACTGCGTCCATGTCCGCCATCTGTCCATAGAGGTGGACTGGCACGATGGCTTTGACTGGTCGCTTGCTCCTCTTGCTGATAATTTTCCCTTCCCTTGATACCGTGCACTGCGATTCCAGATACTCGCGGAGCTTGCTGGCATCCATATTGTAGGTGCGGTCGTCGATGTCGACGAACTCTGGCAACGCTCCAGACTGTGAGATAGCTTCCGTCGTGGCAATGAAGGTGTGTGGGACTGTAATAACCACGTCGCCAGCCGTCACGCCACCTGCCATCAGGGCGAATCGGAGAGCATCCGTACCGCTATTGACTGCGACCGTATGTTCGGTGTGGCAAAACGCGGCAAACTCCTTTTCAAAATTGTCTACCATGGCCCCGCCAACAAAGCCGGCGGTGCGGATTACCTGCTGAAAAACCGCAGTCAACTCTTGGTCGAGTTCGGCGTGCGGCGTGACCAGATCAAGAAAAGGAATATTTTGCGAATGACTCACCGAGCTGCCCCCGTTTCAATTTGACGAAACATTCTGGCTGGATTGCCGGCCACAATCGTGTTGGCCGGTACGTCTTTAGTGACCACGGCGCCCGCCCCGACAATGGCATTCTCCCCAATGCAGGTATTGGCGAGGACCGTCGCGCCGGAGCCGATCGAGGCTCCCTTTTTCACCACCGTCCGCTCCACATGCCAGTCGGCTTCGGTCTGCAAGCCGCCCGTGGCACTGATCGCACGCGGATACAAGTCGTTAATGAACATCACGCCGTGCCCAATAAACACGTTGTCTTCAATCGTCACGCCTTCGCAAATGAAGGTATGGCTCGAGATCTTGCAGCGCTTGCCGACCGATGCGTTCTTCTGAATCTCAACAAAGGCGCCAATCTTTGTTTCGTCGCCGATCTCACAACCGTAAAGGTTGATGAACTTCGACAGCTTGACTCCTTCCCCGAGCTTCACATCCGGGGCGATGCTGAGAAATTGATCCATTTTCGGCAGACTCCTCCTATTCCCTTGGCGCTGTGTCCTTACGATGGGAAGACTTATCAGGCGAGAGATTCGTTACGCGGTGTGTGAAACGCGTTCGGCCGTGGGCCGAGCGGACGGCTCAGGTGCCTTCGAGTCGATAGGGCCGGCGGCGGCCAAGGTATTTCCGGACGCCGGTGTCGAACGGCAGTTGC
>Ga0210403_10002063_pt1 | contig 18531 bp, 19 predicted proteins | sample IncBWC19MmetaG_FD_150863 | JGI IMG/M metagenome (GOLD analysis project Ga0210403, IMG submission 150863) | Forest soil microbial communities from Barre Woods Harvard Forest LTER site, Petersham, Massachusetts, United States - Inc-BW-C-19-M | ecosystem: Environmental > Terrestrial > Soil >... | reverse complement strand
AGATCACCACGATGAAGTACGGATTACGAATTGAGAACCCTGGCATAAATTTTTTTCTACCGCGCCGTTACTGCGCGTTTTCCTCGTGGTACTGCATTACGGCCACGGCCTGGGGATGAACTTTCTGGCCAGCCTTCAACCCGCTACGATCACTCACCACCACCTGCTCTCCTTCGCTCAGTCCGGAAATAATTTCGGCATCGCTCGCGGTCTGCAATCCGAGTTGCACGGCTCGATCCTCCACCTCGTCATTCCGGTTCACGACAAACACGGTTATCTTGTTGCCCTCGTGGTTGACTGCCTGGAGGGGAACAGTTGGAACGTCGTCTTTTCGATCGAGCTGCAACTCGGCGTCGGCATACAGGCCCGGCAGCAAGACGTGCTGCGGATTCAGAACGTCCACCTCCGTGTGCATGGTGCGCGTGTCTTCCCTTACATCCACGGAGAAGCGCGCTACCTTTCCGGGGAACGTCCGGTTCAGCGATGAGACACGAACGTCCACGTGATCGCCAACGTGGATGTATCGCACATACGATTCCGGGACCGGAATTACGAGCCGGAAAAGATCGTCCTGCGAGAGCCGCACGATCGGCATCGCTTGCGTGCTGGAACCCGTTCCTGCCTGCACCAGGGTTCCGAGGTTCGCGTAGCGTTCGGTCACTACTCCGGCGAACGGAGCTGTGATTCTCGAATAGTCGAACAGGCTCTGATCATGACCCAGCTTCGCCTTGGCAACCGACAGCTGACTCTGAGCGGCCTCGAGAGCGGCATGGCCCGCGTCTACCTGAGACGACGCCGCCAGATCCTTTCCCTGCGCGTCGTCCACTTCCTGTTGCGCGACAATGCCAGGCTGGCTCTCAAAGACTCCGTTGAGCCGCGTGTATTGCAGGTGAAGCGCCTTGTACTGCGCCTCGTAGCGGTACAACTCATGCTGCGCCCGGCTCACTTGGTTGATCGCATTCCTGATTTCCGCCTGATCTTCCTGAAGCTGTGCTTCCAGTTCCGGAATCTCCAGGATCGCCATCACCTGGCCAGCTTTGACGTGCGTTCCGTAGTCGACGTTCAACTTCTTCACGTAGCCCGACTCTTTCGCGTAAACGTCGATTTCCTGGAAGGGCACGAGTTCAGAGGACAAAGTGATTTCGCGGCCGAGCGATTTCTTCACCACCTTCGTTGTCCCGACTGTGATCGCCGCCTGCACGGGTGCATTTGCACTTCCCGTGCATGACGAAAAGGCGATCGCTGTCGCGGCCACAATCGCGGCGAGTGCGCAGGAGCGCAGTCTCCTAAATCTTCGGGCGCGCATCTGAGCGGATATGCTGAAAACTTGGGTCATCGTTTTTGTTTTTCCTTGATCGGCATTCCCTGCCGCTTCTCACTTCGGCGTCTTCATCACCTCGCACAGCTTCGTCACCGAAAAATCGGGGGATTGGCAAAAATCGATTACTTCTTTCTCCGCCCGCTGCAGTTTCCCCGCAATACCGGGAACTTTGGCAGCCACGTCAGCGGGGACGGTCAGCACACCATGGCGGTCGCCGTGCAACAAATCTCCGGGACGAACTTCCATTCCGCCCACGCGGATCACGGCTCCAACCTCAAAGATGTGAGCATATGCGTGGGAGACAGCTACGCTTCCCGCGAACAACTGAAGGCCCATCGTGCGCACGGCGGGCAATTCACGCACAGCGCCGTTGGTCACATAGCCGACGCAGCCTAAAGACTTCAAGATGGCCGCATGCATGTCCCCAACAAAAGCCCCGCGTCCGGGCGGGTCGTCCATGTCCTCCAATACCAGGATGCGGGGTGGGGGAACTTCGAGAATGCTGTTCCAGCAATCCGCCTGGTCACGGTAGGTGCCGCCAACAATCGGAGGTTCGCCGCTGCGCAGGCGGGCCGTGGCCGCGTAACCCACCATGGGGGGCGCGTCGGGAAACATGCATCGAACGCTGGCATCGGCAAATCCTGCGTTACGCAGCCTCACGTGAAACGATTCGATCGCGTTGGCGACCATGCACGTGTCGAACTGGCGAAGAGCGTTCAACCCTTCTTCGGTCAACAAAGGTGCACGCATGCAGATTTCCTTCCGGAACCTGCTCAACCACGCAAGTTCACCCACACGAATTTCAGCAATCCTCAAAGAACATCGCGAATGCGATCAGCAGACGCTGTTCGCCAACAAGTCACGCTAACTGCAAGATTATTTATGAGAAAAGTTCAGAGGATGGAGGAGGCCGGTTGTAGAGATTTTCTTCAAAAAAGAGGCTGGGTATCGGAGGCGCGGCCGGCGCGATCCGGGGATAGGAGCTGGGAGATTGCAGGATGTCGAAGCAGACCACCGGCGGAATCCAGTTCGCTGCATTCTTGGTGAGACGCTGCCGCTTCGCGTCCGGTGACGTGTGCGTCTGCACGGTCTTCATCGTGAGCGAAGAAGTACCCAAGGGTGAGCAATAGCGTGTCGCCACGCTCACGGTCAACGAGCACACGGCAACCAGCACCACCACCGCACACCAGTGCCTGTGCGGTCGATTGTCGGAATGTCTTATCGCTGACATCTCAGAAGGAGTTTGCAACTCCAGTTGTTTGTAGCATATAAAAGTCAGCTGCCGCAAGCAAGAGTACGGCCTGACTAAGGTAACGACTCGATGACACTCTGTTGGACAGGAAGGCGTGAAAGTTGGTTGCCCGCTCGACTCGCCGCGCAGTATCTGAGAACAAAGTAGAATGCCAGTGATCCTATCGGGAGGTTTTATGAAATTGGCACTCAAAACATTAGCCGGCTTGGCCGTACTCGCCCTTTCTGCCGTTGCAACCTGGGCAGCGGCATCTCCAGCGTCCGATGCAACCGTCTCGCGAACGTCGCGCGTGGACGGCGTGAATCTGCATTACTTGACGGCCGGTCAGGGCCCCGCGGTAATCCTACTGCATGGCTACACGCAGACCTCGCGCATGTGGAAGCCGATCATTCCGCTTCTTGCCGCGAAGTTTACTGTGATTGCGCCGGACCTCCCGGGAATCGGCGATTCGGACATCCCGGCGGATGGGTTAGACATGAAGACCGCAGCCGCGCGCATCCATGCGCTCGCCAAGTCGCTAGGTGTGGAGAAGGCGAGGGTCGTCGGTCACGACATCGGGCTGATGGTCGCCTATGCATACGCGGCACAATTCCCCTCGGAAACCGAAAAGCTGGTGGTGATGGACGCTTTTCTGCCCGGTGTAGCGGGATGGGAGGACGTATATAACAACCCCGGCATCTGGCATTTTCGCTTTAATGGTCCAACGCCGGAAGAGTTGGTGCGCGGGCGCGAGCGAACGTACTTCGAACATTTCTGGAACAATTTCGCCGCCGATCGCACACATTCGATTCCAGAAGCCGACCGCGTGGCGTACACGGCAGCCTACGCTCGCCCCGGGCGGATGCGAGCCGGGTGGGCATATTTCGTTTCCTTCCAGCAGGCGGCCCAGGATTTTGCTCAACTGTCCCAAACCCGGCTCACCATGCCGGTTCTGGCCATCGGTGGCGCGAAAGCAAACGGAGACCTTCTGACGCAGCAGATGAAACTGGTTGCTTCCGAGGTGACGGTTATCGTTCTGAAGGATACGGGCCATTGGGTACTGGAGGAGCGGCCGAAAGAGACTACTGACGCGCTTCTGAAGTTCTTGTAGCGCGCTGTCAAGCTTACAGGCAAAAAGGAGATGCTCAAATGTCCAAGCAACTATGGCTTACGTTTCTGTTGCTGGCGGCCGCTTCGGCTGCGACTGCACCATCGCTTCCGCAAATGCGCATGACGCCGGAGGAAGTTCGGGCTACGACGTTCGATGGCAGTCAGGCCGGAAGCTCGGCGGTTGCGGGAGTTCGTTCGAAAGTGCTGGTTGGTGATCCCGCTAGCGCCGGCTTTTATACGATCCTACTATTCGTGCCTGCTCACACTACGATCCAGGCACACTCGCATCGGGATGATCGCATGGCCGTCGTCGTCTCCGGGGAGTGGCATTTTGGCTACGGCGACCACTTCGATGAAAAATCGCTGAAGACGCTGCCGCCGGGCAGCATTTACTCGGAACCTGCGGGCCAGACGCACTTCGCGCAAACCAGCAACGAGACGGCGATTCTTGAAATCTCGGGGTCAGGCCCGACTGACACGCGCTACTTCGATCCCAGCAACGACCCCACGCAAAAGAAGAAATAATGTTTCTCTCTGGAGGCTTCTTTGGCCCGCTCTTCTAGAATTAAAATCTCGCCGGCTCTCAAGAAACGTGCCGCACAAATCAAGCTGCTCCTCATGGACGTAGACGGCACCATGACCGACGGCAGTGTCACCCTGCTCTCGCAAGACGACGGCACGGCCCTCGAAATCAAGACTTTCGACGCGCACGACGGCCAGGGTCTCACCCTCGCCCACACGGCCGGCCTGCGCACGGGCTTCATTACAGGCCGCGAAAGCGCGGCACTGCTCCGCCGCGCCCAGGAAATGAAGATGGAGTTTATCTATATGAAGCAGCCGGTGAAGATTCCGGCGTATGAAGACATCCTGCGGAAAGCAGGCGTCTCCGATTCGGCTGTCGCATATATCGGCGACGACCTTCCCGATCTTCCCCTGCTCCGGCGCGCTGGTCTGGCGGTCGCTGTAGGGGATGCCGTTCTCGAAGTAAAAGACGCTGCTCACTACACCACGAAAGCTCTGGCCGGACATGGTGCGGTTCGCGAAGCCGTCGAACTGATTCTCAAATCCAAAGGCGTGTGGGAAGCGATGATCGAGAAAGCACGGGCGTGATGACGCAATCGGGAAGGACGAATGGTGGGCAGTGCAGGACTCGAACCTGCGACCTCCTGCTTGTAAGGCAGGCGCTCTAACCAGCTGAGCTAACCGCCCACTATGAAAACAATTTATGATAGCATTCGCGCGATACGATAGCGGGCACGATACTTGGAAGTTCAGGACCGATCAGAAGACAGTTTGCCATCAAGTGCAAATGCAGAGCGACTCCTACCCCTTTGGGTCTTTCTAGCGTTAAGTGCCGCATTATCCTGGACAGTGTGGCTCTGGCCGATCAATCATCACCTCGCACTCATTACAAAGTTTCACGGCTGGCGGAGCACGTGGCCTTTGTACAACATAAAGATGGGGATCGGAGCTGCCCTGCCCGGGTTACTTGCACTGATCTGGGTAGGCGCGCAGGGGAGCCAGCAGCTCCGCGACCTGTTATCCAGTCTGTTTGCATGGAGAACCAAATTCAGATGGTATGCCCTGTCAGTGGCGCTGCCTTCCGTCGTATTCGTGCTTTCCGCATGTGCCGTGCTCATGCTTTTTCCAGGAAAGCACGGCGGGCTATCCGCAGTTGCACTGATAAATACCCTTCTGGCACTGCCAGGGGTAGTGAGCGAAGAAATAGCCTGGAGAGCTTTCGCGCTGAGGAGGCTCCAGCATCGTTATTCGCGTTTGTCGTCCGCGCTCATCATTGGAGTGTACTGGGCTGTGTGGCATATTCCAATGTGGCTGCTGACGGTGAGACTTCTAACAGCCGCGCAACTAGTTATAATTTGTGTGAATCTTATTTGTTGGTCCGTCATTTTTGCCTTTTTATACGAACGAAGCGGCCAGAGCTTACCTGTCACGATTCTCCTCCATGTAACTTACATGGTAGTTTCAAATCAGGCTACCTCTGTGGTCGAATTTCGCACTGTTACCATGATTCGGATCGCGGCAGCAATCTCCATATGCCTGGCATTATTTTTCGCAAGACGACTCGCTGTCCGCGAACAACTCCCCTACCAGCCCTGCTAGACTGGCGCGGTGCGACGATTGATTGTCAATGCCGATGACTTTGGCTTCACTGCGGGCGTCAATCGCGCCATCGTTGAGGCTCATACCCGCGGTATCGTGACTTCCTCCACGCTAATGGCCAACGGGCGCGCGTTCGAAGACGCTGTGCGTTTGGCAAGGACTGTTCCTCGCCTCAGCGTGGGCTGTCACGTCGTGCTGATCGACGGCGAGCCGGTGCTTGATGCTGCACACTTGCCTACCCTCGCCGTGGCGGATTCCGGCGGCGCCCGATTCCGCGACGGGCTGATCTCCTTCGCCTTCCGCGCGCTGGCTGGCAGGCTGGATCCGGGTGAAATCGAAGCTGAAGCTCGCGCGCAGATTCGCAAACTCCGAGCTGCAGGCATTGACGTCTCTCACGTGGATACGCACAAGCACACGCACCTGTTTCCGGCCGTGCTGCGGCCCCTGCTGCGCGCGGCCCGAGCCTGCGGCGTGCATGCCGTGCGCAATCCGTTCGGCCCGCGCACGCCGCTGAAGTCCAGCGAGTTGTTGACGCGTCCCAATCTCTGGACGCGCTATGCCGAGGTGCGAATCCTTCGCACTCTGGCCAGGAAGTTTCGCGACACTGCCCAACGGGAAGGCATGGCCACTCCCGATGGCACGCTGGGCATCGTGGTGACGGGCACCCTCGACGAAAAACTCTTCCGCGCCATCGCAGAAATCATTCCCGAAGGCACCTGGGAATTTGTTTGTCATCCCGGCTATAACGATGATGATCTGAAGTCCGTCAGCACTCGCCTGCGCGAGTCGCGGGAGACCGAATTGCGCGTATTGACCATGCCCGAGGCACGCGCTTTGCTCTTGAACCAGGGAATCGAACTGATTTCCTACCGCGACTTGCATTCGCCCCAGCCGGGCCTGTAGAGTTCCGGGGGCAACACAGAGTGACCGCCTTTGGCCGGAGTACTTCGGTAACCTTAAGCAGAACCTCCGGGCGGGTTATGATGCATTAGAACCGGCTAAGACGATTTTCAGCTGGGAGGCTTTAACCATGTCTGCCTCTGGGGCAGCCCCGCGAGCGACCTTGGACCTGCGCATACGTGTGTGGGGAATGGGATCCGACAACCAACCCTTCCATCAGAATGCTACCGCTCAGAATGCCAGCATCACCGGAGCCTGCATTAACGGCCTCGAGCATGAGGTGAAAGTCGGCGATGTGATCGGCGTTCAATTCGAAACCAAGAAAGCCCGCTGCAAAGTGGTTTGGGTGATGGAAGCCACAGGGTTGAAAAAAGTGCAGGTTGGGGTTCAGTTGGTGGTAGATCAGGAGTGCCCGTGGATTTCGCAGCTGCCCGTGGAGATGCGGTCCAACCTGCCGGCTCCTACAGCCGACAATCGCAGAAGGTTTCAGCGTCATAAGATCTCATTTCCTTTGGAATTCCGCGATGAGCGGGTGAACACTCCCATGCGGGTGAACGCCACGGACATCAGCGGCAACGGTTGTTATGTTGAGACGGCGATGCCGTTGGCGGTCGCCACAGTACTCAATCGACCAGGAACACATCACTTCCTCCGCCACGGTTCGCACGCGCGATCCAGGAGTGGGCATGGGTATCGAGTTCACTGGTCTGCCCGACGACTCCAAAAAACGCTTCCAGGCGCACCTGGACAAGCTGGATCCTGGCCTTTCCAAGCCAGGTCCCAAAGAGCCGGAGTAGCCCTCCGCACGCAATCGCACCTTCCTTGCGTTAAAACTCCACGCAGTCCTGTAGAATCTGCATCCTCTACTGTTTCCGGCAATCGAATTACAGAATCCTACGAAAGCCTATAGGACCACCGGAAAGGGCGGCCTCGCGGATGAAGATTGGGATCACGTGTTATCCCACGTACGGCGGCAGCGGCGTGGTGGCCACCGAACTTGGCCTGGAACTGGCCCAGCGTGGGCACGAGATTCATTTCATCTCCTATGCACAACCGATCCGGCTGCGGGGCGAAGAGCCCAACATTCACTATCACGAAGTCGAAGTGTCGCGCTATCCGCTGTTCGACTATCCGCCATACGACCTGGCGCTGGCCACGCGCATGGCCGAAGTCGCGCAATTGTACGATCTCGACCTGCTGCACGTGCACTATGCGATCCCGCACTCGGTGAGCGCGCTGCTGGCGCGCCAGATGCTGGCCGATGGTCCGCGCGGACGCCGCCTGCCCTTCGTCACCACCCTGCATGGCACCGACATCACTCTGGTAGGGATTGACCGCTCCTACCTGCCCATCACGCGCTATTCCATCAACCAAAGCGACGGGGTCACGGCGATTTCGAACTACCTGCGCGACCGCACCATGCGCGTGCTTGACGTGAAAAAAGAAATCGAAGTCATTTATAACTCCGTGAACTGCGACGTGTACATAAGGAAGGCGAACCCCGAACTGCGCGCGGAGTATGCACCGAAGGGCGAACGGCTGCTGGTACACCTCTCCAATTTTCGGCCGGTGAAGCGTCTCTCCGATGTGATTGAGATCTTCGACCGCGTGCGTAAGCAAATCCCCTCGAGGCTCATGCTGATTGGCGACGGCCCGGACCGTTCGGTGGCCGAATGGTTGGCTGTGCAAAAAGGAATCCATGAGGATGTCCTTTTCCTGGGCAAGCAGGACCAGGTCGAGGAGAAGTTGGGAATTGCCGACATTATCCTTATGCCGAGTGAGCTGGAATCCTTCGGCCTGGCGGCGCTAGAGGCAATGGCGTGTGAAGTTGTCCCCATCGCGACCCGCACGGGTGGCGTCCCGGAAGTGATCGAGCATGGCATCAGCGGATATCTGGCCGACGTCGGCGACGTAGACACCATGGCGCGCTACGCAATCGAACTATTGAATGACGAAAGCCGGCTGCGGGCGATGGGTAAGGCGGCTCGTGCGGTCGCACAGTCCCGCTTCTGCTCCAGCAGGATCGTTCCGCAGTACGAGGCTTTTTACCGCCGCGTGGTCGAGCGCTCTTCGTAGAAAGCTTCAGGAACCGTTCCCGCGGCCTGCAAGAGCGGCAACCGGATGCGCACCAGCGTTCCCTTCCCTTCATGGCTGTCAATCGTCATGCGGGCCGAATCCCCGTACAACACCTCGAGCCGTTCGGAAATGTTGGCCATGCCGATGCCGGTGCCCTGTGTGCCGGTTGATTCCGTCACTTGCGTGGCCACCATGCCTACGCCATCGTCTTCCACTTCAATCACCAGCCCCGAATCTGCCAACCGGCTGCGCAGGTAGATGCTGCCGCCTTCCACCATGGAGGCAAGCCCATGCTTGATCGAGTTCTCCACCAGCGGCTGCAAAAGCATGCTGGGGACCATCATGTCGAGCGACGCGGGATCGAGTTCCTTCACCACGCGAAGTTTGTCAGGGCCGAAGCGGACCACTTCAATATCGAGATAGTTGTCGATGAATTCCACTTCTTCCCGCAGAGGCACGAAGGCGTCGGCGCTGTTAAGCAAACGCCGCAGGATGGTGGCAAGCTTCGAAATCACGTCGCGGGCCTTCTCCGGATCAAAGCGAACGAGGGAAGAAATCGAGTTCAACGTGTTGAATAGGAAATGCGGATTGATCTGGTTCTGGAGCGCTTCCATGCGCGCGTGCAGCAGCAGACGCTCCTGTTCCTCCAGTTTGATCTGGATGCGCACGCTGTTGAAAATCTTAAGTTCGATTCCGATGGCGGTCACCGATGTGGCATAGATCGCGCCCCAAACCCACCAGTTGCCGGGACTCTCCATGCTGAAAATGGAGTGCGGGAAGTATCGCGCCAGTTCGGTCTGAACGAAGCGCAGGCCCACGACCGTAGTGAAGAACATGACCTGCCAGTCGAACAGGCGCGGCGTTGGGAGATTGCGCCGAATCAGGCGAAAGATGCTTTGATCGATGAATGGAGAAAACGACCAGATCTCGTCCTTATCTGGCGCCATCGTGCGCAGCTGGCCGGCGATAAACCCACAAAGCACGTCGAAGGGCATTGCTGCCCATTCTCCGTGCAGCAGAGCGGGTACACCCATCAGCACCCCGCCCAGAGATCCGGCCCAGCGTCCACCGATCACTCCCAGCAGAAGAGCGGTCTCAAAACTTAGATCGCCGGCGAGGAAACTTGGGACTGAAATGCGAATCCAGACCCCAGCCATGATGGGAAGCGCCATGCACAGTACGAGGTAAACCTTCTGCCGGAACACGCGCTCCTCGCGAAACAACAGCGACTTGAATTCCTTGGAGCGCACCAAACTGCTGGAGACCGCCGCAGCCACGCCCAGCTTGAGCGCCAGGTGGATGAGAATGGTTTGCGCGTCCACGGAAGTATGCATACAAGTTCCTGCGAGAAAACTCTAGCACGAAGCACACGAGATAATGCTTGATGGAATGTGTTGCCGCTGCCTGGCTCAATGAAACTGCTCGCCGGTCGGAGTCAGATCAGCCGTACCCATATTACCGTTCGTGGAATCGCGCGCCACTACGCGCATCCGAACCGCCGATGGCGGAAGCTCCATTGCCAGATTCATTACCATGCCTTTTTTCTTCAGTTCGGCGTACTTTCTCTCGTCCACATTCACTTCAAGCTCTTTGACGGCATGGCCCGCGACTTTTCCGTTGGTCGAGAAACCGGCAGTGACCACAGTGAGTTCGCAACGGCGTTTGCCGGGTTGAGGAGTTTCCCAATGCAGGCGGTTCGCGTCAATATCCACCGTTATGTGCGCGGTGCGTGGTTGCGAGCCAGACAATCTGGCGCGCGCCTGCACTTGCAGCGAATGATAGGAAAGCGGATTGATGACTGCTCGCGAAAGCAGGCGGTCCATCTCTGGGTCGGTCGGGGCCGAGTCCGGAGTAGCGTAATAGCCGTTGCGGGTGCGCGCGATGAGTTCCGGGTTCCGCATGACGACGCGAATCCTGCGGAAACCTCCATTCCACTGGCGGTTGGATGGATAGTACGAGAGCGAGTAGTACGAGTCTCCGTCTTCCACACTGGTTGCGATTTGCGCATCCAGATCGTTCAAGCCGCGGAAAATCCGCCCGCCCGTCGCAGGCGCCAGCTGTTCAAACACCAAGTCTCCAGTGGTCGAGTCGGGAGGCGACAGAAAGCCACTCGATGTGGAAATTCCGATGTTCTCGTGCACAACCTCCAGTCCGCGCGGATCCAGGGTGTAGATAGCCAAACGGCCTCTCCACATGAGATCGGACGTTTCGTGCACATACCCCAGCATGCGCGCTTTGTCAGCTGGCTGAGCACTCAGGTAATTCAAGCTCGGGAAACCTGCGCCAATCCAGATTACGTTCTTGCGCCCCGCGAACTGGCCATTGGCGGCGGCAATTTCGCGTAAGGCTTCGAGAGCATCCCCCAGGCGCTCGGAGGACCCGAGCAGACCCGGTCCAGTCATCAAGCGGAAGGGCAGACGGGCAGGATGACGTTGCAGCGCGATCTCCAAGGCATTTGCGTCACTGGAATAATCGTGCAGCAGTTCCAGGCGCTTTTCTTCTAGCGCCATCAGCGCTGTGGGTTCCGGCAGCTGCGGGCCATGAGCGTGAAGATATTGGCGAATTTCGCGACGCGCATACGCCTGATCCATAACCAGGGTGTCCAACTCGTCCAACACCAGGATCGTCAGCGCCGAGGAGACCATTGCTTTCGCCGGCTGGTGCGGGCTTTGCCCGTCGCCAGCCGATTTGAGGTTCTCTCCGAACGCTACCGCGGCATGCCCACTCGGAGCTTCGAAAGATGCGGTGGATTGGTCCTCGCCCTCTTCTTGGATCGTAAAATCGTCCTTCGACAGAGTGCGAACCGGCTTTCCGTGCTTGTCGGTCACGACTACGTCCAACAGGATGAGCCGCGTGTCAGCATGCAATGTCGTGATCGGGGACTCTTGCTGAGGAACTGAAGGCTGCTGTGCCACACAAAACAGCGCGCTGAACAGAACGAACGCTCTAGCTGCCACGCAATGCGACTTCATACGTCTCCTGCCGTCGCGATCGTCTGCGGCCTGGAACCTCGAACAGAAAACTGTAGCACGAAGCCGAAGGTCCGCTGGAAGAGTAACGATTTCATCGCTTCTAAGTACCATTGTTGCATCCCTTATCTGTTGGCGGCCTGCCTTGCGATTTCCTCCTGGCGGAAGATGATGAGACGATAATTTCAACCCGTTCAATATCCTTTTTGCTTGTCGATGATGGCGAGCAGCGGCTCACGGGCCAGATAGCGCCGAAGATTTTCGGAGAATAATGCATAATGGCGCTGCCAGAGCTTTTCCGTGAGCCCGGCGGTGTGCGGAGTGATCATCAGGTTTTCGATTTCCCAGAGCGGCGATTGTGGCGGAAGCGGCTCCTGCACGAAGACGTCCAGAGCCGCGCCCGCGATGCGCCGACTGCGTAGCGCGTCGGCCAGCGCCACCTCATCTACTTGCGGTCCGCGGCCAACGTTGATTAGATAAGCATCCGGCCGCATGGCGGACAGGCGTTCAGCATTCATCAGTCCGCGCGTGGCCTCGGTAAGCGGCACAGCCATCACCACGTAATCCGATTGCGACAATACATCGTTGAGCTGAACTGGGGCAAAGACTTCGGACACTCCTTCAGGTTTCCCTTTTTCCGGATGCTCTCGTACGGCGATCACTCGCATGCCCAGAGACGCAGCCATGCGGGCCGCGGTGCGCCCGATGCTGCCGAGTCCGATCAGTCCCAGCGTTGCGCCCGCGAGCTCGCGCGGCCGGGGACCATCGTTCCAGATCGCGTCCTGTCCCCAAATACGTTTCTGGTGCAGCCGCGCCGCTTGCGGAATCTTCTTAGCCAGCGCAAAAATGAGCGCGATCACATGCTCGGCGACCACCGGGCCGTGCACTTCACGGGCGTTGGTTAGAACCAGAGCGCTCGCCACCAGTTCCGGGAAGAGCAGTTGATGCACCGCTGCGGTGGGAGCGTGAATCCAGCGTAGTTTTCGCGCGGAGTTGAATTGCTCAGGTCGGAGCTGAAAGGCGAAGAGGATCTCGGCGTCAGCAAGATGTTCGTCGATGCCTTCGTAGCGATCCCGATGGATAATTTCCAGTGCCGGAAACTCTGTTCGCAGTCGTTCCGCGAACCATACTGGCGCATTCCACAGGTCAAACCTGTGATGTACCACCATCAGCAGCTTCATGAACTCCGCGTCCTCGGCGTCCTCAGTGGTTTTCACTTAGCTTTCAGGAAAGCGCGCAGGTCCGCGCCAGTCATCTCTTTCGGTTCATCGACGCCCAGCATTCCCAGCATGGTGGGGGAAACATCGCGAAGTGAGCCGTTGGGCCTCAGCCCGTATTGCTTCGCATCCTCGGCAACCACGATGAAGGGCACCGGATTTGTGGTGTGCGCCGTGTGCGGTCCCCCGGTTGCGGGATCGATCATCATCTCGGCGTTGCCGTGATCGGCGGTGATCAGCATCGCGCCGCCTTTGGCACGCACAGCGGATTCGATCCGGCCCAGGCAGGCGTCCACGGTTTCGACCGCCTTCACTGTGGGCTCAATCTTGCCGGAGTGGCCGACCATGTCGGCGTTGGCGAAGTTGACGATCATCACGTCGAATGTTCCATCTTCTGTAGCTTTGATTACGGCGTCGGCGATGCCGGCGGCGCTCATCTCCGGCTTCAAGTCATAAGTTGCGACCTTCTGCGAAGGAACCAGCACGCGCTCTTCGCCGGGAAACGGCTGCTCGACGCCGCCGTTGAAAAAATATGTGACGTGCGCGTATTTCTCGGTCTCGGCCACGCGCAGGTTACGCATATTGAGATTGCCCATCACGTTGGCCAGAATGTTCGCCATAGATTCCGGCGGGATCACGACGGGCAGGCTGAAGTTCTTGTCGTACTGCGTCATGCAGACGTAATGCAGATTTCTTGGGACGCGGTCGCGCGAAATTGTGGCTTCAAGATCGGCGGCGCCGGGAAGGTCGCTGCCGTTTTTCGCATTCAGTCCGCTGTTGCGCGCCAGCGCGCGGGTGATCTGGCGGACGCGGTCGGCGCGGAAGTTAAAGCAGATGCAAGCATCGTCATCGCGTATCGTGGCCAGCGGCGCGCCGTTCTTGTCGGTACATACGAACGGAATCACAAACTCATCCGTGATGCCCCTGTTGTAGGCATCTTTCATGCCTTGAACCGGGTCCGCGTTCTTGCCGCCTTCGGCATCAGCGAAGACCATTGCGTTGTGGGCTTTGGCAATGCGCTCCCAGCGGCGGTCGCGGTCCATCGCGTAGTACCGGCCGTTCACGGTGGCGATCTTGCCGGAATTGTATTCGCGCATCTTGTGCTGCAACTGTTCAAGATAGCCAGCGCCGTTGGTGGGTAACGTGTCGCGGCCGTCCATGAAGGCGTGGACGAAGACGCGGTCCACGCCGTTTTGCTTCGCCATCTTCAGTAACGCGTAGAGATGAGCCTGCTGGGAGTGCACGCCGCCATCTGAGACCAGGCCGAAGAGATGCAGTCGGCGCTCGCCGACGCGCGCGTGCTTCATCGCCGCTAGCAGCACGGGGTGCGAGAAGAACTCGCCGTTCTGGATCATCAGGTCGATGCGCGTGATGTCCATGTGCACGATGCGGCCGGCGCCAATATTGAGATGCCCGACCTCGCTGTTGCCCATCTGTCCCTCGGGCAGGCCGACGAACGGTCCGCTCGTATGAATGAGCGTGTTGGGATACTCGCGCAGCAGGCGGTCGTAGGTGGGCTTGCGCGCCAGCGCGATGGCGTTGGCTTTGGTTTCGGCGCGGTATCCCCAGCCGTCGAGGATGATGAGGATCAGTGGTTTAGGACGAGGCAAGCTTTGAGCTCCTGGCGCTTAGCTCTTAGCTCGCAGCAGTGAGCATCGAGCGGTGAGCCTGAGATTCATAAACGCAGATTGAACTACCAGATTACCCGGATTGGATACTCTTTGAACACTGGGTCCGAAGTGATGATCGGCCAGCCTTCTTGCACGCTCTGCGCGATGAGAATCCGGTCGAAGGGATCGCGGTGATGGAGTTGCAATTTCTCAATTTGGAGTACATGTTCGAGTTTAATGGAAAGTATACTAACGCCATTGGCACTCATTTTCGTAGTTAGATAATTACCTGCGGGAACTGGTAAAGGGAGTTTTCCGATCCGTACTTTGATCAGAGCCTCCCAAATGCTTGCCACACTCAAGAACCTCTCAGACGATGCAACCGCATTCCGTGCCGCGAGTGAGAGCTTCTCCGGGGCGCTCAAACCCCAAAGAAAGGTATTCGTATCGAGAAGAACCTTCATTCGGGGAGCGGCTTATAGAAGAGGTCTTCGAGCTCCGGATCAGGTTCGTTAAAGTCTTCCGGCACCACAAATTCGCCTCTGGCTGAACCAAATCTGAACTCTCGTTTTTTCCCGTTGAGGGGCACCAGCTTAGCGACCGGAGTTCCCGCCTTGGCGATTATTACTTCCTCTCCCATGGCGACTCGCTCCAGCAGGCGGGAGAGGTGGGTTTTGGCTTCGTGGATGTTGACTTCCATCAGCCTCATTATAGCTAAGTCATGGACTAAGTCAAGTCTCCAAATCCCAGCCCACCCGACCGTGATCGGCTGTTGGAAGACAAGGCCAGATGTCACCGAGGGTGTGCAGACCTGCCTTCTTAAGCGATGCTCGGGCTCTGGAACCGCTCTAATTCTTCGGGCGGCGGAGTATCCGATTGCTCAGCCATGTCAGAGCGCCTCCCAACAAGAGCAGAAGAACGTACGCTAACAGACGTGCTCCTTGGCGCTGGGAACCGAACAGGAGGAACAGAAGCACCATCGCCATCGTCAGCAAGAGTCCCGAAGCGAAAAGCAAGAACGCGTCAAGCACCGGATGGCCGAAACTCTGTGTCTTACCGGATCGGCGCCCTTCTCTTACCTTGAAGTAGCCGTATCCGAGATAGGCGATCATAATCGCTAGTCCTAGCCATGCGCTCTGGCTCATTCTCGCCTCCAAACTTTCAATACGACAGCTCGCTACAGTTCGAGAACGTCGGCGTCGCTAGCTCTTATAGTTCAGCGCCTTCAATCCCAGGAACTTTGCTCCTTCCCCTAATTCCGATTCGATCCGCAGCAACTGGTTGTACTTCGCGACGCGGTCGGTGCGGGAGGCTGAACCGGTTTTGATTTGGCCCGCGCCGGTCGCGACGGCAAGGTCAGCTATGAACGTGTCTTCGGTTTCGCCAGAGCGATGCGAGATCACCGACGTGTAGGCGTTGCGGCGGGCCAGATCGATGGCGTCGAGGGTTTCGCTGACCGTGCCGATCTGGTTCACTTTGATCAGAATCGAGTTGGCGACGCCCTTGTCGATTCCTTCCTGCAGAAACTGAACATTGGTCACAAACAAGTCGTCGCCTACGAGTTGAATCTTGCCGCCGAGTTCTTTGGTCAGATTCGCCCAGCCGTCCCAGTCGTCTTCCGAGAGGCCGTCTTCAAGCGAGACGATGGGATAATCGCTGGCCCACTTCGACCAGAACCTCACCATGTCGTCGGAACTCTTCGCCGACTTGTCGGACTTCTTGAAGACATACTTGCCGTCCTGGTAAAACTCGCTGGCAGCGGGGTCGAGGGCGATGGCGATTTCTTCTCCCGGCTTGTAACCGGCCTGCTGAATCGCTTCAAGCACGACTTCGATGGCCTCGACATTCGACTTCACCGAAGGAGCAAAGCCGCCTTCGTCGCCGACGGCGGTGTTGTAGCCGCGCTTCTTGAGCACTCCCTTGAGCGTGTGGAAAACTTCCACGCCCCAGCGCAGCGCTTCAGAAAACGTCGGTGCGCCCACCGGCATCACCATGAATTCCTGGAAGTCGACGTTGTTGTCGGCGTGGGCTCCGCCGTTGAGGATGTTCATCATGGGCGTGGGCAGGGTGTTGGCGCCTGCGCCGCCGAGGTAACGGTAGAGCGGCAGGCCGTACTCCGCCGCAGCCGCGCGCGCCGCTGCCATAGAGACCGCGAGAATCGCGTTCGCACCCAGGCGTGCTTTGGTTTCGGTGCCGTCGCGTTCGATCATCTTCGCGTCAAGGCCGCGTTGGTCGGAGGCATCCCAGTTCGCCAGCGCATCGGCGATTTCGCCGTTGACATTCTCTACTGCTTTGAGAACCCCTTTGCCGAGAAAACGCGCTGGGTCGCCGTCGCGCAGCTCGACGGCCTCGTGCTCGCCGGTCGACGCGCCGCTGGGGACGATAGCGCTGCCCACGGCTCCGCTCGCCAATTGCACTTCCGCTTCTACCGTAGGATTGCCGCGCGAATCCAGCACCTCGCGCCCGATGATGGCTCCAATATTTGTCATGAAGTCTTTTCCGTCCTTCCAATCTGGTATGAGTTTCGAGGCTTCCGGGAACGACGATTATAACGGATGGAGTTCGCTGGTTGTCTTTGCTGGTTCCCCGGCGCCACCGTGTATTGTTCCGGCCATCGCGCTGGTCTAGAGTCAAAAGCAATGATCCCGGGGTTAGGGATAGAACACCTGAGGAGGAGTTATGAAGAAGTGGATAGTTTCCTGCATGCTGCTGCTGGCGTGCTCGTGCATGGCTGCGGCGCAGAGCGGTTCACCCGTGCCCGCGGGCACGGCCTTGATGGTGAAGCTGGAGACAACTCTTGCGACCTTCAGCAACAAGGCGGGTGATCCCTTCCAGGCGCGTTTGACGCAAGGTGTGGTGCTCAACGGCAAGACGGTGATTCCTGCCGGCGCGCTGGTGGAAGGGCGCGTCACTAAAGTGGCCGAACCGCGGCGTATTTCGGGCAAGCCGACGATCGGGATTCTGGCGGAAGCCCTGGTGATGCCGACTGGCGACCGCTTCTTCCTCGATGCCACGCTCGTGGACACCAATGCGGGACGCGATACGGACGTCAACCGGGAAGGTGAGTTTAAGGGATCGGGCCACGACCGGCGCGATCAGTTGGAAACCGGCGCCGGCACGGCTGGCGGCATGCTGATCGGCGGCTTGATCGGCGGTCCGCCGGGAATCGTGATAGGCGGAGCCGTGGGCGCAGGGTCAACCGGAGTGCACTGGCTCAGCAAGCACAGGTCGGCCACGTTGATGGCGGGCACTATGCTCACGCTTGAACTCAACCGTCCACTGACGATGACGCCGGTGGTGGCGAGCGCGGGACAGTAGATGGTTCTAAGATCTTTCTACGCCGGAAGCGGATGCTTCCGGCTTTTGTTTTTTGGGTGCGAGTCGAGTTCTCGTGCGGGAGAATTGAGTGGTGAAGACGATTCGCATATCGAATGAGCTCTACGCCAAACTTCGCAAGATGGCCGAGGACGGAGCTTGCACCGTCCGCCTTATCGTTCGCGAACTTGAGGCGGCTTTATTCCGCAACACGGTGAAACCACGGCGGCGTGTCAAGCTTCCGATCATCCGCTCGAAGAGACCTGGGACTCTCTATTTGGACAACGAACGGATTTTCGAACTCATCGATTTCCCGTGATAACGCGCGACCGGTTCTATTCCTACATCAAACCGCTCCCAGCTCCCATTCACTCACCAACTGTAGTTCGATCCAACCTTCGACCGGCAGGGCGTCCACAGGCAGACGATTGTGCCAGAGGCTGAAGCGCAGACGGAGGCGAGTGGTTGCAGCGATGGCCGCCGCTCCCGGCTTTTGATCGGAAGGCATAGGCGCACACGAGCCCGGCACCGCCAGCAGCCAGGCCAGGGGCAGGCGGAATTCAAAGTTGCGTACGAGCGCTGCCTTGGCGACTTCTTCACTCTGGGAAGCGGCTGTGGATAATTCGTCGAGGCCATCGACCTTCCATCCCGTCAGCTTATG
>Ga0210403_10002062_pt1 | contig 18539 bp, 10 predicted proteins | sample IncBWC19MmetaG_FD_150863 | JGI IMG/M metagenome (GOLD analysis project Ga0210403, IMG submission 150863) | Forest soil microbial communities from Barre Woods Harvard Forest LTER site, Petersham, Massachusetts, United States - Inc-BW-C-19-M | ecosystem: Environmental > Terrestrial > Soil >... | reverse complement strand
CCGACCTCGTCGTCTGCTCCAGCCAATCCCACGGCACCTGGTGGCACTACAGATCCGCCCTCCGGTTCGGCAGGCGCACCATCCACGCAGTCCGGCCAATCCTCGCCGGATACTTCAAACTCCTCTTCTACCCCCCCTAGCGACGCTTCCTCGTCGAACTCCACTTCGTCCGGCTCCGGCGGCAACCCTCCCCAGCCTCCCAAGAAACCCTCCGTCGGCAAACCCAAGAAGGACACCCAAGCCGCCGATGCAGCCGCCCAAGCCAAGGCTGAAGAAGCCGCGCAAGCCGAAGAGAACGAACACCGATATGACGACATCGACAGTCGCTCCAGTGCCGTCTCGCAATCTCTCGATAATCTCCAGAAACAACAAGCCGCCTCCGGTTACGGCCTTCGCGGCGACATTGTTTCCGCCCAACAGCGCATGAAGACAGACATCTCCAAAGCGCAATTCGCCATGCAAAAGCAAGACACCAAAAACGCCAAAAAGTATCTAGACATGGCCGAAGCAGAACTGCAAACCCTGGAAAAGTTCCTGGGCCGCTAGCTGCCAACCCCTCTCGAACCGCCGGCAGCGGGCGCATCGCACCATTTGGCGAAACAAAGGTAAAACGAATACGGCAAGAGCGTATCAACGCAAACGAGCTTGCGTTCCTTTAGAAGCAACCTCACGAAACGTCCGCGCCAGAGGTGGTTATGCCCAGGAGATTTTCCGAGGCTGCGGATCTAACCATGCGGTTAAACACGTTGGGCCGTAGTTTCCTGTTTTTCCCTCCCCATATTTTCCCCTTGCTTACCGAGCGGAGTAGATGTATTTTGGTCTCGGTAACCGAGGAGACCCCTGTAGGGAAAAAATGAGCAGACCTTCCGACCTGGTGCAAGGCACTCTCGACCTTCTCCTCCTGAAGATTCTCGCCCTCGAACCCCTCAACGGCTACGCCGTGAGCCTGCGCCTTAGACAAGTCTCGGGCGACGTCCTCCAAGTAAGTGACGGCTCCCTCTACCCCGCGCTACACAAACTCGAACAAGAGGGGTGGATCACTGCGGAGTGGAAGCCCACGGAAAATAACCGCCGCGCCAAGTATTACTCGCTCACCGGGCTTGGCCGCACGCAGCTAGAAAAAGAATCCGCCAACTGGAGCCGTCTCTCGGTCGCGATCTCCAATGTAGTGAAACTCAAAGAGGCCTGAACGATTCTCTTCGCTACAAGGAGCCCTGGTGCGCCCCAAACATTGGTTCTACACTTTGCCGCTTCGGTTGCGCTCCCTCTTCAAGCGCAACCAAGTCGAGCAGGACCTCAGCGAAGAATTGCGCTTCCATCTCGAACAGAAAACGCGGGAGTACTTAACCGCTGACCTTACGCTGGAGGAAGCTCGCCGCAGAGCCCTTCGCGAATTCGGCGGCGTTGAACTCTCCAAAGAAAATTGCCGGGACTCTCGCAGTGTCAGCTTCCTCGAAACTCTGGCGCAAGACATACGCTTTGCCTTCCGCATGCTGTCGAAAAACCCCGGCTTCACCGCCGTCGCCATCCTCACACTGGCTCTCGGCATCGGTGCGAGCACCGCCGTGTTCAGTCTCGTCGAAGCCATTCTTCTGAAGCCGCTTCCCTACCCCAGTCCCGACAGAATCGTTCTCCCCGAGCTGGTTTCCCCACCAGGAGTGAATCTCGGGTCCGAGTATTTTCCCTGGGGCCAAACTCAATTCCGCCTATTAACTCGGGAATCCCACCCTTTCCAATTCGTGGGCGCGTTCCAAAACGATTCTTTCAATCTTACCGGCTCCGGCGAGCCTTCGTTTCTGGACGGCTTTCGAGCCTCAGCCGAGTTCTTTCCGGCTCTCGGCGCCGTCCCCGCCCTCGGACGCATCTTCACAGCCGAGGAGGATCAACCGGGCCACCAGTACGAAGTTATCCTCAGCGACCGCCTATGGCGCGAACGCTTCAGCTCGCGCGGCGACATTCTGGGCCACGCGGTGTACCTCAACGGCTACGCCTACACCGTTGTCGGCGTAATGCCTCCTGGTTTCGAATTTCCCCGCGCCGAGGAAATGCCCAGCAGTTTTAACTTTCCGAGCGAACCTCAGATCTGGGTTCCTCTTGCTGTTGCCCCACAGCCAAAAGGCAGCCCGTCCGAACTCGCGGTTATCGGCCGGCTCAAACCTGGCGTTGCTATCGAACAGGCCCAAGCCGCTATGGACCTCATCACCAAACGAGCCGAGGAGAGAGATCCGCAGTGGAAGGGCTGGTTCAACACACGCCTCGTGCCGTTAACCCGCCAAGTAGTCGGCGACACGCAACGCCCTTCGGAACTCATCCTCGGCGCCGTCGGAATGGTGCTGCTCATTGCCTGCTCTAACGTCGCCAACCTGTTGCTCGCACGCTCCCTTGGCCGCCGTCGAGAATTCACTCTTCGCGCCGCCCTCGGCGCCACCCGCTCTCGCCTGGTCCGTCAGCTTCTGACAGAGAGCCTCCTGATAGCCATAGCCGCGGGTGCCGTTGCCACGCTTATCGCGTGCCTAGGCATTGATTTTGTAAAGGCTTATGGCCCCTCGAACATTCCCCGTCTGCGTGAAGTAAGGCTTGATCTCCTGGTCTTCGCCTTCGCTCTGTGCGTTTCCGTGGCTACGGGAATCCTTTTCGGCCTGGCTCCAGCGTTGGGCGCCACGCGTAAGGACCTCGCTAGTTCGCTCAAAGAAGGTGGCCGCGGCTTCGCGGGCATTCCCGCGAGCTCGCGGCTGCGCAATGCGCTTCTCGTCTCGCAGGTGGCCCTCGCTCTGGTGCTGGTGGTCTCTGCCGGACTGCTGACACGCACTTTTTTCCGCCTTCTCGGCGCCAACGGCGGCTTCAACCCTCGGAGGGTTCTCACATTCCAGTTGCCGCTTCCGGCTTCGAAGTACGCAGACCAAAATCACATCGTAGCGTTCTACCAAAGTGCGCTTTCTCGCCTGCGATCCATCCCTGGCGTCGAGTCCGCCGGAATTGGCGAAACCGTTCCGATGGGCGGCGAAGGCGAGAGCACGGTCATTCGCATGCCCGACCATCCGGTCGGCAGCCAGAGAGAAATGCCTTTCGCCAATTACACAATCATTTCTACGGGCTACCTCTCCTCCATTGGAACTCCCGTTTTGCGAGGTCGCGATTTCCTGGAATCCGACACCGCTGATTCCACGCCGGTAGCCCTGGTTAACGCGGCCATGGAGAGGAAATTCTGGCCAAGCCAGGGCGCTCTCGGCAAACAAGTAGGCCCCGCAAGTTCGCGCTACCCCCTGATGACCATCGTGGGCGTGGTTCCCGATGTGAAGCACATCTCCCTGCGAGAGGAAACACCCCCCGAAATATTCGTGATCGACACGCAAAAACAGTGGCCCTCGATGTTGAACATGCGCGTTGCGCTACGTACGAAAGTCGACCCCGCTTCCATGACCGAGAGCGTGCGCTTGGCCATCCATTCCGGCGATCCGGACCTCCCGTTGGCAAAGGTCGCCACCCTCACTACTCTGGTCAACGATTCGCTCAGCCAGCCCCGATTCGCCATGCTCCTGCTGGCCGCCTTCAGTCTGCTGGCCCTGCTGCTTGCTTCCATTGGAATGTATGGAGTGATTTCTTACTCTGTAGCGCAGCGTATCCAGGAGATCGGCATCCGCATGGCGCTCGGCGCGAAGCGCCGCAACGTATACGGAATGGTGCTCGGCCAGGGCGCGCGCCTTGCCGGCCTCGGAATTGCGATCGGCTTGCCAGCGGCTCTTGGCATCACCCGGCTGCTGTCGAGTTTTTTGTACGGCGTCCAATCCACCGACCCGTTTACCTTTGCCGCCGTTTGTCTACTCTTGCTCGCAACTGCGCTCCTGGCCTGTTACTTGCCGGCGCGCCGCGCCAGCCGCATCGATCCGATAGTCGCTCTTAGACACGAGTAGATGCGGCGGGTTCGCGCGTTAGTGTGAAGGAGGTTCTCTTGAGTCTATCGCACTGGATCGTGACTCTGCGGCTTCGCCTGCGCTCTCTCTTTCGCCGTGAGCAAGTCGAGCAGGAGCTAAGCGAGGAGCTGCTGTACCACCTCGAGAAAAAAATCCAGGAGCATCTCGCCGCCGGCCTGACTAAGGAAGAAGCTCGCCGCAAAGTGCTTCGCGAATTCGGCGGCGTCGAACTTTCCAAAGAGCATTGCCGCGACTCTCGCCGCGTCAGCTACATCCAGGACCTCCTGCAAGATTTAGGTTTCGGCCTGCGCATGCTCCGCAACAGCCCCGCCTTCGCCATCGTCGCGATCCTCACTCTGGCTCTCGGTATCGGCGCCAACACCGCGATCTTCAGCGTCATTCACGGCGTGCTCCTTCGGCCGTTGCCCTTCCCCAAGCAGGATCAATTGATGATCCTTTTTGAGAAGAACAACGACGGCACGCGCTCGAACACCTCCTGGGCCACATTCATGGACTGGAATCGATTGAACCACTCCTTCACAGGCGTAGCCGCCGTCAGCTTTTGGTCCCCGACTTATGTCGGCGCGCACGACGCGGAAACTCTCATCGGCTTCCGCGCCTCCTCGACCCTCTTCGATCTTATGGGCGTAAAACTTGAGCGCGGCCGCAACTTTCTCCCCTCGGAAGACGTGCGCGGAAACAATTTTGTCGTAATCCTGAGCTACGGCTTCTGGCAGCGAACCTTCGGCGGCGACCCGGGCATAATTGGCAAGTCGGTGCAGCTGGGGACCCGGGCCTACACAGTTGTCGGTGTCCTTCCCGCCGATTTTCCCTCCGTTCTCTCTTTCGATCCCCGCAAGCCCGCAGACATTTACACACCGCTGGCCTACGATGCCACGCTTCCGTACGCGTGCCGCGACTGCCGCCACTTGCGCGCCATCGCCCGCCTCCGCGACGGCTTGCCCATCTCCGAAGCCGAAGCCGAAATGAATCAAATCTCCACAAACCTTTTCCGTGAATATCCCACGGCCTACTCCGCTTCCGGCGTCACGCTGACTCCGCTGAAAGATTATCTCGTCGGGGACGTTAAAACGGCGCTCTGGATATTGCTCGGCTCCGTGGGATTCGTACTTCTGATCGCTTGTGTTAACGTCGCAAATCTTCTTCTCGCCTGGGCCGCGCGCCGCCAGCGCGAAGTAGCTCTTCGCGCCGCTCTTGGCGCACGGCGCGCTCGCATGGTCCGTCAGTTTCTCACTGAGAGTCTCCTAATCTCCCTCCTCGGCGGAGCTTTCGGCCTCTTCTTAGCTTGGGGCGGTGTTGCCGTGCTACGACTGGTCCGCCTCGCCAATTTACCGCGTCTTCAAAACGTGCAGATTGATGCTTGGACGTTCGCTTTCACCTTCGGCATCTCCCTAGTCACCGGCTTGGTGTTTGGCCTCCTGCCCGCCTTCCGTGCCTCCAGACTCGATCTCAACGAAGCTCTGAAGGAAACCGGCAAGAGCAGCGCGGGAAAAGAACGCCACCGCCTACGCAGCGTGTTGATTTTCGCCGATGTCGCTCTGGCTTTGCTCCTGCTAACTGGCGCCGGCCTCATGATGAAGAGTTTCGTTCGCCTTCTCGAAGTCAATCCTGGCTTCGACCCATCACACACGCTGACTCTTACTCTCTCACTCTGGGGTCCCAAATCCGCGGATGAACCGGCGATTGCTTTTTTCGATCAAGTTCTCGAGCGTATACAAGCACTTCCCGGGGTCCAATCGGCCGGAATCGTCAGCCAACTCCCGCTCGGCGGCAACCTGGATAGGTACGGCGTCCACGTTGAAGGCAAGTCGCTAGCAAATCCCGAAGAGGATCCCAGCGCCGATCGCTATTCGATCACTCCAGGTTATCTACGCGCGATGCACATTCTGTTGTTGGGCGGCCGCGAGTTCGACGAGCGCGACGTTCGAACCTCTCCTATGGTCGCGCTGGTCAACGACTCCATGGCTCGCCAGTTTTGGCCGGGCGAAGATCCCGTCGGCAAGCGCTTCCGAATGGGCGACACGAAAGGCCCCTGGAAAACAGTCGTCGGCGTCGTGGGCGATGTCCTGCACCAAGGACTCGACGCCCCGCACAGCATCCAAGTCTATTTGCCCAACACACAATTCACAGACGCCCTGGTGATCCTGGCCGTGCGCACCTCCAACGACCCGCGATCGTTGGCCGCCGCGGTGCGCTCAGAAATTGCCTCCCTCGACCCACAAGTTCCCATCTCCGAAGTCGCGACCATGGACGAAGTGGTCCGCGCCTCGGTAGCCAATCAACGCTTCGGCGCACTCCTCTTTCTACTCTTCGGCGCCATCGCACTGGTCCTCACCGCCGTCGGGATTTACGGCGTCATCTCCTACGGTGTAGCCCAGCGCACACACGAAATCGGCATCCGCCTGGCGCTAGGCGCGGGAAGACGTGAAGTGCTCAGCATGGTTGTGAGCGAGGCGCTGAAACCGGCGCTGCTGGGTGCGGCGCTAGGCCTTTCGGCGGCGTTCGGTTTGACTCGTCTCTTGACGCGTCTGCTCTACAACGTCAAGCCCACCGACCCGCAGGTCTTCGCCGGTGTTCTTCTTTTGTTGATTGCTGTGGCGTTGCTCGCGTCCTACATCCCCGCGCGCCGCGCCACTCGCGTCGATCCTATGGTCGCTCTGAGGTACGAGTAGGAAATAGTGAAGGCATTAGCAGCATCAAGGAGGACCTGTGAACACAAATCGTTGGCTAAGCACTCTGCCGCTGCGCCTGCGCTCCCTCTTTCGCCGCGATCAAGTAGAACGGGAACTGCGCGATGAGCTCGAACATCACCTCGAACAGAAAACGCAACAGTACCTAGCCGCAGGCCTCGGCGCCGAAGAAGCTCACCGCAAAGCCCGCCGGGAATTCGGCGGCCTGGAGTCGTCCAAAGAGAATTGCCGCGACACGCGTCGCGTTCGCATCATCGAAACCTCGTTCCAAGACATACGCTTCGGTCTACGCATGCTGCGGAAGAACCTTGGCTTCACGGCGATCGCCGTACTGACTCTCGGTCTGGGCATCGGCGCCAACACCGCCATCTTTAGCATGGTCAATTCGTTCCTCCTCCGCCCGCTGCCCATAAAAGAGCCCGAACAGCTCACCGTGCTCGGCATGCAGCTCAAAAAGGGCCCCCTCGAGACTTCCTTCTCCTATCCAGAACTCGAAGATCTAGAGACGCAATCCTCTTCTGTCTTCTCGGATGTGATCGCCGATGAACTGGGCGACGCTGGCGTAACCCTCGACGGAAAGACCGAACCCATTATCGTCAACTATGTCAGCGGCAATTTCTTCACCGCGCTCGGTGTCGAACCCTTGCTCGGCCGCTTCATTCTTCCTTCCGAAGGTTCTATCAGCACGTTGAATCCGGTTATCGTTCTCGGTTACGCCTACTGGCAAACACGCTTCGGCGGCGATCCCAACGTCATCGGCAAGACCGTCCTCTATGACGGCAGCCCGGTCACCGTCATTGGCATCACGCCAAAGGAATTTCACGGCCTGTATACGCTCGCGGACATCCAGGGCTTCTTGCCTTTCGGCATGCACCAGGTGGATAGCGCGTACGAGCCAGACGCCCCCACGAATCGCGGCGATCGCAATCTTGTGGTCTACGCGCGCCTGGCCCCCGGGATCAGTCTAGCGAAGGCGCAGGCCGCGCTGGACGTCATGAGCGACCGCCTCGCCAAGCAAAATCCAGCGGTCGAAGAGGGCATGGCCATCAGTGTGTTCCCGGAGCGCTACTCCCGGCCAGCACCGGACCCCGATCGAGGTATCTTCAAAGTGGCCACCTTGTTTCTCATCCTGGCTGCGCTGGTGCTAATTCTCGCGTGCGTCAATATCGCCAATTTCCTGCTCGTCCGGGCCACCGCGCGCCAGCGCGAAATGGCGATCCGCACCGCTCTCGGCGGCACGCGCCTACGTCTCATCCGCCAGCTGCTTACGGAAAGTGTGCTGCTGTCTCTGTCGGGAGGTCTCGCCGGAATTCTCTTTGGATTGGCCGGCAGCAATGCTCTAAGTTCCATTCACCTCGGAACTACTCTGCCCGTTCTTCTCGACTTTCATCTCGATTGGCGCGTGTTCGGTTACGCGTTCGCCGCGGCGCTGATCACCGGCATCGTTGTCGGCATCGTGCCCGCTCTTCGCGCTTCACGACGCGGAGTTATCGAGGCCGTCCGTGACGGCGGCCGCACCATGACCGGCAGCCGCAGCCGCTTCCGTACCACGCTCGTCGTGGCGCAGGTCGGCGGCTCCCTCATGCTGCTCATCGTTGCAGGTCTAATGATGCGCAGCCTCAGTCATGTCCAGCGCTCCGATCTCGGCTTTGATCCTCGCCACGTGCTCAACCTCACGCTCGACCCCAACGACATCGGATACGGAAAGCAACAAGGCCTCCAGTTTTACAACCAACTCCTCGAGCGGGTCCAAGCCATGCCGGGTGTCGAGTCCGCGAGCGTGGCCTTCTCCGTCCCCCTGGGCTACTACGGCAATTATGACTGGGTAGAAGTCCCCGGATACGAAGTCCCGTCGGGCGCCGCGCGGCCGATCGTCGGCTTGAATTACGTCACGACCGACTATTTTCGCACCATGGGTATCCAGCTTCAGGAAGGCCGGAGTTTCACGAAGGCCGACGACGAGCATTCGCCGTGGGTGGCCATCGTGAACGAAGCCATGGCCAAAAAATTCTGGCCCAACCAAAGTGCCATCGGCCATGAATTCCACCAGGCTAGCATTCATGGGCATGCGCTTCGCGTGGTCGGGGTGGTGAAGAACAGCCGCACCAATGGCATGATTGGCCCCGTACATGAATATTTTTATACGCCTCTCGCTCAGCAATTCAGCTCACTCGCCACGCTACAAGTGCGCACCACCTTTGCGCCCGAAAGCATGACCACGTCCATTCGCCAACAGATCGCTTCTCTCGCTCCGTCCATGCCAGTCTTCGACGTCCACACCATGCTCGAGGGCCTGTACACCGTCAACGGCTTCCTTCTCTTCCAGTTGGCTGCGGCCCTCGCGGGAATTCTCGGAACACTTGGCCTAATCCTCGCTCTCGTGGGGGTCTTCGGCGTCATCTCCTTTACCGTCAGTCAGCGCACCAACGAGATTGGTATTCGCATGGCCATGGGCGCCGGCCAGCGCTCTATCTTGCGCATGATTCTTCGTCAAGGCGTGTGGATCATCAGTGCGGGTGTTCTCTCGGGGCTGGCGCTGGCTGCGGCTATCGCGCGTCTCGTTGGGAATTTCATTTCCGGCGTGAGCCCCTACGACCCGCTCACCTACCTGTCGGTTTCGGCGTTGCTTGTGCTCGTCGCGCTCTTCGCGTGTTATATCCCTGCGCGCCGCGCCACGCGTGTCGATCCCATGGTGGCGCTACGCTATGAGTAAGTCATGGCTCCCTAGAGAGACACAGCCAAGGATGAAAGCAGCCCCGGCCTCGGCCTTCGAGAATCCACGGCTTGAGTAAATCAGGGAGCGACTGGCAGGGCTTACTGGCCTTTGGCCATCAGGCTCTTCCAACGTTCCCAGGCCTCGGTCCGAGCCTTCTTGTCGGCGTCCTTGGCATCCGGGGCTTCACCGGCGCGCATGAAGCCATGTCCCGCGCCGTCGTACGTTATGGGTTCAAATGTTTTGCCAGCCGCCTTCATATTGGTGATGGCGTCGGGAATCATCGCGCCGATTCGCGCATCATTCCCCGCAAAAAATCCGTAAACCGGGGCTTTTATCCGCGCCATCGCATCCTTCTCCGGCGGAGGGCCATAAAAAACAAACGCAGCGGCCAAATCGCCGCGATTCGTCGCGAAGCGGAATGTCTGGCCACCGCCCCAGCAGAATCCGCCAACAAATAATTTCCCGTTTGACGCGGGAATTTTTTTCCCGTAGTCCGCCACGGCATTCAGGTCCGCGGTAACTTGGTCCGGATTCAGCTTGCTCACGGCCTCCATAACCTTGTCTGCCGCGATCGACGAAGTCCGCCCGCCGTCGGGACCCATTCCCGACAGCAAATCCGGAGCAACCGCAATGTAACCTGCCGCAGCCACTTGATCCGCCAAATCCTCCACCCAATCCGACATCCCAAAGATTTCATGAATAATCAAAACCACTGGCCGCTTGTCCCGCGACTCCGGGTAAACCACGAACGTCTCGACCGACCGCCCATCGTGCTTCACGGTCACCCACTCGCCATGCCGCGGCGACTTCAGAAGCTTCTCCTTCGCCCAGTCCTGCGCAGAAACCGTCTGTGCTGCCACCAGAATCATCAAAATCAAAAACGTGCGCTTCATTTCTTCCCCCTTGCTGCCGCTCACCGCGATCACGGCTCCGCCCGCTATTCCATCCACCATCCGAACCACAGCCGCCCGCATCATATCTGCTCTTCCTGGGCCACAGCAATCCCCGTTTGCGCCCAAGCGGAAAATTTTTCGGGTGAACAAATTCGGTTGGATTTCGTACTTTCAAATGGTTGAATGGCTCGCCGGCGTGGCATATGCTCTGCCCGTCAGCGGCCAAGACTGCATCTTGGGAGGGACTCCGATGGACTCGCTCTGGCAGGACTTCAACTACGGTCTGCGACAGCTGCGCAAGAACCCCGGCACCACCGCAGTCATGCTCTTTACGCTGGCCCTGGCCATCGGCGCGACCACGGCAATCTTCAGCGTTGTTTACGGAGTGTTGTTGCGGCCGCTGCCGTACACCGATGCGAGCCGCATCATGGCCGTCTTCGAGGTGACCTCGAAGGGCAGGCCAAATCGCCTTGCGGATCCGAACTTCGACGATTTTCGCGATCAAAACCACAGTTTCGAGGCCATTGCGAAGTACAACGACAACGTCGTGTCCGTTTCGGGAACTTCGCAGCCGACGCGCACAACAGTCGCGGGCGTCAGTCCTGCCTTTCTGAAGGTCTTCGGTATTGAGCCCATCCTCGGACGGGATTTCAACCCGAGCGACGCGAAAAAAGGGGCCGGCCCCACCGTTCTTGTCAGCTATGGATACTGGCGGCAGTATCTCGGATCGTCGCCGGACCTCTCGCCATCGCACCTGAAGATCGATGGCGCGGTCTACTCCGTTATCGGCGTGCTCCCGGCCGGTTTCCGTTTCCCAGAAGACGTGGATCTGTGGCTGCCAGCCGATTTGGACGGCGAAAACCAAAGCAGGACTTCGCATAACTACAATGCCGTCGGGCGCCTCCGCGACGGCGTGACCGTCCAGCAAGCGAATGGAGATATCAGCGCGATAGCCCAGCGCATTCACGAAACATCGAGCGAGCAAGGCGATTATCTCCTCAAAGACGGAATGGTCGTGCCGCTTCAGGAGTCGATCGTGGGCCAAGCTCGCTCAGCGCTGCTGGTGCTGCTCGGGGCGGTGGGATTCCTGCTGCTGGTGGCGTGCGCGAACGTGGCGAACTTGCTGCTGGCACAAGCGTCAGTGAGAGCGCGCGAGCTCGCCATTCGCAGCGCTCTCGGGGCGGCACGCGGACGGCTCGTCCGTCAATTCCTTACCGAAGCATTCCTGCTTTCGCTGGCCGGCGGCGGCCTTGGCGTACTCGGAGCGCTCGGGGGCGTGGCCGGATTAGTTGCGCTGGCGCCGGGAAATCTGCCGCGACTGGACAACGTCTCGATCAGTATTCCCGTACTGGTGTTCGCGTTTCTGCTTTCCACCGCAGTCGCCGCGGGCCTCGGAGCGTTTACCGCTGCGCGGGCGACTTCCGGGGACCCGCGCAAGGGCCTCGGCGAAGGCGGGCGCGGACAAGCGGGTTCAGAAGGCAGTCAGCGCGTTGGCCGGGTCATCGTGGCGACGCAGATCGCGATCACGTTGGTCCTTGTGATTGGTGCGGGATTGCTCGGGCGCAGCCTCGTGAAAGTGCTCGAAGTGAATCCCGGGTTCCGGGTGGACAAGATCGTTACCATGGACGTTTCCCTTCCGTGGGTGGACGATCCCAAAGCAAAGACAGGTCAGGCGATTTTCTTTCGAAACCTGATTGACCGGCTTAAACAGATCCCGGGCGTGCGCAACGTTGGCGCGACTAGCGGCTTGCCCCTCGAGGATGGCGGCCTTCCCAACGGATCGTTTGTGCTCATGACGCAGAACGAGATTCCCAAGAGCTTGGATGGCTTTGCTGCGCTGTTCCAGCAGAAAGAACGGCTTGGTGATGCGGACTTCGGAGTCGTCACGGACGGATACTTCCAGGTCCTCGGAATCCCGCTGATTCGAGGGCGAATCTTTGACGAGCACGACGGCGCGAATTCTCCGCACGTTGCGGTGATCAGCGAATCGCTGGCGCGCGACCGCTGGCCAAAGCAGGACCCCATCGGACACACCATTGAGTTCGGAAACATGGACGGCGACTTGCGTTTGCTGACCATCGTCGGGATCGTGGGTGATACGCACGAGTATGGCCTCGATGCGCCGCCACGCCCGACCGTTTACGTGAATTTGTTCCAGCGGCCGCGCGCGGCCATCACCTTGACCATGTTGAGTGATGCCGACACCGGGTCGGTCACTTCGGCGGCGCGAGGAATCCTCGAGAACCTCGATCCAGAGATTCCCACGAGGTTCCGTACATTTCCACAAGTGTATTCCGCTTCGCTGGGCTCGCGGAGATTTAATGTCATTCTCACTGGATTCTTCGGAATCACCGCCCTGCTGCTGGCCACGGCAGGGGTGTTTGGCGTAATGGCCTATTCGGTGACCCGCCGCACACGCGAAATAGGAGTGCGTATCGCTCTCGGGGCCGGGCCCGGCGACGTTCTGGCAATGATCCTGGGCCAAGGATTGCGTACGATTTTCGTTGGGGTGGCGATTGGCATTGCCGGTTCGCTGGCTCTGACGCGCACTGTTGAGTCGCTGCTGTTTGGCGTCACGGCCACCGATCCGCTCACCTTCGGCGGCGTGACACTGCTCCTGCTTGGGGCCGGGCTGCTGGCCTGTTACATCCCGGCGCGTCGCGCCATGCGCGTCGATCCGATCATCGCCCTGCGCTACGAATGACACCAGGTCCCGGCAAACCGCAACGGATTAGCGAAGCAGGTATCGGGAGACCGAGAAAATCCTAGATGCGGGGACTACTCTCGAACGAATCGGCCTAGCGTGGAGAAGCGGAAGGGCCAGTTGCATTTCTCAGCAAGTTCAGAGCCTCGGAGTTAGCAGCATCCAAACGCAAGGCGGTCCGCACAATCAGCGCGGGCTGACTCCCTTTCTAGAGGCCTGTAGTGAAGCACCGCGCGGTTTCGCATTCGTTGCCTGCCGCTTCCAATTGCTCCCGAAACAGGTACTGAAATTATGGAACGACTTCCGCTCCGCGTTCACCAAGTTCGAAGAATGCAGTCGGCGATCTAGAAATCCTCGCCTCTCGGGAACTCTCTCCTTCGCTGCTTATAGATCGTGGCCCGAAGGATTTCCGTTTTGATTCTTCAGATTTCTATTGCACCCGCTCTCCGTTTCCAAGACACTCTGTGCTTTATTTCCTAACCTTCGGAGGCGAGATGACCCGGGTGAGCACTCTTATCCTGCTTCTAGCGCTGGGCCTTCTACTTCCTGCGCTCGCGCTTCCTCCTCAAGTCCCGGTTCCATAAAAATCCGCCGCTCCGGTGACCACCGCCGGATCACAGCAGTCTTCCGCGACTCCCCCGCCATCCACGCATCCTCTCGAAAAAGGCGACCTCGAAGCTTTCTTCGACGGGCTCGTTCCCCTGCAGATGGAGCGCAGCGACGTAGCCGGAGCGACCGTGCTGGTGATGAAAGATGGGGCGGAACTGCTGAAAAAAGGTTACGGCTACTCGGACATCACGAAAAAATCGCCCGTCGATCCGGACACCAGCATGTTTCGCCTGGCCTCCATCTCAAAACTGTTCACCTGGGTTTCCGTCATGCAACTATCCGAGCAAGGCAAGCTAGACATCGACGCCGACGTAAACAAATATCTCGATTTCGCGATCGCCCCGGCCTTTGGCAAACCCATCACTCTCCGCCACCTGATGACCCACACCGGCGGGTTCGAAGAAGTCCTTCACGACATTATTTTTGTCGACCCCAAAAAGGCGCATTCTCTTCGCGACTTCATGATGCAAAATCAGCCGCGCCGCATGTATCCTCCCGGCGAAATCCCCGCCTATTCGAATTACGGCGTGGGCCTCGCCGGCTACATTGTCGAGCGCGTCAGCGCCGAACCTTTCGAACAATACGTCTCTGAGCACATCTTTCTGCCACTGGGCATGAAACACTCCAGCTTCAGCGAACCGATGACCGCGGAACTGGCCCCTTATGTCTCCGACGGCTACCGAGCCACCACCGAAAAACCCGCCATCGGCTTTGAAGTTTTCAATCCCGCTCCCGCGGGCGGTATCTCCTCCGCCGCAGGCGACATGGAAAAGTTCGCGCTAGCCCTTCTGAACGGCGGCGAACTCGACGGCCATCGCATCCTCAAAACCGAAACGCGCGACGCCATGTGGACTCGCCAATTCGGCACTTCCGATTCCCTTCCACCGCAATGCATGGGCTTCTACCAGACCTGGCGCAACAATCTGCACTTCCTCGGCCATGACGGCGACTTGATCGCCTTCCACAGCATGTTCCTACTCGAACCCACGCAAAAACTAGTCATCTTCGTTTCCTACAATTCCGCCGGCTCCGCGCAGCGCAACCGCGCTGAACTCCTCGACGGCTTTGCCGATCGCTATTTCCCCGCTTACACGCCGCCCGCGTTCCAAACGGTTTCCGCCGAGGGACAGAAAGACATCGCCGGTAACTTCCAATCCACGCGTCGCGCCGACAGCACCAAGCTGGCCATCGGTAATCCCGCGGGCCAATCTATCTTCAGCGTCGACAAAGAGGGTGTCCTGACCATCGACACCGTGAAGGATCTGCGTGGCCACACGCGCAAATGGAAGCCCATCGGCAAGGATCTCTGGCAAGTCCAAGACGAGCAAGCTCGCCTCTTCGCCATTCGCGATTCCTCCGGAAAAATCGTTCGCCTGGCCGTCAATTTCCCCGGCGTCCAGCTCGAACGCGTCCCCTGGTACGAACACAAGTCTTTTGTTGGAATTTCCCTGGCAATAAGCTTGCTAATCCTGCTTCCGGTAGTCGCCGCCAGCTTACTGCGGTTCTTCCGCCGCCTGCTGTTCCGCAGACGCCCGCCGCTCAAGCCTCAGCCCGGCACTCTCTGGGTCACTCTCGGTCCACGCCTGGCAGCTTTCACGTGGATCATCGTGGCCATCTGGCTCGCCGCTCTGGCCATAAATCTTCAGAGCGAAGCACTGCCCTCATTCCCCGTAATCCAACGCTATTTCTCGCTAATAAACTGGTTCTCCTTCCTGGCCGTTTTCTTCAGCATCTTTGCGCTGGTGGCCGGAGTCCGCATCTGGAAACGCGGCGACGTCCGCACCATCTCCCGGGTAAAATTCTCCCTGGTAGCGACCGCCTGCCTCTTTCTAACCTGGTACTCCATCCACTGGAACCTAATCGGCCCCATCCGCCGTTTCTGATCCGCTCGCAACCGATTATGACTTTGTGGCTGATCGCGGCGGGGGCCGGCCCCGCGTTCGCCAAAGGCGTTCGGAACTCTTGACAAGAATCACTCGCAGGCGTAGACAGATAGAGTGTCTACGGTAGACGATCCACGCAAATCACTGGAATTCCTGCAAGGCACGCTCGAAGTCTTAATTCTTCGCAGCTTGCAAACTACTCCGAACCACGCTTACGGCATCTCGCAATTCCTCGAGCGACAATCGGAATACGAATTCCTTGTCGACAACGGCTCTCTGTACCCCGCGCTCGAACGCCTGCTGCAGCGCCGCTGGATTACTTCACAATGGAAAAAAACACCGAACGGCAGGCGCGCCAAATACTACCGGCTGACGCCTCTCGGCCGTACGCGGTTGGTCGCGGCGAAATCGAAATGGATGCGTTTCGTCGAAGCCATGGCGCGCGTCCTGGCTCCTGTGAGGTGAGCGCTATGCGCGAATGGTGGTCAAAGATTTGCCGCGCCTTGGATCTGCGGAGTGGCCTGGAAAACGAACTCTCCGAGGAGATCGAAGCCCATCTCGACCTGATGACCGCCGACAACATCGAACGGGGCATGCCTCCTGAGGAAGCTCGCGCCGCGGCGCGGCGGGCCTTCGGCAATAGGACCAGGACGCAAGAGAACGCGCGCGAAGCCTGGCAGTTTCCGCGTCTTGAAACAGTTCTCGGAGACATCCGCTATGGCCTCCGCGGCATTCGCAAATCAGCTAGCTTCTCCATGGTCGTCATCTTGACGCTGGCCCTGGGCATCGGCGCGAATACCGCTATCTTCAGCGTCGTCTATTCCGTGCTTTTGCGGCCGTTACCCTATCCGAACGGCGAGCGCCTCGTGTGGCTCGGCGAATCCACCCCTAATGCCCCCGGCATCAGCGTCACGTGGATCAATTTCGAGCACTGGCGCAACGAGAGCGATTCCTTCCTAGACATGGCGGCCTTGGCGACGACCGACTTGACTCTTACCGGTCGCGGCGATGCCGTGCTCACACACGCAGGGCTGGTAACCAGCAGATTTTTCCAACTTACCGGCGCTAGACCCGCATTAGGTCGTCTCTTTACCGACGCCGACGACACCCCCGGCGCCGCGCCCACGGTTGTCGTAACCGCAGACTTTTGGCAACGCCATCTAGGCGGTGATGCCAGCGTCGTTGGCGAGACTCTCCGATTAAATGGCAAATCCTATGAAATCATCGGCGTCCTTCGCCCGGGACCGAGGTTCTTCTCGCGTCCCCTCGATTTTTATTTGCCGATCGGCCGCTCTCGCGGCACTTCCCTGAAACGCAGCGACCATGGTTCGATGCGCGCGTTGGGCCTTCTCAAACCGGGGGCCACCCTGACCGAGGCGCGCACCAACCTTGATGCCATTATGCAACGGCTCGCGCTCAGCGACCCTGGCCCGGAAGACGATCATCGCGCCTACGCAACTTACCTCACCGAAGAAAGGACTGGCGAAATTCGCCCGACGCTGCTCGTTCTCATGGGCGCCGTTGGCCTGGTGCTGCTTATTGCGTGCGCCAATGTGGCCAGTCTGCTGCTCGTTCGCAGTACCGCCCGAGCCAGGGAAATTGCGGTTCGCATGGCTATCGGGGCGGGCCGCGGGCGCCTCGCGCGACAGCTTCTCACCGAAAACCTCGTCGTCGCGGCCATCGGCGGTGCGTTGGGGCTGCTCTTGGCGTCTTGGTGCCTCCGCACTCTGGTCTTGATTGGTCCTGTTGACATTCCACGCCTCTCGGAAGCCTCGCTCGATCTTCCGGTGCTCACTTTTGCCGCGAGCATCTCCATCGTCGTCGGATTGTTGGCGGGTCTCGCCCCGGTTTTCACGGCTGGTAGAGTCGACCTGACCATCGCTCTGAGGGAAGGCTCGCCCGCTTCCGGCACTGGCAGGCGCGGCCAAGCATTGCGAAGCACGCTGGTCATCGCAGAGATTGCTCTCACGTTCATTCTGGCGTTCGCCTCAGGACTCCTCATTCGAAGCCTCATCGCCGCGGAAACTTCGAATCCCGGGTTTGAGCCCCAACATCTACTTGCGCTCGAACTCCAGTTGCCTGAGTCGCGCTACAAAAGCGACGCAAACATCCGCCAATACTATGGCCAGCTGTCCGAAAGCCTGCGTGCCGAACCCGGCATCGAAGGTGTGGGCTTGGTGATGTGTCCTCCAGGAGCCGGCGATTGCGGCGACTGGTGGTACTCCATCCTCGAGAAGCCGACGCCCGCTCGCAGCGATGTTCCCATGACCTTATTCAACATCGCCGATGGCGCCTATTTTGCTGCCGCTCGCATGCGCGTTCTTGCCGGGCGTTCCTTCAGCGATGCGGATCGCGCCGAGGGATCGCCCGTCGCGGTCATCAACGCGGAACTTGCCCGTCAATCGTGGTCCGATCCTCAATTGGCGTTAGGGCAACACCTCAAAGTCGGCGGTCCTTACGCCGAAGGGCCAACGCTCGAGATCGTCGGAGTCGTAGCGAATGTCAGCCAGATGGGTCTCGACGCTGAACAAATGCCCACGTTCTACTATCCGTTTTCGCAAAAGCCTTCCTCGGCCATGGTAGTGATGATTCGAACGAACGGCGATCCGGCCCAATGGACTGGCGCCGCTCGCCGCCATGTTTCGGCCATCGACCGGAATGTCCCCATTCAATCGCTGCGCAGCGCCGAGGATTGGCTCGGAGCGACCCTCAAGCGCAGACGTTTCGCGACGCTGCTCCTGGGTCTTTTCGGAGCGCTTGCCATGGTTCTGGTTTCCGTGGGGATCTACGGCGTTATCAATTATTGGGTCAGCACGCGCCAACGAGAAATAGCTATTCGCCTTGCACTGGGCGCGCAGCGCTCCAGAATCCTTCGCTGGGCCACGTTCGACGCCACTCGCCTGGCCGCGCTTGGAATCGTTCTCGGTGCCATCGGCGCATGGGGCGCCTCTGGTTGGCTGAAGAGCCTGGTCTTCGGCGTAACCGAGCACAGCCCGCTGATGCTGCTGGTCGCTGCCGCCGCAGTCATCGCGGTCGCCGCGCTAGCGGCGAGTATTCCGCTATGGCGCGCGACGCATACCGACGCAGTCGAGAATCTCCACGAATCCTGACG
>Ga0210403_10002061_pt1 | contig 18543 bp, 21 predicted proteins | sample IncBWC19MmetaG_FD_150863 | JGI IMG/M metagenome (GOLD analysis project Ga0210403, IMG submission 150863) | Forest soil microbial communities from Barre Woods Harvard Forest LTER site, Petersham, Massachusetts, United States - Inc-BW-C-19-M | ecosystem: Environmental > Terrestrial > Soil >... | reverse complement strand
TCGTCCACCGAGCCCACATCCGGGATCGGGATGTTCCATGCCGCTTCCTCGACGCCCTCGCCAATGTGGACTTTGCGCCACCGCGGCATCCCGCGGCCCACCCACAGCCGCCCGACGCGCCACTGCAGCCCATCGGGTGCATCGACAACACGATCCCTCCGAGCCAGCATCCGTCCCCGATTATGAACGCGGGGCGCGCCGGCCGTCGTGCGTGCTGGGCTCTGCACTTACCCAGGGGCCCAAGGCTCGACATCGGCCGCCGGCGGCCGTAGAGTCACCTGGGTGTCGCGCCTGCATGCTGCCAGCCGCGGGACGCGGGCCCGACAAGCCACGCCGAGAGGCCGACGGACGATGAGCACCGAGCAACCCTGCGCCCCACACACGATCGTGCTCGCCACGTCGCAACCCCGTCGCTGACCAGCGTGGCGGCGCCCTCCGATGCGAGGTCGGTTCGCGCGGTGATAACCGGCGCGGTGCAGGGCGTCGGCTTTCGCGAGGCCACGCTGCGCCGTGCTCGCGAGCTGGGCGTGCTCGGCTGGGTGCGCAATGCCGACGATGGCACGGTGGCCGTGCACGCGGAGGGCCCCACCGAGGCGGTCGCAGGGTTGCTCATGTTCCTCGGCTCAGGCCCGCGGGGATCGCTCGTCGCCGAGGTGTCTGTCCAGGACGTCCGCGCGGAGGGTCACGAGCAGTTCGCGATCCGGGGTGTGAGCGCCGGAGCCTTCGTGGTGCAGGAGCATGCCGCAACCGCGCATCATTTCGATCTACGCCTCGAGGTGGGCGGCGTCATGCGCTCCTGGGCGCTGCCGAAGGGCCCGTCGCTGGACCCCTCCGCCAAGCGCCTGGCCGTCGAGGTGGAGGACCATAGGATCAACCACAACGACTTCGAGGGCGCCACCGACCGGGGTGGCGTGGTGGTGTGGGACCGCGGCAGCTACGAGCAGGGCGGCCGCGTGGCCTGGCCGGAGGCGCTGGAGCGTGGCCACGCCGTGTTCGTCCTGCACGGCGAGAAGCTCCACGGTGGCTTTGCGCTGCAGCGCACGCGGCCTGGCGCCAAGCCTCAATGGCTGCTGATCAAGCGCCGCGACGAGCACGCCCGACCCGGCTCCGACGTTGTTGCCGAACAGCCGGCCTCCGTGCTCAGTGGGCGGACGCTGCAGGATGTCCTCCGCGAGCGCACCTGAAGGAGCGAGGCACACCAGCCCTCCAGTCGTTCACCACGGTACTTGAGCGTTGGCGTGTAGATGTGATATTCAATGCCTTCATTGAAGATCGCCGCGGCGGGCCCGGCGACGCTGAGGTCGGCCACGCCACCCACCGTCGAGGCGGCCTACGGGGTCTTCCCCACGACACCGGAGGCTGGATCACCATGAGCACATCGGCTGGACAGGGCTCGCTGCACGACCAGCGGCTGCCGGGGGAGTCCGAGGAGTACCGGCGAGCGCGGGGCGAGCTGCTCACAGCCGAGCTCGAGCTCAAGCGCCAGACCGAGGCGATCGCGGCGAAACGGAGGGCGCTGCCACAGGGCGGCCTCGTCCCGCAGGACTACGCTTTCCAGGAGTGGGATCCCTCCGTCGGGCGCGCGCGCGAGGTGCGTCTCTCCGAGCTGTTTGGGCCCGGCCGGGACACGCTGGTGATCTACAGCTTCATGTACAAGCCGGGAGAGTCCGGACCACTGGAGGTCCCGTGCCCGATCTGCACCTCGATCATCGACGGCATCGACGGCGCCGTGCCGCACATCGCGCAGCGGACCAGCTTCGCCGTCAGCGCCAAGGCCCCCATCGAGCGCTTCAGCGCACATGCCCGGGGACGGGGCTGGCGCAATGCAAGGCTCCTGTCCTGCGCCGGCAACGCCTACAACCGCGACTACCTGGCCGAGGCGCCCGACGAGGCGCAGTTCGCGATGGTCAACACGTTCGTGCGCAGCAACGACGCCATTCACCACTTCTGGAGCAGCGAGGAGTGGTTCCTACCCTCCGATCCCGGGCAGAACCCCCGCCACGTGGATTTCATGTGGCCGTTGTGGGGCGTGCTCGACCGGACCGCGAAGGGACGTGGCAGCGACTGGATGCCGCAGCTGAGATACGAGTGAGGCGCCTCGCTCAGGTCGTCCGCCCGTGGGCGCACCCACGTGGGCGCCCGAGGTGCTCTGCGCCGACGACTTTGCGGGCATCTGGCGCGGTTCTTCGCTCTTACCCTGCGCTTCTGCTGGCTTGACCGCCGCTTCTTCGCTGTTGCCACGAGGCGCTTCCGGCCTGGCGGGCGCTTCTTCCCTGGCTCGTGGTTCTTCGGCTTTGCCGTGCGGTTCTTCGGCTTTGGTGCGTGGTTCTTCCCCGCCACGCGAGCCTTCGCCGCGGCCGCGGGCTTCGGGCGTGCCCCCGCGCCCGCCTTCTTCACCGCCGCGCTGGGCTTCGCCGGCCCCGCTCACCGGGCCCGCTTCATTGGCCTGAGCGCCCTGAGCGACTCCGCCGCCGGCGGCGGGTGATCCCACACGCTGAGCCTGCGTCGATCCGCCGTGGACCTTCGGCCCGGGCCTACGGTAGGGTGCGCGCCCGCGCCGCGCGCCCACGGGCGCGACCGGTGCGCCCAGGCTGGGCGCGGTTGCGCTGCTCCCTGAAAGGACGCCCGGAGCGCCCGTCACGGCCCTCGAGCGCATCCCGCTTGAAGCGTGGTGATGCGCCCCCACGGGAGCGCCGAGCACCGATGAGGTGGCCGCCACGCCGCCGACGAGCGCCGCCACGGCCACCACCTTGGCCGCCGCGGCGACGCTCGCGAGGCTGCCCCCCAGCCACGAGACCGCTCGCTCCGGAAGGCCCGCCAGCACTGACCACAGCGCGATCGGCGCGCGGCCCCGGTAGTGGCCGCAAAAGGCGCGCACAACGGCCGGATCGAGCCTCGTGCCGGCCTCTTCCCTGAGAATGTCCATTGCGCGCTTGTGCGGGCTCGCAGCCCGGTAGGGTCGCTTGGAGGTGACTGCGTCGAAGGTGTCCGCCACCGCGATGATCCTCGCCCCCAGCGGGATCTCCTCCCCGCGCAGCCCGTCCGGGTAGCCGGTGCCGTCGAGGCGCTCGTGGTGATGCCGAACGATCGACGTCAACGCCGGGTCGCGCAGGCTGTGGGCCATCGAGGCACCGTCACCGGGATGGCGCCTGATCACCTCGTACTCCTCGTCTGTCAGGGGGCCCGCCTTGTGGAGGATCCTCATCGGCGTCCTGACCTTGCCGACGTCGTGGATGGCGGCGGCGGTGCGGATCCTGGCCACCTCCGCGCGCGGGAGGCCCATGCGCCTGGCAATCATCCACGAATGGCGGGCCACCCGCCGGGAATGGCCGTGAAGATACGGGTCGCGCGTCTCCATTCCCGCGACGAGCTGCTCGAGCAGCTTGGCCTGCTCTCTGGTGCTCAAGCCATCAAGCGCGCGGCGTTTCTCCGCGCTCATCGGCCCCACCATGTCGAGCGCCGAGGCGATCCGCCGCTGGGTGTTCCAGCGGTGCACGTAACCCCACACCATCAGCTCGCTGAACAGGAGATCTTCAGAGCCCGGGCGCTTCTCCCACACCAGACACCCCACATAGGATGCGCCAAAGGAGAGGAGCATCCCGAGGCCCATCCCGACAGCGCTCGAGGACACGGTTCCCGAAGCGCGCAGCCACCACACCACGGCGATCGGGCAGCCTGCCACGAGCAGCGTGGCAACGGCCACCTGGAGGAGCTGCCTGGCCATCGGCGCCGGCTGCGGCTGCACCGACCCACCGCCCGGACCTACGCCGCCACGCGACTGCCGCCGGAGCGATCCTCGCCTGAGGGCCGGAGCCTGGACCTTCGATACGCGAGCTGTGAGGGGCACTGTGGACCTCCATCTGCCACGCGGCCCCATCAACCAGTTGGATGGAGGCCGGCAACCGGGCGGTCTTCGAGAGATCCCTGGCTTTGCGTCCCCGCCTCGCGACGGGTTTGCCATTTCGTCCGTTGACTGTTCCCAATCTCGGCCCCCACGTGGAAAGGCTTTACGGCGCCCCTGCCGTCTGGACGCATGGCCGGCGCCACTCCCCTCGCGTCAGCCGTCGCCGGCCTGCGCGATAGCGCGCGCGATCGCCGCGCGCCCGTCGTGCAGCACCGCCTCGCCGTGAGACACCAGCACACGCTCGATCGGGAGCTCGAGCAACGACCTCAGCAACCGTGCCAGGCCGGCGCGATCGACCCGCACCTCGGTCAGCCAGCTCTCGGGGCACACGCTCAGGCCGCCTCCCTCCGCGCCGAGGAGCGAATCGCCGGCGAGGAGCGTTGCGGCTCCCGGCAGCCAGTACAGCGTCTCCCCCGCGCCCCGTAGCGGCTTCGGCATCACGCCGGCCGGAACCGCGTTCCAGGCGCTGGTGGTGTTCCCCGCATAGCGCTCCGCAAGCTCTGAGCGGTCGCGGCGGTGCCACTTGATCGTGGTGAGGATGCTGACAGGACGCGCATCCACGCGCCCGTCCAGCCAGCGCAGGAACTCATCGCGCCCCTCGCGCGGCAGCAGAGGGTCGATCAACACCGCCACGTCGGGTAGCTCGTAGAGCACCGAGCCCACCATCTCATCCCAATCGTCCGCGCCCTCGGTGCGCTCACCGGGGGGCTTCCACTCGGGATGCGGCGCCGTCCAACGCCACAGCCCATGGACGATCTCAACCGCAAGCACTGCGCGCGATGCTAGCGAGCGGCACCCACACCACCAGCCATACACCGGCCCCTGGACATCCTTTAGAACAGCCGGTAGCGCTGCAGGCTGATCAGGAACCCGTGGCCGGTCTGCCGGTTGCTGCAGGTCATCCCCGTGCGGCGGCTCACGCACACCAGCGCGCCGACCTGGCTGGCGGTGCCGTAGGGAAGCTTGGCGCTGGCGGGGTCGCGTACGGTGTCCCCGGCGCACACGAAGCCCGCCGCAGCCGCTCCAACGAGGAGCCCCTGCCCGAAGCTCACGATCTGAGGGCACGTAGAGGGCCGCGGCAGCGGTGACCAGCTGCGCCTGAGGATGTCGCAGCGCGCACTGCCCGCAGCGATCACGCAGCCGATGTTGCCGGTGGGCGTCTGGAACGTTTCGAGCGCCACCACGCTGGTCGGCGCTTGGGCTTCTATTGCAGTTGAAGTCGTTGACACGGCCGCCGGTGCGCCCGCCGACGCCGTAGCGACGGTGGCGGACGCCGGCTGTGTTGGCGGCCCCTGCACGATCACGGTCCTGGTCGCACCGCCACATCCAGCCAGCAGGCCGGCTCCGACCCCCAACAGCGCGACGGTGCTGTGTCCACGGCGACGGATGGCAGCGAGCCTACAACAGTCATCCGACCGCATCGCCGATGTCACTGTCGGAATGGGGAGGCGATCGGTTCTGGACCAGACCGCCTCCCCACCCACCGCTAGACGTGGACCTGCTCCTCGACTCGCTCGGCGTCCTGGACCGCCCAGGCGACCCGCTCCATCAACTGCCTGGAGGCGTGCTTGTCGCTGACGTGGATCGCTGTGATCTGCTCATCGAGCATCACAGGGGCATCCTGATCGACCGGATCGGCCGTAACGATGATCCTGGGCATGGCGCATCCTCTCTTCCCTTGGTAGCCAACCGGCGTAGCTACCCCGCGAGCGCTCGCTCAATCCCGGGGTGCCTGCAGCTAGGGTGTCCGCAGATTGCCGGCGCCCTTCACACACGCCCTTCGCGTCCGCTACGGCGAGTGCGACCCGCAGGGCATCGTCTTCAACGCCAACTACCTCCTCTACTTCGACGTGGCCTTCACGGAGCTGTGGCGCGCGGCAGTTGGGCCTTGGGCGGAGATGGTCGCCAGCGGCGTCGATGTCGTGGTGGCGGAGGCTCACCTCGGCTTCCGCGCGCCGGCGCGCTTCGACGATGAGCTGGAGCTGCGCCTGCGGATCGCCCGCCTGGGCACCACCGCCATCACGACCGAGATCGAGGTCATGCGCAGCGAGGAGCTGCTGCTCACGGGATGGCTCCGCCATGTGTGCGTTGACACGCAGGGGTGGCAGAAGACGGACCTGCCCACATGGGTGCGCTCGGGCCTGCGCCGCTTCGCGCTGCCCGACGCAGAGCGCGGCGAGGATCTCCTCGCCTGAGCTCCAGCGCCCGCACACCGCCGCTCTCGGCCGCCGCTCTGCGCGCCGCGCGGATTTCCCCGCAAGGAGCGGAATCACGACCGCGAAGGGCTTGCATTCGCCGAGCGCAGTGTTCTAGGTTGAATCCAGACGCGGCTCCGAGTCGCAAAGAGCGAGGCCACTGAGGTGTGAGGCCGCGCCACCTGAACCGCAAGGCCCTCGGGTCGGGCGGGAAGGGTTCCTCAAGCGGCTCGGGTCGCGTCGCTTTCGTTCTCGCGCCGCTTGTAACCCGCGCAGTGCATCTCCCCCGCGCGGCGCGCGAGCCCCATAGCCAGATGTAACGGCGGTGCAACCCTCCCTCCGCCACGATGGCAGGGTCAACGTTCGCCCGGCGAGGCAGGCTTGGTATCAGCGCAATCACGGCGGTGTCAGCCAGCTCGTGAGCCAGGCGCTCGAAGGCGGCGCACCGCCCCTCCCCCCCAGGGCGGTGCGCCCACCTAGCGCCAATCACCCCCGCGGCCTAGCTCGGCGCCATACTTGCGCCGATGCGGGCGCTGGTACAGAGAGTCACTCGCGCCGCAGTGCGCGTCGGGGGCGAGACCGTCGCGGAGGTGGGGCCGGGGCTGCTGGTGTTGCTCGGGATCGCTCCCGGCGACGATCAGGCCACCGCGGAGCGGCTCGCCGCGAAGGTCCGGGCGCTGCGCGTGTTCGCCGATGAGCGCGGCCACATGAACGAGGCGCTCGGCGAGCGCGAGCTGCTGTGCGTGAGCCAGTTCACGCTGTACGGAGATGCGCGCCGCGGCAATCGCCCGAGCTTCACCGCGGCGGCGCAGCCGGAGGTGGCCGAGCCGCTGTATGAGCGCTTCTGCGAGGCCGCGGGCGCGCAGCGGGGCGTGTTCGGCGCGCACATGGAGGTGGAACTCGTGGGCGACGGGCCGGTCACGCTCATGCTCGAAGCCTGAGCGGCGGCCTTGCCGCCGCCGGCCCGGGCAAGATGCCGCCATGGAATGGTCGAGCACGACCGCCCGCAAGGATCGGCTCCTGCCCTGGATCGCCGCGGAGCGCGCGTTCCGGGCTGTGGTGCTGCTGGCTGTGGGAGCGGTGCTGGTGAGCCACCCCCACACGAACTGGTCGGGCGAAATCACCCACATCGCGCAGCGGCTCGGCCTGAACCCCAACGGCAATTGGATCCACAAAGCGATCGCGAAGCTGCGCAAGCTCCACACCAACGAGAACGTGGTGTTCGGCACGATCGCGCTCGGCTACAGCGTGCTCGAGGGCGCGGAGGCATACGGCCTGTGGCGGCGGCGCCGCTGGGGCGAGTGGCTGACGGTGGTGGCCACGTCGCTGCTGCTGGTGCCCGAGGTGTGGGAGCTGACGAAAAGCACCACGGTGTTGAAGGTTGGCGCGCTGCTCGTCAACCTGCTCGTCGTCGCCTACCTGGTCTCGCGGCTGCGCCGGGAGTAAGCGCTAAGAGACCGCTCAGATCGAGCCGAGGAGCCGTCCCATCTCGACCGCGCCGAGCCCCAACGCCACGCTGAGCACGATGTTCGCCACCAACACGCGCGTGCGACCCTCCACGGCGAGCTGTTGTGACTCGAACATCCAGGTCGAGAAGGTGGTGTAGGAGCCGATCGTGGCCGTGCCGATGAGCAGGTAGGCGTCGCCGTGCACGCCCGCGCCCAGCAGCACGCCGAGTAGAACGGAGCCGGATATGTTGACCGCGAGCGTCCCTGCGGGAGAGCGCAGTTCCCCACCGCGGGTGAGGATCGCATCGAGCAGGAAGCGCGAGAGCGACCCGAGCCCGCCCAGTAGCGCGACGGCCAGCCACAGCACGGGCGAGCTCATTTCGCGCCCGCCACGCGGCCCGCGGCCCGCGTCCCCACATGCACCGCCGCCAAGCCGCAGAGGACGCTCGCCGACGCGTATGCGCAAGCGAGCGCGGGGTGCCCGTGGCGCAGCATCCCAAGCAGCTCCGCCATCATCGCGGAGAAGGTGGTCAGCGCCCCGCACAGGCCGCTTGCGAGCAACGACCGGCGGTATCGCGACATCGTGGGGCGCGCAGCGTGAGCGATCACCAGGCCGAGCAGCAACGCCCCTGCGACGTTGACGGCGAACGTGGGCCAGGGCCACTCGCCCACCCGCGCGGGCAGATCCTGCGCGAGCGCCGCGCGCGGTATCACGCCGATGAAGCCCCCGGCGAACACGGCCGCGAGCTCGCGGCCGTTGAAGCGATCGGAAGCCCGTGACGGTTGGGGTACGGGCCTCATCGCTGCGCGCGGGCAGCATAGCTTGGAGCGAACCCGTCCAGCCGCACCGCGCCAGCGCGGGCGCAGCCGCCAGAGCCCCGGACCTGCTAGACCCCGCCCATGGGAGCCTCGGAGAAGCCGCTGCTGCGACGCCGGCTGCTTCTCCGGCGCGTCGCGGTCCTCGGCGGCCTCGCGCTCGTGGCCGGCCTCGTGGTGCTCGCGCTGCTGCAGCTCAACCTGCATCGCGTGGGCCACGCGCTCGTGACGGCCTCGCCGGGCTGGATCGTGCTCGCGCTGGCGCTGATGGGCGTCTCGCTCGTGCTGCGCTCGGTCTCCTGGCACCAGACGCTGCGCGCTGCGATGCCGCAGACACCGCTGCGCTGGCCGCCGGTCGTTCGCGCGACGATGATCGGCGTGATGGGCTCGGCGGTGTTCCCCGGGCGGATCGGCGAGCCCTCGCGCGTGCTGGTGCTGACGCGCCGGCTCGACGGCCCCAGCCGCCGCCAGCTGCCGGTGGTGGCCGGCACGGTGTTCTCCCAGACGCTGATAAACCTGCTCGCGCTCGCGATCCTGCTCGCGATCACGTTCACGAGCGTGCCGCTGCTACACGGCAACCTTGCCGGCGTGCTCAGCGCGCTGCTCGTGCCGCTGATGATCGCGCTGCTCGTGGTCACCGGGCCGCGACTGCTCGCGCTGGCGGCCACCTCGCGCGTTCCGCGCGTGGCCAAGGCGGCGGGCGCCGGTGTGCGCCTGCTCGCGCTCGCGCGTCAGGGGCTCGTGGTGTTCGCACGCCCCCGCTACGGGGCAACGGCGATCTTCTTCCAGCTGCTGGCGTGGGCGCTGCAGTGGCTGGCCTGCTACTCGGTGCTGCTGGCGCTGGGACTGCAGAGCCACGGTGGCCTGGTGGCGGCCGCGGCGATCCTGCTGGCGGTCAACCTCAGCGCGGTGCTGCCAGCCACCCCGTCCAACGTGGGCGTCTTCCAGGCGGCCTGCGCGGTGGTGCTGGCGGCCTACGGCGTGAGCGCGGGGCCGGGCATCGCCTACGGCATCATCCTGCAGGCGGTGGAGGTGGTGACGGCGCTTTCGCTCGGGGTCCCGGCGCTGCTCGGCGAGGGCCTGCGCTGGCGGGACATCCGGCCCGGGACCGGGCTGGGATCAACCGGCGAGGGCCCGCAGTGACTGGCGCAGCGAGTGCGTGGTCTGCAGCACCGCGGTGGGCTCATAGCCGCAGTGGGCCATGCAGTTCTCACAGCGCGGGTCCTTGCCACGCCCGTACTTGCTCCAGTCGGTGGTCTCGATCAGCTCTTTGTATGTCTTTGTGTAGCCGTCGGACATGAGGTAGCAGGGTCGCTGCCAGCCGAACAGCGAGTAGCTTGGAATGCCCCAGGCGGTGCAGTCGAATTCTGCTTTGCCCTCCAGGAAGTCGAGGAACAGCGGGCTGTGGTTCAGCCGCCACTTCCTGCGCCGTCCATCGGCGAATGCCTCGCGGAACAGCTCGCGGGTCTGCTGCACGCCGAGGAAGTGCTCCTGGTCGGGGGCTTTCTCGTAGGCGTAGGCGGGCGAGATCATCATCTCATCGACCTCGAGATCGTCGTTGAGGAAGTCGAGCACCTCACGGATCGTTTTGGGGGTGTCGTGGGTGAAGAACGTGGTGTTGGTGGTCACCCGGAACCCGGCCGCTTTGGCCGCCTTGATCGCCGCCACCGCCTTGTCGAAGACGCCCTCGCGCTCCACCGAGGCGTCGTGGCGCTCGCGCAGGCCGTCCATGTGTACCGCCCACGCGAAGTACGGGCTCGGCCTGAACTGGTCGAGCTTCTTCTCGAGCAGCAGCGCGTTGGTGCAGAGGTAGACGAACTTCTTGCGCTTGAGCAGCTCGGCCGCAATGAGATGTATCTCGGGATGGATGAGCGGCTCCCCACCCGCGATCGAGACCATCGGCGCGCCGCACTCCTCGACCGCGCCCACCGCCTGCTCGACCGGCATCCGCCGCCGCAGCTCGTGCTCGGGATGCTGGATCTTGCCGCAGCCCGAGCACGCCAGGTTGCACTGGAACAGCGGCTCGAGCTCCACGATCAGCGGGAACTTCTCGCGTTTGGCCAGCCGCTGGCGCATGAGGTACCACCCCATGCGCGTGCTCTGTCTCACCCGCGCCGCCACGAGGCCTACCTTAGACCCCTGGCGCCCACTCGTGAAGTGCGCCCGCCACCCGCCGCAGCGCTCGGGCCGCGCGCAGCGCGCCCGCGGCCGCCTGCACGCGCAGCAGCTCGTGCGAGGGGCTGTCCAGCACCACGCGCACCACGCCGAACGGCCGGCCGCCCGCGCCCGCGGCCAGCCACACGGACTCCATGTCCACGCCGATCGCGCCGCCCGCATGCAGCTGCGCGCGGCGCTCCCCCACAGCCAGCTTGGACACGCACACGATCTTGCCGCTGCGCAGCTTCAGCCCGCGCCCGGCGAGGTGGCTGACCAGCTGCGGCGTCAGATCGCAGCGCGCGCTCAGCTCGGCATGGCCTTCATCGCCGGCCGCGTACACCTCCTCGGGGATGATCACTTCACCGGGCACGGACTCCGCGTCCAGCCCACCGCAGAAGCCGACCACCACGAGGACGCGGCCTCTGTCCCGCTCGAGCGAGCCGGCGGCCGCCTTGGCGCGCGCCGGGCCCATGCCGGTCTTGCGAACGTAGGCGCCGCGCGCCGCCGAGGCGATCAGGGCCGCCTCGATCCGTAGCGGCGCGGCCACCACCAGATCGCTCATCGCGCCACCGCCGTCTCCGCACCGAGCGCGGCCTCGGCGGCTGCATGGCCGCTGAGCACGGCGCTCTCCAGGGTGGCGGGCCAGCCGGTGGCAGTCCATGTCCCGGCGAGCAGCAGGCCCGGCACCCCCGTGCGCGGTCCCGGTCGCAGCGACTGCACGCCGGGAGCGGCCCGGAACGTGGCGGCGTGCTCGCGGGTGACGAGGAAGCTCTCCACGCTCGCCCCCCGAGCGCGCGGCAGCAACTCGCGCAGCGCCGGGAGATACAGCTCACGCAGCGCATCCACGCTCAACCTCATCTCGCGCTCGGCACCCGACAGCGACACCGCCAGATACTGACACCCGGCGGGCGCGCCCGCGGCGGCGCTGCGGTCGAACAGGTACTGCACGGGGGTGCCCACGCCGGCGGCAAAAGGCTGCTCGCACACAACGCGGTCGAAAACGATGTGCAGGTTGACGATCGGCGAGGCGCCGAGACCGCGCCATCGCGCCGCGCGCTCGCCGAGCAGCGGCTCGAGCAGAGTGGCCGCGCGCGAGTGCGGAAGGGCCACGATCACCGCGTCGGCGGCAAGCGCGTCGGCCTCCCCGCCGGCGTCGGCCTGCTCGCTGCCACCGCCGCGGCCCTGCACCTCCAGCCCGCGCGCGGTGCTGGCAACGCCCTCAGCGCGCCAGCCGAGCCTCACCTCGACGCCCGCCGCACTGAGCGCGGCGCTCGCGGGGCGAGCCACGATCTCCGCCAGGGTGCCGACGTGGAAGCCGATGTCCCCGGCGTCGGCGGAGGTCAACAGGCCCCTGCGGAACACGAAGGCGCCGAGCGCCAGCGAGGCCTCCGCGGCGGGCAGGTTGAGCGTGGGCAGCGCTATCAGGTCCCATAGCGCCGCCACCGCGTCCGGCCCCTGCCCGCGGTGCGCAAGCCACTCGCCAAGCGTGTGGCGGTCGAGCTCCTGCTCGGGCAGCTTCAGGCGCATCAGCGCGAGCGCCGCCCGCGCCGCGACGAGCCTCTGGGTGGGCGAGAGATGGGGGTAGCGGGCGAGCGCGCCCGCCAGCTGAAACGGCGCGGGCAGCGCGCTGCGGCGCAGCATGTACGGCTTGCTGCCGGGGCTCAGCACGGGGATCTGGAGGCGCGGCTGGACCGAGACCAGGTGCGCGCTGCCGATGCGCTCGAGCAGCCCGCGATAGGCCGGGCAGCCGCGCAGGAACACGTGCTGGCCGTTGTCCATCTCAAGGCCCTCGCGCTGCACCGAGTACGCCGCGCCGCCAAGCCGGCGCCTTACCTCCAGGAGGGTCACCTCGGCTCCCGCGGCGGCGCAATCGAGCGCTGCGGTTATCCCCGCGAGCCCCCCGCCGATCACCACCACGCGCCGCCCGTCGCTCAACCGCCACCCCTGAGCATCCCGTGCGCCGCCACCCACACCTTCTCGCGGGCGGGCAGCGACATCCTACGGCGCACAGCCTCCTGTGGGTCCGCCTCGATGCGGTCGAGCAGCCGGCGGTAGATGCCCGCCATCGCGAGCACCGAGGCCGCGCTGCGACGGTCGAGCAGCTGCGTGAGCGCGATCCCGCGCGCGAACCACTCGCGCGCGCGCTCGGCCTCGAAGCGCACGAGCGCCGCAAGGTCCAGCGCGCCGGCGTCCTCCGCCACGCCGGCGCCCGCACCCGTACCCGCGCCCTCCCCCGTGCCGGCGGCCAGCGCGGCGAGCGCCTGCGGCACGGTGCGCGCGTCCTGCGGCGCGAGCAGCCCGAAGCGCCTGAGATCCTCCGCCGGGAGATACACGCGCCCGTTCTCAGCGTCCTCGCGCACGTCGCGCAGGATGTTGGTCAGCTGCATCGCCACGCCGAGCTCATCGGCGAGTGTTTCCGCGCTCGCGCTGTCCACGCCCGTCGCCTCGCGCACGCCGAAGATCGCCAGGCACACGCGACCTATCCCGCCCGCAACGCGGCGGCAGTAGAGCACGAGGTCCTCGAAGCGCTCGTAGGTCACGCCGAGCACGTCCATGCGTACGCCCTCGATCAGCTCGCCGAGCGCGCCCGCGGGCAATGGGAAGCGCCGGTACGCGTCGGCCAGCGCGACCATCACCGGATCGCCCTCGGGGAGCGGATCGGCCGCGGGCGGCTCGACGGCGGCGAGCGCCACGGCCTCGGCGTCGAGCAGCCGCAGCTTCTCCTCGCGGGCGAGCGGGCCGTCGCCGATGTCGTCCACGCGGCGTGCGAACGCGTAGACCGCGCAGATCGCGCGGCGTCGCTCGCGCGGGAGCAGGCGGATGCCGTAGAAGAAGTTGGCTGCCTCGGCGCGCGTTACGGCTTCGCAGTGCGCGTAGGCCTCGGCGATGCCCGCGGGCGAGCTCAACCGATGCGCCTCCCGGCCTCCGCCAGCGTGCGCAGGAGCGCGAGCGCGCTGCGCGAGCGGGTTGCCCGCGGAGTGCCCGCGAGCACGTCGTAGCCCGCGCGCTCGATCGCATCGAGCGCCGAGCGGCCACCGGCTAGGAACGCGGCCACGCCGAGCCGCGGGCGGCCGCGCAGCTCGCCGATGAGCGGCATGCCGGCGCGCAACAGATCGCGCGCTCGAGAGACCTCGAACGCGAGCACCTCGCGCAGCGGGCCTGAGGCGCGCTCGCCCGCGAGCTCGGCCGCATCGGCGCCGAAGCGCTCGAGGTCCTCGAGCGGCAGGTACACGCGCCCGGCGGCGAAGTCCTCGGCCACGTCCTGGCAGTGCTCGGTCAGCTGCAGCGCCGTGCAGATGGAGTCCGAGAGCGCCACGCGGCGCGGGGTGGCGACGCCGAAGACACCGAGCACCAGCTCGCCCACGGGGTCGGCGGAGAGTGAGCAGTAGCCGCGCAGCTGCTCCCACGTCTCATAGCGGGTGACGACCTGATCGCGGCGGTTGGCCTCGATGAGCCGCACGAACGGCTCGCGCGGCAGGCGACACTCTCGCAGCGTGTCCTGCAGGCCCACGAGCAGCGGGTGCGTGGCGCGGCCCTGGAAGGCCAGATCCAGCTCGCCTTCGAGCCAGTCCAGCGCGGCCAGGCGGTCACCCGCGACCGAGTCGCCGAGCTCGTCCACGAGCCGGGCGAAGCCGTAGATGGCGAGCAGATGGCGGCGCTCGCGGCGGGGGAGCATGCGGCTGGCGACCGGGAAGTTCTCCGTCTGCGCGCGCGCCATCACCGCATCGGGCGCGGGCGCGCCGATGGGCTGCTCGGCGATGAGACTCACCCCTGCCGCTCGGAGGCCCGCTCGCCACGGGCGCCGGCCGCGGCGGCCGGGTCGGTGCCGAGGCAGCGCCCGAGCGCCATCATCGGGAAGGTGAGCCGGTACAGGTGGTAGTTGATGTAGTAGTCCGAGGGGAAGCCGGTGCCGGTGTACTGCGGCTCATCCCAGCCGCCGTCGGGCCGTTGGGTGCTCACCAGCCAGCGCACACCGCGCACCACCACCTCGCCGCGCTCGCCCGCGGCGTGGAGCGCCAGAAGCGCCCACGCGGTCTGGGAGGCGGTGCTCGGGCCGCGCCCAACCCAGCTCGGGTCGTCGTAGGAGCGCGGATCCTCGCCCCAGCCGCCGTCTTCGTTCTGGTGGCTCTCGAGCCAGCGCACCGCCCGGCGGATGCACTGGGCGGAGGGATCCATGCCGGCCGCGACCAGCCCGGGCAGCACCGCGCCCGTGCCGTAGACGTGGTTCACGCCCCAGCGCCCCCACCAGGAGCCGTCTGACTCCTGGTGATCGATCAGCCAGCTCACGGCGCGGCGCGCCACCGGCGTGTTGGCGCGCCCGAGCGCTGCGAGCATCTCCAGCGCGTGCGCGGTGACGTCGGCGCTCGGCTCATCGATCACCTCGCCGAAGTCCAGGAATGGCAGCTCGCGCACGAGCGCGCGCAGGTTGTCTGCGTCGAAGGCGCCCCAGCCGCCGTCGGAGCTCTGCATCCCCTCGAGCCAGCGCACGGCGCGCCCCACCGCAGCATCGCTGCGCGCCGCCGGCAGCGACGGGCGCCCGGCCCCCGCGCCGTTGCCGTTGCCGGCGGCGGCCTCGCGCGCGGGCGCGAGGCGCAGGAGCGCGAGCACCACCTCGGCGGTGTCGTCGACGTCGGGGTAGTTGACGTTGGCGAACTCGAACGCCCAGCCGCCCGGAGCGAGCCCGGGCCTTGCCACCGACCAGTCGCCGTCCACCGTGACCTCCTCGCCCAGCAGCCACTCGCCGGCGCGGATCATCGCCGGGTGCGACGCGGAGATCCCCGCATCGCTCAGCGCGAGCATCCCGAGCGCCGTGTCCCACACGGGCGATTGGCACGCTTCCAGGCGCCTGCTGAGGCCCGCCGGAGCGCCCACGCGGTTGGCGTCGTCGCGGTCCTCGATCATGAACGTGTCGAGACCCTCCAGCGCGCGCCTCATCACCGGGTGCTCAAGCGTGTAGCCGCACAGGCACAGCGCGATCAGCGAGTACACCCAGGGCGGCTGGATCCCGCCCCACGAGCCGTCCGCCTCCTGGCGGCGCACGATCCAGGCCTCCGCTCGCGCGAGCGCAAGGCGGCGCAGCGGGCCGATGGGATGGCGCTCGTAGATGCCCAGCGCGCGGTCGAGCGCGCTCAGCACGCGCGTCCGCTTGGACACCGGGCGCTTGCGCTCCGCCGCCGATGCGTTCATGCCCTCCTCGCCGCGGGGCTCGAGCTCCCGCAGGTCGAAGGGCAGCGGGCGCACCGGCCGGTGCGCTTTGACGATCGACAGCGCCACGATCGTCTGCCGCGCCCAGCACGCGAAGTCGTACACGTTCAGCGGCACGCCAGGCGGCAACAGCACCACCTCGGTGGGCAGCGCCGGGACCCGATCCCAGGACCACAGCCCGAACAGCGCGAGCCACAGGTGGGTGAACACGCGCGCACTACCCGCGCCGCCCTCGCGGCGGACGAACTCAGCGGCGCTCTGCATGTGCGGGGCCTCGGGCGGGTCGCCGGCGAGCCGCAGCGCCCAGTAGGCCTCCACCGTGGTCGAGACGTCGCCCGGTCCGCCGAAGAAGTTGGCCCACGTGCCATCGCTGCGCTGCTGGGAGCGGATCCAGGCCGCCGAGCGCTGGGTCTCGTCCGCCCGGCGGATGCCGAGGAACTCGCGCAGCAGCATGTCCTCGGCGTCCATGGTGACGTTGGTCTGCAGCTCGCCGCGCCACCAGCCCTGCTCGTCCTGCAGCGAGAGCAGGTGCTCGCAGGACAGGTCGAGCGCCACCTCAGCCTCGCTACGAGCCTCCAAGGTCAACTCCATCATGGCCGAAAACTAGCGGGAACCAGCACCTCGGGGTGGGCGAGCGTGATCACGTGGCGGCGGAGCGTGGCCTCGCTGACCCGGCGGGGCACGGGCGATGTGAAGCGGTAGAGGATCAGCCCGTTGATGTCCAGGCGGGTGGATAGGTGGAATCCGGGGGCGGGCGGCTCCCCTGCCCCCGCGCGCAGGGGCGCATAGCCGGTCTCGTCCACCTCGCTGAGGAGCGCGGAGGCGCCCCGCGGCAGGTTGTGCAGTCCCAGCCCCGTCAGGTAGTACTGAAGCGGCGCCGCTCCGAGCTCCACGGTGGTGATCGCGCGGGCACCAGCGCCGGTGCGCAGCGCCCTGGCCACGCCCCGCCAGTTCCCGCGCTGAAGGCGCGGGCTCAGGTTGACGTCGATCGTGATCGCGAGGAACGCCAGCGCGGTCGCCGCCACCAGCGCGAGGCCCGCACGCCCGGCGGCCGGCGTGGCGGCGAGGACCGCAATCAGCGCGGTGAGCGGCACCATCGCGCCCACCAGGTTGCGCGGAGCCAGGTAGTCCGCACCGAAGGCCGCCAGAACGATCGGAGTAAGCAGGCCGCCGGCAACGATCGTGGCCGCGAGCAGCGCCCCCCGCTCTTCGCGGCGCGCTTCTGAGCGATCGTGCGCCGCCGAGGGGTCCGCGTGGGCGGCGCCGTCCGCGGCGCGTGCCGTCTGCGGACGGTCGAAGATGCGCCACAGGCCGAGGCCGACGGCGGCGAGGATGGGCAGCGCCACCAGCAGCTCGATGCCGTGTCCGAGCGGTTCGCCGGAGGTGCCGGTGAGGTAGTACTGCGGTATGGCCTGAAGGCGGCTGGAGAGCGCCCAGCGCCCGATCCACTGCGTCCCGTGCCCGCCCTGTTCGGAGACGAGCGGCAGCAGCGCGAGCCCCACGAGCACGAGCGCGCCGATCGCCGGCGCGGCGGCGCGGCGCAGGCGCGGCTCGCGCAGGAGCCAGAGCACCATCGGCGCGAGCAGGAACACGGCGAAGTAGTGGGTGAGCATGGCGAGCGCCCCGGCGAGCGCGAAGGCGGCGAGGCGAGCGGGCGTGGGGTTACGCTCGGCGCGCAGGAAGCAGAGCATGGCCAGCGCCGCGGTGAGCACCAGCAGCCCGTAGACGCGCGCCTCCTGGGAGTACCAGACGAACAGCGGGCTAACCGCCACGAGCGCAGCGCAGGCCAATGCGGCGCGGCGGCCCGCGAGCTCGCGACCGATCGCCCATGCCACCGGCACCGCAGCGGTCCCCGCGAGCGCTGAGGGCAGGCGCAGCGCAACCTCGCCGGTGCCGAGCACGCGCGAGTCAAGCCACGCGATGAGGTACCACAGCGGTGGCGAGTTCTCGGTGTGGGCCACCGACCGCAGCGTGGCCCACAGGCTCGGGTGCAGCACGTGCACGGGCGTGAACGCCTCGTCGTACCAGAAGCTCTGCAGGTCAAGCGTGGAGAGCCGCAGCGCGGCCGCGAGCAGCGTCAGCGCCGCGAGCGGCCACCATGTCGGTAGACGCAGGGCGCCGCCGCGCGCGGCGGGAGCGCTCGCGGGATCTGCGGTGGCGCTCATCGCGGGCACACCCCCGCGGCGCCCTCCCCGAAGCAGCCGTAGCGGTCGGTGCGCTGGTCTTCGGAGCCAGGCGGCAGGTACCAGCCGCCGTGCACGGTGCGCCGCCCACCCACGACCGGGCCCCAGATGAGCAGGCACAGTTGCGTCCGCGCTTTTGGCGCCCCCGGGCTGGTGTTGCCGCAGACGACCTCGTGCTGGGTGGTAGGCCCGAACAGTTCCTGATCGACGTTCAGGTTTTGGTAGGCGTGGCCGGTGTAGGCGCGCCAGGTGTTCGTGTCGGCGATCAGGCGTTGGTTGACGTGCGTCTGTCGCGCCACGTCGTTGATCGTGGCCACGGCCAGGAGCACGCCCACGAGCACGAGCAGCGTGGTCTCGATCAGCCACGTGCTGCCGCGATCGTGCCCGCCGGCGCGCGCCGCGGTGGCGCCATCCGGCCCTGGCCCCGCGAGCCCACCCTGCGTACTGGTGGCCGGACCGCTCATTGCACGGGCGCCAGCAACGGCGAGATCTGGTGGAGGATGAACAGGCCCTGCAGCGCGAGCGTGGCGATCAGCAGCCGCCTGTCGCGGCTGATGACCGCGAGCGGCAGCGGCCAGAGGATGTACCAGGCCAAGAGCCACGTGCTCGTGACCGAGATCGCCAGCAGCGTCCAG
>Ga0210403_10002060_pt1 | contig 18547 bp, 17 predicted proteins | sample IncBWC19MmetaG_FD_150863 | JGI IMG/M metagenome (GOLD analysis project Ga0210403, IMG submission 150863) | Forest soil microbial communities from Barre Woods Harvard Forest LTER site, Petersham, Massachusetts, United States - Inc-BW-C-19-M | ecosystem: Environmental > Terrestrial > Soil >... | reverse complement strand
GTCTATATTTTCGCTTCTGTTGGTTGCAGTGGCGGTCTTTGCTTACTTCACCGCGCGAGCGCTCCCGACTTCCGCTGGCGCGCCGCAAGTAGGGCAAAAGGCGCCCGACTTCACCCTGGCAGATACCACGGGCCGACAGGTTTCGTTAGACCAGTTGTTTGCACCAGCGGCCGACGGCACCTCCCCCAAAGCGGTGCTGCTGATTTTCTATCGCGGATATTGGTGACCGTTTTGCAACCTCGAGTTACGAGGAATTGAGAAACGGCAAAGTGAGTTTAAGGCCGAAGGCGTCCGGCCGGTGGCGATCAGCGTGGACGCCCCCGAGACTTCGCGTGACCTTAGCAAGAAGGCAGGTTATAGCTTCACGATTCTCTCCGACCCTAATGCGGAAGTAATTCGCCGCTACGATCTGCTGCACGTCCGGGGAGGACCTGACGGGCATGACATCGCCCGGCCCGCAGAATTTCTGGTGGACTCGTCGAAGGTGGTGCGTTGGGTCAACTTCACCGAGGACATTCGCGTGCGCGCGAAGGCGGACGAAATGCTCGCCGCTGCAAAAGCCTTGCCGTGACCCTATATCTGCTTCCAGAGTTCCGCGCGCGGATCTTCCGGATTCAGCTTTGCCAACTCCCGCAATAATTCTTTGGTTTTCTCGTCCCTTGGCATGGGGACAGTTACTTTAACTTCGACGATCTCATCGCCGCGAGCGCCTTCTTTGGTAGCCGAAGGAACTCCCTTTTCTCGCAGCCGAAGTTTCTGCCCGGACTGAGTTCCTGGCGGAATCTTCAGTTGAGCGCGACCATCGATGGTTGGGACTTCGACTTTAGCGCCCAAGGCCGCCTCGGTTGCAGTGACTGGAACCGTAATCCGGATGTCATCGCCGTCGCGCTGAAAAATGGGATGAGGCTCGATGCGGATAATTACATATAAGTCGCCCGGAGGTCCGCCCTGAGACCCGGCATTGCCCTTTCCCGGTATTCGTATGCGCTGGCCGTCGCGCGTTCCCGGCTTAATGCGAACTTCCAGCGGTTCAGTGCGCTCAACGCTGCCTTCGCCGTGGCACGTGGTGCAGGCAGAAATGTTTTTTCCCGTGCCATGACAACGCGGGCACGGAACATTGAACTTCATCCGTCCGCCCGTTTGCGAGACTTGACCCTTACCACCGCATTCGGGACACACTCCCGGAGCTTCTGTGAATCCATTTCCGTGACAGGACGGGCACGTGTCGCGCCGGGTGATGTTGAGCCGCATGACGCCGCCCCGAATCGCCGTCCAAAAGGGCACATTCACCTGATATTCGAGATCGTGGCCGGGTTCCGGCCCTTCGGCTGCGGCGGCCCCGCCCCGCCCTCCGAACATGCCGGAGAATATATCCTTGAACCCGCCGCCGGAGCTGCTCCCTTTTTTCGCTCGCGCGCCTTCAAATAAATCTGAGAAATCGAAGCCGCCGAAATCGAAGTTTGTGCCCTGAGCGTTCGGTGGAGATCCCGAGAAACCACCGCCGGGGAATCCGCCTGTTCCTGGCTGGCCGCCGCCCTGGCTGTAAGCCTCGGCGGCTGCGGGATCGATGTTGTCGGAATAGAACCCGAGCTGGTCGTAAACTTTGCGCTTCTTGGGATCGCTCAGGACATCGTTGGCCTCGGAGAGCGTCTTGAACTTCTCCTCCGCGGCCTTGTCGCCTGGATTTACATCCGGGTGATATTTGCGCGCAAGTTTGCGGAAAGCTTTGCGGATATCGTCGGCCGAGGCCGATTTCTTGACCCCAAGGATGCCGTAGTAGTCTTTTTGCGCTGCGGTGGCCATTTGTTTACTTTGTCATCATAAGCGGCGCACGTTCATCAACCCCGCAATTCAATGTTGAGCCTCGCAACCCGAAATCTTTGCACAGGTCCTTCGCTCCGCTCAGGATGACAAAACATTTAAGTTATCTCAACAACAGGATGTCTTCAGTTTTACCGCTCCGAGACTGTCTTAGTTTTGGATCTTGTGTCTATCCTTTTCCAAAACTCCGAAACGCTCGTACTTCGGCACATCCACATAGATTGGGATGCGCTGTATCCCGGTCAATGTAGGCGCGAACACGTACCAGCGTGCCTCATCTTCCACGAAATTTAGAAAATAATCTTGCCCGTTTACTTTGAATTGCAATTTCAATCCCCCCAGAGCGCCCGAAAAGTCTCTCAGGATGTTCGCTCTAAATTCTCAAGCAAAGGGGCGCCCGGAGGCGCCCCCGCTGATAGCTGACGGCTAAAGCTGACAGCTTATTTCTTGTCCTTACTTCTTGTCCTCGACGTCAACGTATTCGGCGTCAATTACCCCTTCGTCTTTCTTAGCCTGACCATTGCCGGATGCCCCATTGGCATGTGGATCAGGCCCTCCTGGAGTTGGTCCCGCGCCCGCTGGCTGCGCCGCTTTGTACATCTGCTCAGCTAGCTTGTGCGAAGCCTGGGTTAGGGTTTCGCGCGCCTTGTCCATCGTGGCTTTATCGCTGCTTTCGAGCGCCTTTTTGGCGTCGGCGATTGCGTTTTCGACGTCACCACGCTCGGAGCCCGAGATTTTGTCGCCCTGTTCACGCAGCATCTTTTCCACGCTGTAGACCATGGAATCGAGCTGGTTCTTGGACTCGATCTCTTCGCGCTTTGCCTTATCCTCGGCAGAATGCGAGTCGGCTTCCTTCGCCATGCGCTCAACCTCATCCTTACTTAGACCGGAAGACGACGTAATTGTTATCTTCTGATCTTTGCCCGTGGCCGTATCTTTCGCGGTCACGTTGAGGATTCCGTTGGCGTCGATGTCGAACGTTACCTCGATTTGCGGAACCCCTCGTGGAGCTGGCGGAATTCCGGTTAAGTGGAATTTGCCCAGCGTCCGGTTGTCTCGCGCTAGGGGACGTTCGCCTTGCAACACGTGAACTTCGACCGACGTCTGACTGTCCGCCGCGGTCGAGAAAGTCTCTGTCTTGCGAGTCGGAATCGTGGTGTTGCGCGGAATCATCGCCGTCGCCACGCCACCGAGAGTTTCGATCGAGAGCGACAGCGGAGTCACGTCCAGCAGCAGAAGATCTTTCACTTCTCCGCCGAGAACGCCGCCTTGAATTGCCGCACCGACCGCGACCACTTCGTCCGGATTGACACCCTTGTGAGGCTCTTTTCCGAACAATTCTTTCACCAGCGCCTGAATGCGAGGCATGCGAGTCTGACCGCCGACCAGCACGACTTCGTCAATCTTGCTCGAATCAACGCCCGCATCTTTCATGCACTGCTTGCATGGTCCAACCGAGCGTTGAATGATGTCCTCAACCATCGATTCGAGCTTGGCACGAGTCAACTTCACAACCAAGTGCTTCGGACCGCTGGCATCCGCCGTAATAAACGGCAGATTGATTTCGGTCTCCATCGTGGTGGAAAGCTCGATCTTGGCTCGTTCCGCCGCGTCACGCAGCCGCTGCAAAGCCATTTCGTTGCCTTTGCCACGCAGGTCGAGGCCTTCGTTCTTCTTGAATTCGTCGATCAACCAGTCGACGATGCGCTGATCGAGGTTGTCGCCACCGAGGTGCGTATCACCATTGGTGGCCTTTACTTCAATCACGCCTTCGCCAACTTCAAGCACCGAAATATCGAATGTTCCGCCGCCGAAGTCGTAAACAGCGATGGTCTCATCCTTCTTCTTGTCGAGACCGTAAGCTAAAGCTGCAGCTGTGGGCTCGTTGATGATCCGCTTCACATCGAGTCCGGCAATTTGACCGGCATCCTTGGTCGCCTGCCGCTGCGCGTCGTTAAAGTACGCTGGGACCGTGATTACAGCTTCGGTAACTTTTTCGCCGAGATAGTCTTCAGACGCCTTCTTCAACTTCTGCAAAATCATCGCGGAAATTTGCGGAGGCGTGTACTCCTTGCCTTGCGCCAAAACGGCGACGTGATCGCCGGACTGTACGACTTTGTATGGAACCATCTTGATTTCTTCCGTCACCTCGTCATAGCGACGTCCCATGAAGCGCTTGATCGAGTAAACCGTGTTTTCCGGGTTCGTGATTGCCTGGCGCTTTGCTACCTGGCCAACCAAACGCTCTCCGGTTTTTGTGAAACCGACCACCGACGGGGTGGTGCGGCCACCTTCTTCGTTGGGTATAACCTTCGGCTCTCCACCCTCCATAACCGCCACGCAAGAGTTCGTGGTTCCGAGGTCAATCCCTATAATCTTCGACATATCCTACCCTCCGTAAAAACTAACAAGTCCTTTAAAATCAGCAGTGAAACCGCAAGATGGACCTAATAATAAGACTTGAGTGAATCGTTGTCAATGTTTAGATGCGAAGGTCGATGAGGAGTTGCACAAAATTGGGAAGCTTCCGTCTGTGGCCGGGGAGTTCACGATCGCTTCGGCAACCGAACCCAAGCGGCGATTGTCTCTTGCCGAACAGTCAGTCGCTTCTATACCCGATCAGTCCGATGCGGAACCCGGCTGTACAAATGCTATTCCTGCTATACTTCCAGCCGCATTTGACTGTTCTCCAACTACGGCAATCAAGCGAGGATAACCAGCCAGCTTCCGCCGAAGAAAGCACAATCAGATAGCTCACCTCGAGGCTACTCGCTTGAAGAATATTTTCGTGGGGAACTTGGATTTCAACACGTCAGAAGATGACTTGCGTCAGCTCTTCGCAGCTTACGGACAAGTAGATCGCGTGAGCATTATGACTGACCGGGACACAGGCCGCTCACGCGGTTTCGGATTCGTCGAAATGACCAATGCCGAGGAAGGCGAGAAGGCAATCGCCGCTCTTAATAACAGCCAAGTAGGAGGCCGCGCGCTGAATGTCAATGAGGCACGTCCCAAAGTAGAGCGTGCCGGTGGCGGCGGAAGAGACCGCGGTGGCGATCGCGGTGGACGCGGCGGCGGTGGCGGAGGCCGGGGACGTTACTGAGTACTACCTGAAGCTATTTGCCTTGCAGAAAACTAATCATGTCGTCCCGCGTGAAGCCTGCTTCCCTTAACAGCGAGAGGAGAGTTCCTTTCGGCAAATCACGATTGTGGCGCGGCACCACCGCGCGGCGTTTTGAATCGGGATGATAAAAAATGAAGTGGCTTCCCGACGTGTGATCGAGAACGAAACCCTTCTGCTCTAAAAACCGGACGACTTGACGGGATGTAACGGCGGGAAGTCTGGGCACGCTATATTAAAGCCCAACGACTAACATTTAGTAGGAATACTCCAGGTCCAACGAAGCCACGAGCGTTTCGTCGTCGGTTGGAACGGGTTCTTTGTGCTTTTTGAGGCTCTTGATATAGCCAGATATGGCGTCCTTAGCCATTTTTCGAGCTTCGTCCAAAGTGCGGCCGTAAGTAACACAGCCTGGCAGGGCGGGCACGATGGCAGTGAATCCCCCCTCGGGTTCGGGGCGGAGCATGATGTTGTAACGATATCTGGCTTTGGGCATCGAACTAGCGATGATTCTATCTGGGCGATGGGAGTGAGTCAAAGACGTAGAACAAGACGTTTGAACTAAGATGCGCTCAGCTGTTCGTCTTTCTTGTCCCTAGAAACATTTAGGCTCCGAAGAGCTTTTGCTCCAGCGGATCGCGTAGGCAATCCTACGCAAGCTAGCTTACGATATCATTTAATTATCCGACCCGAAAGTCTCGCAGGTCGGCCTGGACTCTGACAGGGAGTAGTTTGTCTTTCCTCGATCAACTAAATCCGCAACAACGTGAAGCCGTCGAAACCACCGAAGGGCCGGTGCTCATCCTGGCCGGCGCGGGTAGCGGAAAGACGCGCGCAATCACTTACCGGATTGCCCACCTCATCGACAATCTTGGGGTCATGCCAGAGTCAATCCTGGCTATGACCTTCACTAACAAGGCCGCGTCGGAGATGGCGCAACGGGTGGAGAAGCTCGTCGGCGGCCTTTCGGTCGCAAAACCGGCTATGGCCACGTTTCATTCGTTTTGCGTTCGAGTGTTGCGGCGCGACATCGAAGCGCTGCGAATTCCGTCGAGTGTCCCGGGAAATCCACCTATCGGATACACGAAGAACTTCGTCATCTATGACGAAAACGATCAGCAGCAATTGGTGAAGTCCGTCATGCGTCGGCTGGGAATTGATGACAAGCAGACCACGCCGAGATCCGTGCTCGCCCACATTTCCTGGGCGAAGAATCACATGCTGGATCCCCAGGAAGTCTACTTGCAGTCGGCCGATCCCAAGACTGAACGGGTTGCGCAGATTTACGCGGAATATAAAAAGGAGCTGGCGAAAGCCAATGCTTTCGACTTTGATGACCTGCTACTCGAGACGGTTCGACTGCTCAGAGCGGTGCCCGAAGTCCGCGAATATTACAACCGTCGATATCCGTACATTTTGGTCGATGAATATCAGGATACTAACCGCCCGCAATACGAATTAATGCGGCTGCTGGCCGGTTCGAAACACAATGTTTGCGCTGTTGGAGACGAGGATCAATCCATTTATTCGTGGCGAGGCGCGGATATCCGGAACATTCTGGAATTCGAAAAAGACTTTCCGGAAGCGAGGATTATACGTCTCGAACAAAATTACCGCTCGACGCAGAACATTCTGCAAGCGGCCTCGGCTGTGGTTGCGAATAACGTTCAGCGTAAAGGTAAGAATCTGTGGACCTCTCGACAGGGAGGCGCGAAGATCGGCTACTACGAAGCGCCGGACGGCGAAAATGAAGCGTTGTTTGTGGCCGACAAGATTTCCAAATATTTGCGCGAAGCGGCCGATCAGGCGGAGAACGGGCGAGTTGCGGTGCTGTACCGCACCAACTCACAATCGCGCCTGTTTGAAGAAGCCATGCGCCGCTATCAACTGAAATATCACGTGGTGGGCGGGTTCTCGTTTTATGAGCGCGCCGAAATCAAGGACATGATTTCGTACCTCAAAGTCATTCATAACGTGGATGACACAATTTCCCTGCTACGGGTCATCAACACGCCGGTGCGCGGCATTGGCAAAACCACGCTCGAGACTTTGGAGCGGGTTGCGCTGGAGACTGGCCTATCGCTGTGGAACGCGATCCAGGAAACGATTCAAAGGCAACTTTTGCCTCTTCGGGCATTGGCCGCTTTGAAAAACTTCACTGAGCTTGTCGAAGACGGGCAGGCGATGCTCGCGGGCAGCTATGTTGAGCATTTTGAGGAATCGTCACTCGGTGAGTCCGCGGAAATCACCGCAGAGCAGTCGCGCGCGGCTTTCCGGCGATCGGAGGATCAACAACCGTTAGAAGATGAGACGTTCTTCGATCCCATGACGTTTGACTTCGGTCCGGTGCCGGAACAGGCGCCCAAGCCCCTTACAGCCGATGATTCCGCAGCGTCGAGTGCTCCCGCATTTCGTGATCCGGGCGCTCCTGCGAACACCGCTGAAATTCTCAAATTTCTGATCGATCGCACCGGTTACATCAAATTGCTCGAAGAAGAAGACACTCCTGAGGCGTATTCGCGAATCGAAAATTTGCGAGAACTTGTAAATGCCGCAATGGACTCTCGCGATCGCGGAGAAACGCTGGATCAGTTTCTCGACCATGCTGCATTGGTCAGCGACGCGGATTCCTACGAAGCGGACGCTCAGATCACCTTGATGACATTGCACGCCGCCAAGGGACTTGAGTTTCCGCTGGTGTTCCTTTGCGGGCTGGAAGAAGGCCTGTTTCCGCACTCGCGTACTTTTCTGCATCCCGATGATATTGAAGAAGAGCGCCGCCTATGCTACGTGGGCATGACTCGCGCTATGGATAGCTTGATCGTCACCCGCGCCGTCTATCGCCGACGGTACGGAACCGACCTACCGGAAGCTAGCATTCCATCGCGATTTTTGGACGAAATTCCGCCGCAGTTGCTGGAAGACCTGGGTACGCCTTCAAGGAGCCGAAGTGCTTCGCGGGCAGGAGTGCCCGCGGCACGCGAGCATGAAGTTGGTTCGACTCATTATGCCTACGAAGATGAGGACCAAAGCGTCAGTTGGGCGGCGCGCAATAAACGGCGGCCGCAGACGCCTCTAGTAAAAACTTACAACTCGATCGACAACATCGCCGAGTTTTTTGCATCCCGAGGAAAGAAATTTACGTTGCCGAAATTGCCGGTGGAAGAGCCGAGGGGAGTGAAGGGATTTCGTCCCGGGCAGAAGGTAAAACATCCCAAGTACGGCGAGGGGACCGTGTACCAACGCGAAGGAGACGGTGAAGAAGCCAAGATTACGGTACAATTTCCTCGCTTCGGTTTAAAGAAGCTGGTGGAAAAGTATGCGCAATTGGAACGCGCGTGATCTACTGAGTGTTCTAACTTTGTACGAGAGGACTAATGGCGAATACATCGACTTTGAGTAAAGAAGACAGGAAGACATCGAAACGCACCGCGCGAAAGAAGCGCAAGGCGGACAAGCCGCTCAAGAAGCGCGAATACGCACGCGGCTCAGCGAAACGGAAAGTAAAGAAGCTGGCACGCGGGACGTCGAAGCGGTAGGGGAGAGTCAGCACTCAGCAGTTAGCACTCAGCAAATTCGTTTTGGCGCTTGGCATTCAGATTTGCTTCGACTGAATGCCGGGTGCTGAACGCAAATCCCTCGGAGCCTTCGTCTTTTGGCTGAACTACCCACGTCCGCCAACAAAACTATTCGAACATCTGACAGCCAACTCTTCTGCTGCAAATCCATCGACAAGCTAATTTCTGATGCGGACGAACCCGAACACCGTCTGAAGAAGAGCCTTGGCCCGGTTTCGCTGACTGCGCTGGGAATCGGAGCGGTCATCGGATCCGGCATCTTCACCGTAATTGGGACTGCAATTGCGGGACAAAAGTTCGATACATCCTCAGTCCTGAACGCCCCGTTGCTTGATTATTTGATCCGGCACACTGCAACGCTTGGACGGCCCGGCGCAGGGCCTGCGCTCGCAATTTCTCTGATTCTCGTTGCGATCGTTTGCGCCTTTACTGGGCTTTGCTACGCCGAGCTGGCTTCAATGATTCCCATAGCAGGCAGTGCTTATACCTACACCTACGCGACCATGGGAGAACTAATTGCGTGGATCATTGGCTGGGATTTAATCCTGGAATATGCCGTCAGCAATATGGCGGTAAGCGTGGGATTCGCCGCACATCTGGTCGACATGTTCGACTGGTTTGGCTTTCACCCCAGCCTGCGTTGGATTTCTCCTGCTTACTTACCAGCAGGCCTTACTGATTTAAAGGGCAACGTTCTTTATCCTCCCGGCATTCATTTTGGATTTAATCTGCCGGCGTTTCTGGTTGTCATGATATTGACGGTTGTTCTGGTGCGCGGCATTCGTGAATCGGCCGAGGCCAACAACGTGATGGTGATTCTAAAGATCGCTGCCATCCTGGCCTTCGTGATCGTTGGGGCGCAATATATTCATCCCACCTATTGGCATCCATTCGCGCCCAACGGTTGGTCTGGCATTCTGACCGGGGGCTCGATCATTTTTTTCACTTACATCGGCTTCGATTCAGTTTCGACGGCCGCCGAGGAAGCTCGGAATCCCCAGCGCGATCTGCCAATCGGAATTATCGCGACGCTCGTTGTTTGCACCATTCTGTATATCGGAGTTGCCGTGGTTTTGACGGGAATCGTGCCGTGGCAATCGTTGATGGACGACGCGGCCCCCGTCGTCAACAGCATGAAGCGCCTGACCGTACTTACCGGCTCCCCGACACTGCACTGGGTGCGCTTAGGGGTCCTGTTCGGAGCAATGATGGGGATGATTTCCTCATTGCTGGTCTTCCAGCTTGGCCAAGCTCGCGTGTGGTTCTCAATGGCGCGAGACGGCCTGATGCCGCGGATGTTCGGACGAGTGCATCCCCGCTTTCGTACTCCTTCAACGGCAACATGGATTGCGGGATTTGTGGTCGGCATACCCGCTGGCATTCTGGACATCGGCACCCTCGCTGATCTTTCTAATATCGGGACGCTTTTTGCTTTTGTGTTGGTTTCGATCGGGGTCATCATTCTTCGCTATCGCGATCCGCAGCGGCATCGCGGATTTCGCGCACCTGGAGGAATTACCGCTCCGGTACTCAGCGTTCTCTTTTGCGTTTTGCTCATGGCGGGACTGCCAATACTCACTTGGCTGCGGTTTTTCGGCTGGCTGGCGATCGGGCTGGGCATTTACGGTTTGTATAGCCGTCACCACAGTGAGTTTGCCCAGGCTGGCTGAGGCGGAACCGGGTCTTTAGTAGAACTCGCTATTCTTCTCCTCAAAATCTACAATCCGAAGCATGGCAGTAGCCATACATCGATCTTCGAGCTCTTTCGCACTTTCAATTCCGAAGGCAGAACTGCATTTACACCTCGAAGGAGCAATTAGTCCCGCCACGGTTGTTGAACTGAAGAAACGGCACGGGGAGGCTGGCTCAATAGAAGACGTGCACCGCCTCTACCGTTCACAGGGTTTTGTCGGCTTCCTAATGGCCTTCAAAGAGATAACGGGCTTACTACGGACCGCCGAAGATTACGAACTAATAACTTACCGCTTGATGGAAAAGCTCAAGGCAGAAAACGTACTGCACGCCGAGGTCTACGTATCCGTTGGAGTATGTTTGTGGCGCAAACAGAATTTTGACTCCATTTTCGAAGGCCTGGAACGAGGAAGGCAGCGCGGCGAACGCGATTTTGGAATCTCGCTGTTGTGGATTTTTGACGCCGTTCGCCAATTTGGAGCGGAAGCGGCGATGGAGGTTTTCCAGCAAGCGGTGAAATATCGCGACCGTCACGTCGTTGCGGTGGGGATCGGCGGGGACGAACAGAAGGGTCCGGCAGAACTCTTTCGCGATGCGTATGGCTACGCTGCAACAAGTGGTTTGCGGCTAACTGCTCATGCCGGTGAAAACGCCGGACCAGAGTCCGTTTGGGGGGCGTTGAATCTGCAAGCGGAGCGCATCGGACACGCTCTGACCGCCGTGCAAGATTCTGAATTAGTCGAGGAGTTAGCGGCCCGGCAAATCCCAGTCGAAATCTGCCTGACCAGCAATGTCCGCACCGGCTGCTGTGCTTCGCTAGCGGAGCATCCGGTACGAGATTACTTCGACCGTGGTGTGATGATTACCCTGAACAGTGACGATCCAGCCATGTTCCACACGTCACTTACTCGCGAATATGAATTGGCGCAAGAGACTTTCGCATTTACAGATGAGCATGTCCGGGAGCTGGCGCGAAATTCTTTCGAGGCTTCTTTTCTTCCCGCAGAGAGGAAGCTGGAATTTCTTAATTTATTTGACTCCATCGCAGCCCGCTCTTGATCGCGGGAAGCTAGGACTTCGCGGTCGCCGGCTCAGGTTTGTCAACCACAGCATCCAGATGCTTAAGGGTTTCTTCCACCGTGAGCGAATACATCTCGCGACCATCGCCCTCTCCAGACTCCAGTGCGGTCTTCAAATAATGTCCCGCAATCTCGATGGCTAGGGGATCGGTGATCGTTTTCCCCGTGCGGTTCTTGTACATCACCCAAGCGGGAAGCGGTAGCGCGACCCAGACCGGATGCCCGTCCGCGAGGAATTTAATGTCCACCGCATCGGCGTGACGGGTGGCAATGGCCACAATCAGCGCCTGGTAAATACAATGCACTTCCTTCTTGGACCAGCGGTCGGCTGCGGTGAAGTCCTGATACATGGAGTGGTAAAACTATATCAATCGGATAGGCCGCGAGCAAACCGCGGCTGAGACCCGAGAACCAGGCTTATCCCCCAACCGGCATTCGTTTATGATCGCTAATTGGGCAATTCTACAGCGCTGAGAACCATGGGGTCACAACCGTCCAGTGAAACTACTAGTCTGCGTGCTGATTCTGATTTCGCAATTCCTCGGGGCGACTCCTTCCGTCGTTCCCCCGAAGGAGAGTCAGGCTCTTCTTATGACGATTTTAGGCCTGCGGGCGGATGCGGAGTCGTTGGAAGGGGATCGGCGTCAGGCTGCTTTAGAAAGCAGCGAAAAGTTAATCGCGCGACTTTTAAGGACGAAGACGCAGGCCTCTGATGAGGCTCTAGCTGTATTGATGAATTTCTATGTCGGAGAAGTCGATGCAGCCCGACCTAGTGCATGAGGTGACCGTGCGCGGCAAACGGATGCTACCCTTGCTTCTGAAGTACAGTACGGCATCAGTGACCTTTAGCGATCGGAAGTATCCACCATCAATGTTGCTCGCGGATGACGTGCGAAAGAAGAATTTCCAAGTCGCTATTGAGGCTGTGAGGGCCGGTAGGGTGGTCGGCGAAGATTGAGAGACGACACGAAGTCCAGGCATTGGCCATCTTCGCAGCGGCGCAGCACAGTCCGCGCGGCGGGTTGGCCCAACTTTGATCGGATTTAATCTCGCATGAAAAATCTAGGGATTCTCTTATCGGGGCGTGGATCGAATTTCGAAGCGATCGCCAAAAACGTCGCCTCCGGGGAGATTCGGAATGCGCGGATCACGGCTGTTATTTCCAACAAACCTGACGCTCCGGGCCTCGACCTTGCTCGCGGCTTCGGATTGAACTCAGTTGTCATTCCTTCAAAGGGCAAGCAGCGCGAAGCACATGATCGGGAAGTTGTGGCTTTGTTACAGGAACACAAAGTCGATCTCGTTTGTCTCGCGGGATATATGCGGCTGCTCTCGCCCTGGTTTGTGCGGCAGTTTCCACGCCGCATTCTTAATATCCATCCTTCGCTACTGCCTGCCTTCCCAGGGTTGGAGGCGCAAGAACAAGCATTCGCCTACGGAGTAAGGGTCACTGGATGCACCGTGCACTTTGTAGATGAAGAACTCGACCACGGCCCGATCATTGTGCAGAAAGCAATTCCCGTTCTCGACGGCGACAATGAGCAGACCCTCGCAGCAAGAATTCTGGAACAGGAACACGCGGCGTATTCGGAGGCGATCAACATTGTGCTGGAAGGAAAGTACGAAATAGTCGGGCGAAGGCTTGTGACGACCGTCACATCCAAAAAGCCTCCGCTTAAGTAATTTCGAATTGCAGGATTTTCGAATTGCCGAAGTTAAATGATGAAGCCCGCTGACGAACTCAAGGCTCGCACAAAGAAATTTGCCTTGCGCACCGTGAAGGTTTTCCAGGCGCTGCCTCGCACAGAAGATGCACGAACTCTTGGGAAGCAGCTGTTACGGTCGGGAACGTCTGTTGCCGCTAACTACCGTGCAGTATGCCGCGCGCGGTCCAAGGCGGAGTTTGTAGCCCGGTTGGGAATTGTTGTGGAGGAAATTGACGAGACGGTATTCTGGCTTGAACTCCTCGTCGAATCCGGCATTATTGCTCGTCCCCGACTTCACCCACTTCAGATCGAAGCCAATGAGTTGCTTGCAATTTTTGTGCGATCTCAGCTAACTGCTAAAGGCATTGGCTCAAATTCGTCAATCCGAAAGTCTTCCAATCCGTAAATTGTCGGCCTCTATCGGTATAATCTCTTTCCGATGCCATTCGCCCCGGTTGACGAACAACTTGCTTACATCAAAAAAGGCTCTGCCGAAATCATTCGCGAGTCGGAGCTGCGTTCCAAGCTCGAAAAATCCAGGACGGCCAACACTCCTCTTCGGGTCAAGGCTGGATTCGATCCCACTGCGCCTGACCTGCATCTCGGACACACTGTACTTCTTCGCAAGCTCAAACACTTTCAGGATCTTGGGCACACCGTCACGTTTCTGATCGGCGATTTTACCGCGATGATTGGCGATCCCACGGGCCGGTCGGCTACCCGCCCCCCGCTCAGTTCCGAAGACATCATGCGCAACGCCAAGACCTATATGGCGCAGGTTTACAAAATTCTTAACCGGACAGCGACACAAACCCGTTTTAACAGCGAGTGGTTTGACAAGATGAAAGGAGAAGACTGGGTCCGCCTCGCGGCTAAGTTTACAGTTTCGCAAATGCTCGAACGAGAAGACTTTCATAAGCGCTTTCAAGAAGAGAAACCAATCGCCATGCACGAGCTTCTTTATCCCCTCGCGCAAGGATACGACTCCGTGGCACTTAAGGCCGACGTCGAACTCGGGGGCACGGATCAGAAGTTCAATCTGTTGGTGGGACGCGAGCTTCAACGAAGTTTTGGCCAGGAATCGCAGGTCGTACTTACGATGCCAATTCTCGAGGGCCTCGACGGCGTGCAGAAGATGTCAAAATCCTATGGCAATGCGATTGGCATTCAGGAAGCACCGCTCGAAATGTACGGAAAAGTAATGTCAGTTTCAGACGAAATGATGTGGAGATACTACGAGCTGCTGACGGACGTCCAACTTCCAGAAATCGAAAAGATGAAGCACGATTCGCATCCGATGGATGCGAAGAAGGATCTCGCCCGAAGGATCGTGACTGACTTCCATTCGCCGGAAGCGGCGGAGAAAGCCGCGGAAGACTGGGCGAATCAATTCCAGAAAGGCGGGACGCCCGATGATGTGGAAGAAGTCGCAGTCAAGTTTGAGGATGTCTTACCCATACCGATTTCCGAAATCGAATGGTCTTCGGGAGCTGCTAATGGCGAGTGGAAGGTAGGGGGGGCATCCTATCGAGGCATTCGCCTCGACCGCCTTCTCCTGAAGTGTGGCTTAGCGGAATCTGCGTCGGAGGCCTCTCGAAAAATCAAAGAAGGCGCCGTCAGGGTCAATAACACTGTCGCGGGCATGCACGTTCTCGTTAGCAGTCTTCCCGAAAAGCTTTCTTTGCGCTTAGGGAGGCGGATAAAGATCGCCGTAATTTACCGATAACCGCAGCAATCTCGCCCACATCTGGTTTCTCAATCGGAATTATCTGCCGAATCCCTTGGCCGTCCCGCACCTGCCGTGTTAACTTCGGCTTCAGCCGTTCGCATGGCATTTCTCTTCAAACGCGAGAAGTCCGGTCCCGCGCCGGTGGTACACCCGCTGCAGGCCAGCATTCCACCCATCCAGGACGCTGAGTTTAACGCGTTCTATTATGGGCAGCGCAAGGGCGGAGACTTCTACGATTTTATCCGGGTAGATAATGGGCGAATTTTGTTTGGCCTTTTGGACGTAGCCGGTCCACTTGAGGAGAATCGAACCGTCGTTTGCGCCGTTCAAGACAGTTTTCGCAAAGACGGCACCGAGCTTTTTGTTGGCGAGGACATCAACGAATCCGAAGCCATGATCGAGTTAGGAATCCGTATCAATCGCAGCATTCTTGATACCGAGCAGGGATTGCGGTCCTGCCCGGCATTTCTCGGCTGCTACAACGAATTCACGGGTATCGTCTGTTACCTCAATTCCGGACACACGCCCGGGCTTGTACGGGACGGATCAGGACTCGCCGAACTAGGGGCGACAGGCCTTCCGCTGGGATTGTTTTCTCATGCTCCAAGCGATGCATCCCTGGTTTTTTTGGAGCCCGGCGCCTCTCTGCTTCTGGTCTCGCGCGGCGTGCTGGAAGGAAAGCGTAAAGGCGAAGAGTTTGGGCTGGAGCGGGTAAAGGATGTTTTTAAGCAAACCGCAGCCGAAAGTCCCAAAGAGCTTTCGCTCAGCGTGCTTAACGCGCTGCGTCAGTTCATGAATACGCCGCCCACGCATGACGACGTAACGGCACTCTCTTTATTTCGACACTCGAGCTGAGGAGCCGACGCGGCTCTGGCTAGACCCTTCCCGCTCCGCCTAGTTTCTCGCTAATCCGAGCTCTGGTTGGAACACTGTTTCGGAGTTACAATTTGGACAATAACGACTCTTTCATTTTTATGCGGAATTTATTCCTTAGTTTGCTGTTTCTATCCTTTGCCGGGGCTTCTGCCCGGTCCGCCGACACCGTCGTCGAGCAGATCGTCGCTCGGGTGAACAATCAGATCATCACGCAGACCGAATACAAGCGAAGCGAGGACGACCTTAAGCAGGAGGCGCTACAACAGGACCCTGCCAACGCGGAAAAGACAATCGCCGACCATCAGAAAGACGTGCTTCGCGATTTGATTGACCAGCAATTGCTTCTTGAGAAGGGCAAAGACTTGGGTATCACCGCGGATACCGAACTCATCAAGAAGCTGGATGAGATGCGAAAGCAAATGAAGCTCGATAGCATGGAAGACCTGGAAAAAGTGGCGCAATCTCAAGGTGTTTCATTCGAGGACTTCAAACAGTCGACAAGAAACCAGATAATAAGCCAACAGGTTATTGGGAAAGAAGTCGGCTCGCGGCTAACATTGACCAAGGACGAAGAACAGGAATTTTATGATCAACACAAAACCGAATTGGCTCAACCGGAGCAGATAAAGCTCAGCGAAATTCTAATCTCGACCGACAATGGTACCGGAGATGAGGCCGCCAGGCTCGCCTCCGCAAAAGCCAAGGCGGAATACCTGCTGGCGCAGATTCACAAGGGAGCCAATTTCGACGACATCGCCAAGAAGAATTCCGACGGTCCTACCGCCGCACAGGGTGGCGACCTTGGCTATTTCAAGCGAGGAACTCTGGCAAAGGAACTCGAAGATCTCACCTTTGGGTTCAAGTCGGGAGAGGTGTCCGACGTGATCCGCACCAAACAGGGCTTCGTTATCTTGAAGGTGACCGATCACCAGAGCGCGGGAATTCCTCCGATGAAGGACATCGAGCCGAAAATTATGGACGCACTGTACATGCAGAAGTTACAGCCGGCGCTCAGGGAATACCTAACAAAACTGCGCGAGGAAGCCTACATTAAATTGGCAGAGGGATACACGGACAGCGGGGCTAGCCCGAACCAGACTAACCCGGTCGAGACAAACACGAAGGCCGCGAGCGCAAAAGAACTCAAAAAGAAGAAAAAGTTTGGAGTGTTTTAGGTTAAGCTGGGCGGATTCCGGATACTAGTCCTCGCGATAAAAGCTGTCTGCGACTTCCGGGCTGAACCCAAGCACACTATGAAGGAATTTTACCTCTCCGATTGCTCAGATCATGAGAATAAAGTCATCACCTCTACCTTCGTGGTCGTTACCAAACAGGTCAAGCCGAAGAAGACAGGCGAGCCTTATCTCGCGCTCACCCTTGGTGACCGTTGTGGCCAGATCGAAGCCAAGATGTGGGACAACGTTGAGGAGGTTCTCGATGCTTTTGAGCAGGATGATTTCCTAAAAATCAAAGGGCTGGTCAATAAGTATAAGAACCGTTTTCAGATCACGATTCACAAGCTTCGCCGCCTTGGCGATTCAGAAGTAGATTTCTCCGACTATCTTCCCAAAACTACGAAAGACATCGGCGAATTGTGGCGCGCTTTGTCGGACTTTGTAGCCAGCTTTCAGGACGCTAACCTGAAAGCGCTCGTGGAATCCTTTATGGCGGACCCGGAGATTGCCGAAGCCTATCGCAGCGCCCCCGCCGCGAAGACCTTGCATCACGCCTACATTGGCGGATTGCTCGATCACGTCGTCTCGCTCTGCCGTTCATGCGACCTGGTTTGCCGCAACTATCCTCAAGTCAATCGCGATCTGCTTCTCACCGGCGCTTTTCTTCACGATATAGGCAAAATCCACGAGTTAACGTTTAGCCGGGGATTTTCCTACACGACCCGAGGCCAACTGCTCGGACATATGGTTATCGAACTGGAAATGCTGCAGGCAAAGATTGCCAAGCTTCCGGATTTTCCGCCCGAAATGAAGACGTTGCTGGAGCACCTGGTCATCAGTCATCACGGGCAGTATGAATTTGGGTCTCCGAAGTTGCCGATGTTTCCGGAAGCTCTCATGCTGCATTATCTGGATGACCTGGATTCCAAGATGGAGAGCATGCGTGCACACGCCGAACGGGAGGGGAATGCGGAGAGTCCTTGGACAGGCTACAACCCGTCGCTAGGCCGGTCAGTGCTGAAGACCGCGAGGTTTTTGGAAAAAAAGCCTGTGGGCACCCTGTCAGCGGAATTCGTGGCCCCTCAGAGCAATCCTGATGATTCCTCCGCCACGGCCGAACCTACCGAAAAGGCCCCCGAACTCACCGGGTCGCCACAAACCACCTAGGACAGCATAGGGGCGACCGTCTCTGCGCCCTTCTTCTAGCTATTGTCGCTTCCGGCTCGCTTCCAAGTGATCAAATCGCCGATAGTCGAGCCACCGGTGCTTGCAACCGGCTGTTTGTAGGCTTCCACCTCTGAGCGCGAGGCTTCCTCGCCTACGGCCTTGATGCTCAGCCCGACTTTCTTTTCTTCGGGATTCATTTTGATAATCTTGAAGTTGTGCTCGAGGCCGGGTTCCAGAGTGATTTGCTGTCCGTTGGCATCAATAGCTTCGGAGTTATGGCAGAGGCCCTCGACGCCATCGGCAATTTCTACAAAAGCGCCGAAGCTCGCCACCCGCAACACTTTCCCGTGCAGCACGTCTCCGAGATGATGAGTCTGGAAGAAAGTTTCCCATACATCGGGCTGAAGCTGCTTGACCCCCAGGGAAAGCCTGCGCTTATCAGGTTCGATCGCCAGGACGACAGCTTTAACGCGATCTCCTTTTTTCAAAATTTCTGATGGATGCTTCACGCGTTTGGTCCAGCTTAAATTGCTGACGTGAACCAGACCGTCGATTCCCTCATCGATTTCAACGAAGGCTCCAAAGTCAGTCAAATTGCGGACT
>Ga0210403_10002059_pt1 | contig 18548 bp, 13 predicted proteins | sample IncBWC19MmetaG_FD_150863 | JGI IMG/M metagenome (GOLD analysis project Ga0210403, IMG submission 150863) | Forest soil microbial communities from Barre Woods Harvard Forest LTER site, Petersham, Massachusetts, United States - Inc-BW-C-19-M | ecosystem: Environmental > Terrestrial > Soil >... | reverse complement strand
AACCCATGTTGACGCCCGCCGCAAGCCCTTCCGAATTGAAAACGCCGTCCAATGGGAGCACCGGGTTTCAGCCCGGTGAGAACGCCCTCAAAACGACAAGGGCTTCAGCCCCGGGCCTTCTCTCAACCCGGAACGAACCCGCCTCCGCCAATCACCCAACGTCGCCCCAAACCCACAACGCACCACCACGTCAATCCCGCCCTCGTCAGATACTCTGCGGTTCACTGAGGATCGTTCGCAGCCTGGGTCGATCGCGTGCAGGCTGCAACTTCGTGTATCGAGGCTCTCCCCATGCCCTTACACCGGCCCGCACGCCTCGCGCCGCCGGGCAAGGCCCCATCTGCCCGCTGCCAAAACAGGAGATCCCTCCCCACGCCCAGCTCCGCATCGCCAGCCTCGCCGCCCTGCTCGCTCTTCCTGGTTGTGGCTTGACCCAAACCCTCGCCACTACCCTCCCCGACGCTCCGCTCCCCGCAGCCGATCTCCTCGTCTCCCCCGAGAACCCCGCGCCGACCACGCGCCCCGTCTCCCTCCCCACAACTCCCGTCGCCCTCAAGGACTGCCCCTACGACCAGACCCACGCCCATGAGTGTCGCGTCCACTGGAGGCAGCTCCTCATCTCCTCTGCCGTCTTCCTCACCTGGCAGAACACCGCCAACCTCTACAGCAGCTACTGGTATCGCTACGAGACCACCCACGGCAACTGGTTCGACCGCTACGCCACCTCCGTCACCGGCTACAAGTACTCCGTCTGGTCTGACGGCCCCCCCCGGCTCGACGACTACATCGCCCACCCCATGATGGGCGGCATCACCAACGCGCTCTAGATTCAAAACGACCCCAAGGGCATGACCCTCGCCTTCTCCAACACCAGCCCCTACTGGAAGAGCCGCCTGCGCGCCCTCGGGTTCACCACCGTCTACAGCACCGAGTGGAAGCTCGGCCCCATCGGCGAGGCCGGGTTCGGACACATGGGCGATCACCTTGAAAACGACGCCGGCCACATCCGCAACGAGACCGGATTCATCAGCCTCGTCACCACCCCCGCAGGCGGCGTCCTCTGGACCGTCGCCGAGGATGTCGTCGACGAACACCTCATCCGCCACCTCGAAGACCGCGGCCGCAATCCATTCCTCCTGGTCATGTATCAGTTCGTGAACCCCGCCCGCGGCACGGCAAATCTGCTGCGTTTTCGCCCGCCCTGGTATCGCGACTCACGCACCGTCAAGGCCATTTCCTTCTGGAGCGATCCCGAGCCAGACGCCCATCTCGCAAGCCTGCAACCCGTCCCCTCCCCAGCGGCAAGCCACTGCCCCAACCCCAAATCCGGCGATGGCTCTCCCTACCGATCGAGCTACCTCCCTAACGACCACCCTCGCGACAGCGAGGACCTACCCGCCCGCTTCAGCGATGGCGCGGGGTACGCCTCAAGCTGCAGCGACGGCGCCAATCCCGATCCCCACCCGGCAGCTCCGGCCCGCGCCGCCGGCTACGTCACCCGCCCCACGCCACTTAAATCCGCGACCCCAGGCGGGACCTACGAGCTCGGTGCCTGGTGGGGCCTGTCGCTCTTCAGCGGTCCAGTACTGGGATATTCGAAGGACGTGAAGTACATGCCCATCGACGTCCGCGTCTCCTACCGTCTCCTGCTCGACAATCACTGGGCGCTGCCCTACTCGCCCGAGATCACCGCCCTCGCTATGTTCGATTGGCCGCCCCCCGACGGCGCGGCTCCCCCGCAACCTGCGCCAGAGAGCCTACGGGAGCGGCCTCAGCCCGGAAGGACAGCAGCTGGACCTGCTGCCCCACCGCCGCGTCCAGCCCCTCCTCAGCCAAAACGCAGGCTTCCTCTACTTCGCCAACCGGGTCCTTTCACCCCAGGGCTCACGCGTCATGTACACCATCGACCTCGGCGCCGGCATCAACATCTTCCGCAAGGATCGCCAGGCCCGCCCCAGTAAACCAGCCAGACCCAGGCCCATACTTCGTTTGGAATTACCCGATTTCCTTTCTAGACCTTGGGTACTTTCAGGGGGTAGCTACCACAGCAAAATCCCTCAGCAAGGCATCAAGTTTTATACGCGCAGCGCCGTTTATCGAACGAAATTCCCATCTCCAAGCAAGTTCGTCACAGTAAACTGAAATCTGGTGAAATAGACACTATGCTCTGGCCCCTCGCGCTCTCGTTTCTCGTGTTCCAGGAAGACACCGCCGTAGTACCGCCCATTGCCGCCGACGGAAGCGCCCTGTGGGAGATGATCCATAACAGCGGCCCCGTCGCCTTCGCCGTCCTCATTCTGCTCGCCCTCGCCAGCATCCTCTCCTGGGGCATCATGTTCGCCAAGTGGCGCAGCTTCAGCCGCGCCCGGACGCAGAGTCAGCGCTTCCTGCGCGCCTTCCGCAAGTCCGGCCGCCTCTCCGAGATGGCCGCCATCGCCGAGCAGTTCAAGCCCAGCCCCCTCGTCCCCGTCTTCAACGAGATCAACGACGAGTACCACCGCCAGTCCGGCGGCCGCGGCATGCCCCGCAATCCGCTCGCCCTGGAACGCGCCTCTCAGATCGCCTCCAGCGAGGCGCTCACCGCCATGGAGCGCAACATGACCTGGCTGGCCACCATCGCCGCCGTCGCCCCCTTCATCGGCCTGCTGGGAACCGTCATGGGCATCATCGACGCCTTCCATGGCCTCGGCACCGCCGGCTCCGCCACCCTGCGCGCCGTCGCCCCCGGTATCTCCGAGGCCCTCATCACCACCGCCGCCGGCCTGGTCGTCGCCATCCCCGCCGTCGTCGGCTACAACCAGCTCACCGCCCGGCTACGGGAGTTCGGCGCCCGTATGGACGAGTTCGCCCGCGAGTTCCTCAACCTCATCGAGAACGCCGCCATGCTCACCCCCTCCCAGCCGCAGCCGCCGTCCCAGCCCGTCTCCGTGGCCACCGACGACTTCCGCGACCCCCGCCGGAGGTCCTTCTAACCCATGGCATTCACCGCCCGAGGCCGTACTCAGACCGCACTCGCCGAGATTAACATCACCCCCCTGGTCGACGTCGTCCTGGTGCTGCTGCTCATCTTCATGCTGACCGCCCCGGTCCTCCAGTCCGGCCTCGAGGTCGCCATCCCCAAGACTCGTTCGGTCAACCAGCTCACCGAGCAGCACATGGTCGTCACCATCGACAAGGACCAGAACGTCTTTCTCGAAGACAAGCCCGTCAACGTGAACGAGCTTCCTGCCAAGCTCAAGGGCGCGGCTACCGGTCCTAAGAGCATCGTCTACGTCCGCTCCGACGAACGCGTCCCCTTCGGAGCCTTTGCCTCCGTCATGGACGCGATCAAGCTAGCCGGCATCACTAACATCAGCATCGTCACGCGACCGCTTGAGCAGCACTGAGGGGAGGCGACGACCATAGCAACCCCGATCAAACTCACCCGTCACGATCTCGACGACGACCACCTGGCCGGAAACGTCTTCGGCTCCGTGCTCTTTCACGCCCTCATCGTGGGAGCCATCTTCGGCTACGCCTACTACCTCCGTCACCAGGGCAACTCCTGGGGAAACAACGCCGCGACCACAAGCGCGATCCAGGCCACGATGGTCAACGCCATCCCCTTGCCCCCTCGCCAGCCCGTCAACGCCGACAACGTCCTCACCTCAGAGACTCCCTCCCCGGCACCCCCCACCGCCAAGGAGAAGCTCGCCCCGCCGCCCGAGCCCACGGCGATTCCCATCCCGGAGAAGCCCAAGCCCGTAAAGGTAGCCCCCAAGCCGGTCCAGGCCACTCCCCACCCGCAACCCGTGCCTCCCCAGCCGCAAAAAGCCACCACCGGTGAGGCCACCGGCGTTCGCATCGCCATGACCAGCACCCAGACGCGCGCCGGCACCGTCAGCATCGGCGCCACCGATGCCGCCTTCGGCGCGCGCTTTGCCTACTACGTCGCCCAGATCAAGCAGAAGGTCGCCGCGCAGTGGTACACCGCCATGCTCGATCCCGCGGCTAAGGGTCACCGGGTCTACATCGTCTTTCAAATCAGCCGGGACGGAACCCCCTCTTCGATCCGGATCCAGCAGCCCAGCGGCGACCCCACCCTGGATCAGACCGCCCTCAGCGCAGTCCAGCACATCGACACCTTTGGCCCCTTGCCCGACGGATACAACGGCAACTACATCACCGTTGTGTACTACTTCGACCCCCCGTCAGGTCCATAAACTTCATGAATCACAACCTTCGAGCGACCCATCGCGTCTACGATAAGGTAAGCATGCATAGTCTGAACGGAAAAAATCACTCTCGCGCAGCCCTGCCGTGCCTGGCCCTGATGCTCCTGCTGCTGGGCCTATTCGTCTCTCCCGCCCTGGAGGCACAGGACAACGTATTCACCGGGACCAACGTCGGAGCGGAGCGCATCCGCATCGCAGCCGCTGATTTTAAGCCCCAATCCGGCGACGCGCAGACCGCCCCACTCAAGAGCACCTTCGACTCAACCCTCTTCTCCGACCTCACCAACGCCGGCATCTTCGACGTGGTCTCGAAGAGCCTCATTCCTCAGGCGACCCCGGGCACTCCCTCCGAGATGAACATTGCACAGTGGTCGGCCGCCCCGGCCTCCGCTGCCATGGTCGCCTTCGGCAGCCTCTCCGTGCAGAACAGCTCGCTCGTCGTCAACGGCTTCCTCTTTGACGCCAAGAACGCGCAGTACCCCCAGGTCCTGGCAAAGCAATATACCGACCAGGCCAATGAAGGCGCCGCCCGCCAGATCGCCCACCGCTTCGCCGACGAGATCATCTTCCGCCTTGGGGGCGGCATCCCCGGTATCGCCGAGACCAAGATCTACTACGTCCGCCCCGAGGGCGGCAACAAAGAGATCTGGGAGATGGACTACGACGGCGCCAACCCCCACCCCATCACCCATCTCGGCAGCATCTCCATCTCGCCCCGCATCTCGCCCGATAACTCCCGGCTGGCCTTCTCCACGCTCGACCGCAACGGCTTCCAAATTCACATGTACTCGCTGCTGCTCAACCGCGTGGTCAACTTCCCCATCGCGGCTGGCACGAACCTCTCCCCCGCCTGGTCCCCCAATGGCAACGAGCTCGCCTACTCCTCCTCGCGATCGGGCGACCCCGAGATCTGGATCTCCGACGCCAATGGAGCGCTCTCGCGCCGGGTGACCAGCTTCAAAGGTCCCGACGTCTCTCCCGTCTACAACCCCCGCACCGGTTCGCAGATGGCTTGGATCAGCGGTCGCACCGGCCTGCCGCAGCTCTACATCATGAATACGGACGGCTCCGGCATCCAGCGCATGACCGACGGCGGCTACGCGAGCTCGCCCTCCTGGTCGCCCAACGGCCAGTTCATCGCCTTCGCCTGGGACCGCAAGTACGGCCCCGGAGCCCCTGGCGGACAGGACATCTATGTCATGGAGGTCGCCACCAAGCGCTGGATTCAGCTCACTCACGACTCCGGCCCCTGCGACTTCCCCTCATGGTCTCCCGACGGCCGACACATCGTCTACGCCAATGGCCGGGGACACTCAGCCCAGGTCTGGACCATGCTGGCCGATGGCACCCAGAAGCATGTTCTGTCCAACAACGGCGGAGACATGCCAAACTGGAGCTGGAAGTAAGTTACCTCTTTGCATTACTCCTGTTGTGCTGGAACTCACTTGATTCGCTGAACCACTCCGCAGTGCTCGATTTTGCGCGGCTGCCGCACGTAGCCAACCCGGGCCCCCAGGTCAGTCCGGACATATCCACGAACGTTGTCTAGGAGAAACTGATGAACTTGCACCCCACATCGCTTCGCAGAGGCCTTGCGATTGCTGCCGCCATTACCGCCTTGAGCCTTGCCACCGGTTGCCACAAGAAGACAGTAGCGCCGCCGCCCGCCCCTGCCGCGACCGCGCCCCCAGTCGCCCCGCCGACCGCCTCTATCACCGCCGATCCGATCGCCATCGATCTCGGTCAGTCGGTCGTCCTGAATTGGCGTACGCAGAACGCCAACGTCGTCACCATCGACGGCATCGGCCAGGTGAACCCCAACGGCACCCAGACGGTTTCGCCGGCCAACTCCACCAACTTCCACCTGGTCGCCAAGGGTGACGGTGGCAGCACCGACGCCAACGTCCGCGTCACCGTGAACGTCCCCGTCGCCCCCACCCCGCCCGCCGAAGACATGGGCAGCGAGGCCGAGTTCCACAAGAATGTCTCCGACATCTTCTTTGATTACGACAGCTACGAGCTCCGTCCCGACGGACAGACCTCCGCCACCCAGGCTGCCTCCTACCTCGCCGCGCACCCCACCATCCGTGTGGTCATCGGCGGCTACTGCGACGATCGCGGCTCGGCCGAATACAACCTCGCGCTCGGCGAGAATCGTGCCAACTCCGCCAAGACCGCCCTGGTCAACGCAGGCGTCGCCGCCGGTCGCGTCCGTGTCGTCAGCTACGGCAAGGAGAAGCAGTTCTGCTCCGAAGAGAACGAAAGCTGCTGGCAGCAGAACCGCCGCGCACAGTTCTCCATCGATCGCTAACTCGTATTTAGCCGCCGAATCGAGCAGTCTGAGAGAGGGCGGGACCCAGTCCCGCCCTCAATTTCTCGGTGAACCTTCCCTCAAACTGGCGTCCGCGCCGTCCGCGGCTTAAACTGTGGTCCTGAAGTGCTGCAGAACTCACGACTCGATTCCTGCAAGCATGTGCCCCGGCAGAAAGCAGAGCGATCTCCATATGAATAGCTTGACGAAGAACCTGACCAACGACTCGCCGAAAACGCCGGCATCGCCGAAGCCCATGACCCGATCCCTCCGTTTCGCCTCCGCCTTTCTCGGCCTCGCCCTATGCGCCACCCCGGCATTTGCCGTCAACAAGGACATGGTGCAACTCCAGACCCAGGTCCAGCAACTCCAGGACGCCATCGCCCGCCTGCAGCAATCCAACGACGAACGCATGGGCGTCATGCGCGACCTGGTCCAGCAGACCGCCGACTCCGTCAACAAGATGTCCGTCGCCGTCCAGACCCTGCAGCAACACATGCAGACCCAACAGGACGCGCAGAACGGCAAGATCGATCAGGTCTCCGGACAGATCCAGTCTCTCAATGACTCGGTCGACGAGCTCAAGGCACGCCTCACCCGCATGGAGAAGTCGCTCCAGGACATCCAGGGCCAACAGCAGTCCATCAGCGCCACCCTGCAGAACAACAATCCGGCTCAGGGCACCCCTGCCGCTCCGGGCGCTCCGGGAACCGCAATCCCGCAGACTGCGACCCCGCTGCCGTCGCAGGACAACTCCGCTCCAATCCCCGCGCCCGACCAGGCTCCACCCGCCGCCTCTCTCCGTAAGCCTTCAGCTGGCATCCCCCTGGCGGCGGCAATACCCACTACGGCACCCAACGCAGCCGGTGCCCCTCCCGCCGACGATCTCTACAAGACCGCGCTCGGCGACTACATGGGAGCACGCTACTCCCTGGCCACCTCCGAGTTCGGCGACGTGGTCAAGTTCTACCCCGACAATCCGCTCTCCGGCAACTCGCTCTACTACCTCGGTGAGATTGACTACCGCGCCGGCCACTTCGGCGCCTCGGTCAAGAGCTACGACCGGGTACTCAGCGAGTATCCCGCAAGCGCCCGCATCCCAGCCGCCCACCTGCACAAGGGGGAGGCCCTGCTCGCTATGCACCAGAATGACGCCGGCGTCCGCGAGCTCCGCGGCCTCATCCAGCGCTTCCCCAACTCCCCCGAAGCCATGCAGGCCCGCAGCCGCCTCAGCGGCATGGGCGTACCCGTCAACCCCCGCCGCTAACCCCACTCACAATCTACACAGAGCCCCTCTCAAGGGCTTGGCCTTAGCCACACCACGTATCTACGCTTCCAAGTAGAAAACACCCTAGCTGCATCGGAAGTGGCCGCTTCTAAGTAAGCCAAGGCTTTAGTCTTGGTACCAGAGGGCCAGAGAGAACGCGGGCTTCAGCCCCTGGAGTATGCCTTCCTTCTCAGTTCTTGGTGCAAATGAAGGCATCCCCAACTCTGCGAGCATGGCCCACGCGCTCAGTTCCGAATCCCCGCCATCAACGCCTCGATCTCACTCCGCTCAGCGCCGGTCAACGGCAGCCCAGGCAGCCGCGGCCTTCCCCCGAAGTAGCCCGTGAGATCGCAACCGTACTTGATCCCCGCAACTCCCAGCTCTTCCTCCACCCGCTGTGCCAGCGGACGCAGCCGTTCCTGCTTCTCCGCCGCCAGCGCGGGATCGCCATCCTTCCACGCCGCCAGCACCTCGTAGCAGGCCTGCGGAGCGCTCGCCGCAAACGCCGGCATCGCGCCCACCGCCCCGGCCCGCAGTGCCTCCAGCATCCCCGCCGTCCGTCCCGACAGCACCTGGAAACCAACGATCTTCGTCCGCGTCCGCAGCGCCTTCGCCGCGCCCTCTTGCGGAGCAGCCGACAGCACCGCACCACCGGACAGACCCTCCGCCGACATCAGCTGCGCCGCCCCCGGCAACGTCTTCGCTCGCATCCTGCCGGTCACCGCGGCAAACACCATCGTCACCGTCACCTCGCGCTTGAAACCCGCCGTCTGCTGCACCAGCCGTCCGATGCGCGCCGCATCGAGCCCCTGCTCCACCATACCCACCACGCCCGCATGGCCTGCCAACTCAACGACCAGCTCCTCCGTCAGCGCCGACTCCGCAGACCGCCCGCTCTCGATCACCACCGGAAGCGCCGAGCGATCGGCGATCGCATGGAAGTAGCTCACCACCTCCCTGCGCCACCCCGAAGCCGCCCCCACCCAACCCTGCAGATACGACGGCAGCCGCACCAGCGCGGCATCGTAGCCCAGCCCCGCAGCATACTCGATCAACTCCAGCGCCCCGGCAACGCTATCCCGCGCCACACCCGCCATCAGCACCTTCTCGTCGGCTGCCGCATGCGCCACCGCCTGCAGCGCCTCACGCGTCTCCGCGTCCGACAGCAGCGTAGGTTGTCCGAAGCGTCCTAGCACAACCAGCCCCGCCGCCGGCGTCTTCGAGTAGCGCGCTACATTGTCTTCCAATTTGCGCGTGTTCAGCCTGCCGTCCACATGGAACGGCGTCGTCAAGGGGAGATGCATTCCTTCAAGCAGCATCCCTTCATTCTAGAAGCGCAAGCCACTTCCCGGGTAATCCAACCACCGCTTTCCTCACAGCGCAAAACTGAAAGCACATGAATTCTTCCACGTTTCTAGGTAAGCCAAGGCTTCAGCCCTGGCATTCAACGCCAGAGAGAACGGGTCTTTAGCCCCTGGGGTATGCATTTCTTCCCAGCTTCCAGGAAGCGCCCATAAAAGAGCACGAAACCACCAAGCAAGAAAACGGGCGCAGCAGAAAACCTCTCCGCTGCGCCCTTTCTTTCTTTGATCCGATCCTCTTTAGTCGCCCGAGACCCCCGCCAGCCGCTCCTGATGCAGCGTCTGCAGTGCGACCACATTTACGCTGCCCCGCTGCAGTGCGGCGATTCCTTCCGCCGCAGCGCGCGCCGCGGCCAGCGTCGTAATCGTCGGAATCCTCGCCAGCACCGCCGCCCGGCGAATCGCCTGCTCGTCGAAGAAGGTATCCTGCCCCCGCGGCGTGTTCACGATCAGCTGAATCCGGTCGCTCTTGATCAGGTCGACCACATTCGGCCGGCCCTCCTTCACCTTGTACACGCGCTCCGGCTGCAGCCCCGACTGTTCGAGCACCGCCGCCGTGCCATGTGTCGCCACCAGGTGGAAGCCCATATTCGTGAACTCCTTCGCCAGCGAGACCAGGCCCTCCTTGTCGTGATCGTTCACGCTCAGGAAGATCGTGCCCTGCATCGGCAGCACCTGCCCGGCCGCAATCTGCGCCTTGGCAAACGCCTCGCCGAAGTTGTCCGACACGCCCATCACCTCGCCGGTCGACTTCATCTCCGGCCCCAGCACCGTATCCACGCCTGGGAACTTGCCCCACGGGAACACCGGCGACTTCACGAAGAAGTTCGATCCGGTCTCCAGATCCTTGCCGCTCTTCACCTGCTCCGGCAGCAGCGTCTTCAGCTTCTGCCCGACCATCAGCCGCGACGCGATCTTCGCCAGCGGAATGCCCGTCGCCTTCGACACATACGGCACCGTGCGCGACGCCCGCGGATTCACCTCGATCACAAACACCTTGCCGCGCTGGATCGCAAACTGAATGTTCACCAATCCGATCACATTCAACGCCTTCGCCAGCTTGCGCGTGTAGCTGCGAATCGCCTCCAGCACCTCCGACGGCAGATCCACCGCCGGCAGAACGCACGACGAGTCCCCCGAGTGAATCCCCGCCTCCTCGATATGCTGCATGATGCCAGCGATCACTACATCATCGCCATCGCACAGAGCATCCACGTCGCACTCGATTGCATCCTCGAGGAAGTGGTCAATCAGCACCGGCCGCTCCTGAGAATATTCAATCGCCGTGCTCATGTAGCGCACAATCGCCTCATCGTCATACGCGATCACCATGGCGCGCCCGCCAAGCACATACGAAGGCCGCACCAGCACCGGATAGCCCACGCGGTTCGCCCCCGCGAGCGCCTCCGGAACGCTGGTCGCCATCGCGCCCTGCGGCTGCGGAATTTCGAGCTCCTCGATCAGCTTGCCGAACCGCTTGCGGTCCTCCGCCAGATCGATCGACTCCGGCGAGGTCCCGATGATCGGCACACCCGCCTTCTTCAGCGGCAGCGACAGATTCAGCGGAGTCTGTCCGCCAAACTGCACAATCATCCCAATCTCCGCTCCGCTCGACGCCTCATGCTCATACACCGCCAGCACGTCCTCCAGCGTCAGCGGCTCGAAGTACAGCCGGTCGCTGGTGTCGTAGTCGGTCGAGACCGTCTCCGGATTGCAGTTGACCATGATGGTCTCGTAGCCATCTTCTCTCAACGCGAACGCAGCATGGCAGCAGCAGTAATCGAACTCGATGCCCTGCCCGATCCGGTTCGGCCCGCTGCCCAGAATCATGATCTTCTTCCGGTTCGTCGGCGCCGCCTCATCCTCTTCGTCGTAGCAGCTATACAGGTACGGCGTGAAGCTCTCGAACTCCGCCGCGCAGGTATCCACCAGCTTGTACACCGGCATCACATTCAGCTTCTTGCGCAGCGCCCGTACCGCTGCCGTACCCTCGGCACCCGTCAGGCCCCAGCTCGCCGCCAGCCGCTCGTCGGAGATGCCCATGCGCTTGGCCGTGCGCAGATCCTCTGCGGTTACATTCTCAATCGTCTTACCGCCGATAGCCTTGATCTCATCGGTGATCTGCTTCACCTGGTGCAGGAACCACGGATCCATCGAGGTCATCCTTGCCACCTCGCGCACCGTCATCCCGCGCTCGAACGCATAGCGCACATACGCCAGCCGGTCCGGATGCGGCGTCACCAGTCGCTGCGTCAACCGCCGCGGCTCGATGTCATCGGCCGTCGCCTTCTTACCCGTCTCGAGCGACCGCACCGCCTTCATCATCGCTTCCTTAAAGGTCCTGCCGATGGCCATCACCTCGCCCACCGACTTCATCTGCGGCCCCAGTCCCTCATCGGCTCCCGGGAATTTCTCGAACTGCCACTTCGGAATCTTCACCACCACGTAGTCGATCGTCGGCTCAAAGCACGCCGGCGTCGCCTTCGTAATGTCGTTCTGAATCTCGTCGAGCGTATAGCCCACCGCCAGCCGCGCCGCGATCTTCGCAATCGGGAATCCCGTCGCCTTCGACGCCAGAGCAGACGACCGCGACACCCGCGGATTCATCTCGATCACCGTCATCCGCCCGGTCTGTGGATTCACCGCGAACTGCACGTTGCTGCCGCCCGTCTCCACGCCGATCTCGCGAATCACCGCGATCGCCGCATCCCGCATCCTCTGGTACTCGCGATCGGTCAACGTCTGCGCCGGAGCCACGGTGATCGAGTCGCCGGTATGCACGCCCATCGGGTCGAAGTTTTCAATCGAGCAGATGATGATGACGTTGTCCTTCAGGTCACGCACCACCTCCAGCTCGTACTCCTTCCAGCCCAGCACGCTCTCTTCCAACAGACACTCGTGCACCGGCGAAAGATCCAGTCCGCGCGCCAGGATCTCCATCAGCTCCTCGCGGTTGTACGCAATGCCGCCGCCCGATCCGCCTAGCGTGAAGCTCGGCCGGATCACCACTGGAAATCCGATCTTCCCCGCAAACTCCAACCCGTCGCGAATGTTGTTCACCAGCGCCGAACGCGGCATGTCCAGACCGATTTTGTTCATCGCGTCCTTGAACAGCAGCCGGTCCTCGGCCTTCTTGATGGCCTCGAGCTTCGCGCCGATCAGCTCCACGCCCAGCCGCTCGAGAACGCCCGCGTCCGCCAGATCGACCGCCAGGTTCAGTGCCGTCTGTCCACCAACCGTTGGCAGCACGGCAAACTTCCCCGTACCCCCGGAGGTGGCCAGCATCTCCGCCTCGACCCGCAGGATCTCCTCGACGTACGCCACCGTCAGCGGCTCAATATACGTGCGGTCCGCCACCTCGGGGTCGGTCATGATCGACGCCGGGTTCGAGTTCACCAGCACCACCTCATAGCCCTCGGCCTTCAGCGCCTTGCAAGCCTGTGTCCCCGAGTAGTCAAACTCGGCCGACTGCCCAATCACGATCGGTCCCGAGCCGATCACCAAAATCTTCGCAATGTCATCTCTACGCGGCATTCATCTTCCTTTTCTTATCTTCTCCATCGCGCGCTCCAACCCCGTCAATTAAGACTGCGGCGGTGTCCATCCAACCTGCCTCACCGAATGAACCAAGTTCGTCAATCCGCTGAACGGAAACGTATGGATCTCTTTCCCATCCATCAGTGTCTCGCCTGTCGCCATACTGAGAGCAATCACAAGAATCGTTGCGTTACGAAACTCACCCGGAAGTAACACCGTCCCGCCCGGCAGGCTCCTGCACAAGATCAACAGGACCAGAAATGTCTCCAGACAAACCAACGCATCCCATCGCGCACTATCCCAGCCGAGCAGATGCATCCATACCGGCGAAGACGCCGCCACGATCGCCGCTGCTCCCAGCAATCTCCGATATCCCCGGCACCCAACGCCTCGCAGCGTCCTGGCAATCGCCACGAACAGCAAAAGCAGCGTTGGCAGAAAGATGGCCAGGCTCACCAAGAACATAATGTCCCACCTCATCTGGTGGAGAAAGTGCTGCTTCATCATCTTCAAATTCTCGATGGTCGAAACCTGCAGCACCATGAAGAAATCGTCGCGCACAGGAAAATCAGCACGGCGTGCAATCTCCCTCTTCAGAGCCTCCACCTGTTGCGGGGTCATCGGCCGCAACAGCGCCAGCTTCGCGGTCGTTGCGGCCGCCCCGCACAGCAGAATTCCGCACATTCCCCACGCCTCTAACCTGCGCCGCCCATTCTGCAGCGTGGTCGAATCCACAACAAAGCTGAACAACACCACCGGCAGAAAGATCAGAAAGAAGGATTCGTGAATCAATAATGCGATCAGGCAGAACGGAGCTGCCACGAAGAAGCGCACCCGAACGTCCTTAATCAGCAACACGGCCAACGTCAGAATCCCCAGCGGAATATCCAGATATCCAACGAGGTGCGCGAGATAGGTTACGGCAAAGCTGGCGAAGAATAGCGCCACCGGCTCACCTGATCCTAGTCGCACCAACGCTCCGCTCCTCTCCACCAGCAAAGCCAGTAGCGCAACAAACACAGCGATCAGCACATACGAGACTACCGAGAAACGAATGTAGTGCTCCAAGTGCAGCCAATGCCCAAAGGTCTCACCGAAAAACCCGCGTTTGAGCAGGCCCTGGTCATAGCTCACCATCGCCTGCGTCGCCGCCCAGCGACTCGGAAGCCGGACCCCTTTGCAAAAGCTGACGATCCCCAACAGGATCGCCGCCATGCGCCAGAAACTGCGGTCGTCGAGCAAGACAACCTGCAGCTTTCCTGTGCGTGACGCCTTCCCTGCCGAGGCAGTCATCTCTTCCACGGCTCCATCGACCTCCGAATATCCCTGAGTAAGGTACATACCTGCCTTAGCGATACACCTCGCGTCGGTGCGCCAGTTCGACCACAAGCACAACCAGTCTCTTATCCTCGGTACCTGCAGAGCACGCGGTAGTCGCCAACGCGATGGCAAAACCCGCTCTCGTAAGGGCCACTCAGCCCCTTGGCAGATACTCTCGGCTGGAACGCTCGGATTTCGCCGAGCAACCGAGTTCCATGCTTGTCTGTGCCATCAGGGTTTCCTCCACTCCTCCATCATCTTCCGGAAATCCTTGAAGAGATAGTGGGAGTCATGCGGTCCCGGACTCGCCTCCGGGTGATACTGCACGCTGAACATCGGATCCGTCTTATGCCGCAGCCCGGCTAAAGTCTGGTCGTTCAGATTTGTATGCGTCCGCTCCACGTCCGCGGGCAGCGACTCCGGATCCACGTTGTAGTTGTGGTTCTGTGCCGTGATCTCGACCTTGCCCGTCTGGTGGTTCATGATCGGATGGTTCCCGCCATGATGCCCGAACTTCAGCTTGTAGGTCTTTCCGCCCAGCGCCAGCCCGAAGATCTGGTGGCCCAGGCAAATCCCGAAGATCGGCGCCTTGCCCTTCAGCTTCTTCACGTTCTCGACCGCATACTCCAGGGGCTCCGGATCGCCCGGCCCGTTCGAAAAGAACACCCCGTCCGGCTGCATCGCCAGCACCTCTTCGGCCGAGGTCCTCGCCGGCACCACCGTCACCTTGCAGTTCTCCCGCGCCAACATGCGTAGAATGTTCTGCTTGATGCCAAAGTCGTACGCGACCACATGCATCTGCTTCGATCCCGGTTCCAACGCCGCCGTCAACAGTGCATCGCCGGTCTGGTTCCGCGGCTCCGCATCGCTCCACGTGTACGCCGTCTTGGTGCTCACCACGCTCGCCAGGTCCGTGCCATCCATCTTCCGGATTGCACGCGCCTTCTCGACCAGCGCCGCCGCATCAAGAGACTCGCCGATCGCGATCACGCCTCGCATCACGCCGTTCGCCCGCAGATGCCGCACCACGGCACGCGTGTCGATCTCCGCGATCACCGGAACGCCGTTCTTCTCCAGATACTCGTCGGCGACCTGCGTCGATCGCCAGTTCGAGCTCACCGGAGAGAACTCGCGCGTCACCAACCCTTCGATGTACGGCCGCGATGCCTCCTCGTCACTCGGAGTCGTCCCATAGTTCCCAATATGTGGGTTTGTCAGTACGACAATCTGACCCGCATAGGAGGGATCCGTAAAGATCTCCTGATACCCGGTCAGCGATGTATTGAAGACCACCTCGCCAGAGCGTTCCACTCTGGCGCCAAAACCTTTACCACGAAAGATGCGCCCGTCTTCCAGCGCGAGTATTGCCTGCATTGCCTCTCCTGCTTTGGGGAGTGGATTCAATCGATTCTATCAGTACCGGCCCCTATCCGCCGCCCCCGGCCGCCGCTTTGACCTGTACCTCCAGCAGAACAGGCTCCCGCTCCGGCAACCTTCCGCACTTTTCACCTAATCGCTCAACTTTTCCGTCAACTCAACCGATATCTAAGGCGTTCCAACAAACCAGAAAGAGGGCCACGATGACGATGCAACTTGATCCGACGACGTCTTCCGATCTTTCCATGCAATCCATGTCGACAGCACCGGCTACCTCGACGACTCCAGCACCCACCTCCGGATCAGGGTCCGCCTCCACGTCGACCTCTTCCTCGACCTCAGGCCCAACCGATACGGTTCAGCTCTCGTTCAACGCCCAGGTCTTTCAACTCAGAAGCCAGGGAATGAACGCCACCCAGATCGCTCAATCCATGGGCACCAATGTAACGTCCATCGACACATTGCTGAACATCACGCCGACGACTACGTCCACCACGTCGACGCCTGCCCCCACACCCCACGGAGGCGGAGGCCACGCGCACGCAAGCTCCTCCACGACGTCCTCGACAGCCTCCTCAACCTCCTCCTCCTCGTCCTCATCCTCCACAACGCCCGCCCCCTCCAGCTCCTCGACAACCTCGTCCTCAAAATCGCCGCTCCCCACCGCATAAGCACAGCCAGCAGTCAGCAGCCACATAACCCTCCCGCCTGCTTCCCCGCCCTCGAGCTCCACAGCGCCAGCCTCGCTCATATTCCAGACGAGTCGGCCGATACAGTCTGGGCTGAAGGAAGCAGGCTTACGATGGCGATTCAACTCAATCCGGCGACGCCGGGAGCAACCTCTCCCGCCAACGATGTGCCACCGAAGGCATCCTCAACTCAACCTCTATCGAGCCTCCCGCAAGCCCCGGCGACCGATACCATCAAGCTGTCACTCTCCGGCAGCATCCACCAGCTAAGGGGCCAGGGGCAGACCATTAGCAACATCGCGCGAGCCCTCGGCACCGATCTCAAGTCGGTCGATGCACTGCTGGGCATTCAGCCCGCTGCCGCACTCTCGTCCACTCCAGCACCGCCAGCCACAACACCGGCGTCAACCGTATCGGCATCGGCAGCGACGTCGTCGGCGCCATCCCCTTCCACCGCACTCCCCCCGCAAGTACCCTCGCCCCAACCGCCACAGACCGCCGCCACCAAATAAGCGCGCCACACAACCGACCCATTTGCGGCCTCCCCATGCAGCCTGTCGGATCGAAAGAGCGGCGCGCCCCTCAAGACCCCAATCGGCATAGGGGAGCGGTCTCCCGCTCAAAAACACCACCGGACATGCGGGTCCCCATCGGGCGGTTCGAGAAGTTGAGGTTATCCCTGTGCTCCTTGCTTGAGGGCGCGGGCGTCGGTCTTCATCGCTGTCTGGGGCAGACTCGGCTTTACCTCGTCCCCCGCCAGACCGCTCCGCTGACTTCTCGCTCCGGCTCGTCGCCGTCGCCCTTTCCGGCGTAAAGCGAGATCTCCCCAGGTAAGAACGCACTCCTTCACTGCACGACCGCCGGATTTGCGCCGCCTCCCCTCGATCACAAGAGCTTCGCGGTCTTGGGCCCGCTCACCCTGGTTGGCTGCGCCTTCTATCCGGTTCTTGTTCATCGGCCCGCAGTTGCGCTCCACGCTTCCTTCCCACATTCGGTCGCCCTCATGCAGTTGCGCTTCGCTCGCTCTGACCAGCTCACGGCGGGACTTCCACCCGCAGGGGTGCGCCCATGCCGGGCGCACCCAACGAAAAAACCGGCCGAGAGGCCGGTTTTATAGATCAAACGCCGGGTACTACCGGCGGTGTTGATGATGACGATGGTGATGGCGCGTTGCAGCGTTGGCAGGCACAACCGAGCCGGCCAGAACTGCAACCGCGAGAACCGCAAGCAGAAGATGACGAATTTTCATTGGGGAACCTCCCGAAACCAGCGCTCAATACCGCTGATTCCTCTTTGCAGCTTACTTCTTCAACACGCCCGCGCAAGCAAAAGTTTTCCTCAATCCCGCCATGTCTCCAGCTTGATTCCCATTTCTGTCGCAAGCCACACCGGCTTCGCCAGGGATAGCACGATCACGCCGCGCGCGCTGCAATCTGCCGCTACGAGATGTCGATCAGCACCGCGCCGTTCTCCACCTTCAGCGGAAAGACCGCAACCCGCTCCTGCTCTGGATACTCCGCCTGCCCCGTCTTCACGTTGAACGACCACGAGTGCCACGGACACACCACCGCCTCCCCCTCGATCCATCCCTGCCCCAGCGGTCCCCCGCGATGCGGGCATTGGTTATCCAGCGCCGATAGCTCGCCATTCAAGTTCGCGAGACACACCGCGACCCCTTCGGCCTGCGCCTCCATCACCTTGCCCGGCTGCGGCGCATCCACCACGCTACAAAGCCTCAACCATCGCGCCAATCCATCTCCTCCTGACCGTTGCATAAACTTAGATCCTATGCGATCCCGCCACGCCCTTCCGCACATCGATGCTTTCTTCTTTCTTGCGTAGGGGTGCCTTACTTCTTTGTCGGACGGAACCCAGGGCCTCTTTTCGGTGCTCGAACGCCTTGCTTCTTCTTCTGGGAACCCCTGCGAAATCCGCCCCAACTACGCGAACGCCCTTAGCCTCAACTTTCTTTCCTGTATCTCTCGTGAAGACTGGCCCCCTCGACGCCTCCTGAAACAACCGCAATGCTAGAGTGCTAGAGGAAACCAAATCTCCATGACCCCTCCCCGGCCGCCCAGACCCAGCCAGCGATCCACCCCGTCCTCCGCGGTCAGGCCGTCGTCCCCCAAAGCTCCAGCCGACCCCTATGCGCTCAATCCCAACCCCGAGGTCGTAGATCCCCGCTGGCTGCTCAAGGCCCTCGCTGTCATCCTGCTCGCAGCCCTGGTCTGCGGCTACCTCACGCTCTGCGTCCTCTTCTACCAAGGCGAGTGGCAGCTCGTGCTGCATCCCTCGCGTTCGACCCCCGCGCCCGCCAGCATCGCCGACTCTCCCTTCGAAATCATTCAGTTCGGGCTTAAGGCCTCCGCCACGCCCCAACTCACCGGCTGGTGGCTGCCGGCCGCCCCCGGCAGCCGATACGCCGCCAGCACCGTCCTCTACCTAACCAGCGGCGACGGCTCGCTCGCCGAC
>Ga0210403_10002057_pt1 | contig 18552 bp, 13 predicted proteins | sample IncBWC19MmetaG_FD_150863 | JGI IMG/M metagenome (GOLD analysis project Ga0210403, IMG submission 150863) | Forest soil microbial communities from Barre Woods Harvard Forest LTER site, Petersham, Massachusetts, United States - Inc-BW-C-19-M | ecosystem: Environmental > Terrestrial > Soil >... | reverse complement strand
CGATGGCTTTTTGAAACTGATCGGCAAAAAAAGCGAAGCATTCGTGGCTATCGATGACAATAAACTCCGCAAGACCATCGTAAAAATGTTGCAGGAGGTTCGGCATGTGCAGCCTGTAAATGCGATCCATACTAAAGCCTCGGTGTCGGAGAAAGCAGAGATTGGTTATGGAAATTTTATTGATCATTCAGCCTACCTGGCCCCCGGCGCAAAAATAGGCAGCCATTGTATCATCAACACCAAAGTGTCGTTGGGGGTGGAGACGAGGTTAGGAGATTTTGTACAGGTAGGCGCCGGCAGTACATTAAATTCGGGTGTAATAATTGAAGAAGAAGTTTTTATTGGTTCAGGAGTTACGATCGTGTCGGGGATTAGCGTTGGCAAAGGCGCCCGGATTGGCGCTGGCGCTGTCGTTATCGCTCCAGTCAAGGCCGGTGAAACCGTTTTTGGAAATCCTGCTCAACGGGTTAAATAAATTTGAGCGATCATGCGGCGATATGAATTTTATACTCTTCGAATCGCTGCAGCACTTGTTTTACATAGAGGACGGGTCCATCGCACCTGCAGTAACCCGCTAAGACCAAGGCATCTCGGTAGTATTTAGGATTGGATTTTTGTGCGAGGTAAAAGCCCACATTTTCATCCCAAAGGGAGATATTCTTTCCGTATTTTTTAGCAAGTTTTTGAGCATCGATCACGTGTGTAAGTCCTACGTTATAGGATGCGAGCACGAATTTTCTTCTTTCCCCTTCATCAGTCACAGATTTTTTCCAGTAGTCGTCAAGGAATTTCAAAAAGCGGGCTCCTACTGAAATATTTTTTTCTGGATTCCATAAGTCACGTACGCCAAAGTATTGTCCGGTCTCGGGCATTACTTGCATTAATCCAATCGCACCTGCCCACGACGTAACTCGTGGATTAAAATTAGACTCCTGATAGGCAATGGAGGCCAGCAAACGCCAATCCCAGCCCAACAGTGCAGCCTCTTTTTTTAGTTGATCGTCATATGGACATAGCTTCTCACTGTTTATCGATGAATAATCGCTCGAAGCAAGGGTTACAGAAAACCGGGGACTGTTAAAGTAGCGGTCATGAACCACCTGAAATACGCCTTGCTTTTTTATTTCTGCCAGCCATTGATTGGCAGCTTCAATAAGAGCGGGCGAATTGGATCGCATGGCCCAGGCAATCTGCTGGGGTAAACTTAAGACGGTGTTGATGTCAATATTCGGATAATAAAGTTCATTTACCTGGGCCAGCATTTGATCGGAAACAGTGAATTGAATTTCCCCGGTCGCTACTTTGCGAATGAGCGATTCCGTTTCGGCATTGGCGCTGTCTTCATGAATAAAAATCTCACCGCCAATTTCCTGTGAGAGATTTTCAAGCCGCTGTTTAAACGAAGAACCCTTTATGACGTAAACTTCCTTGCGGATCAGATTTACCGGGTTACGGATCATTTTCATTTCGACAACATCAGGAGGCAGCATTCGCCAGTGCACCGGTTTTTTTTGAACCAGCACCTGCTGGGTAGTAAAGAACGCTCCAGTGAATGAAACATATGCTGCCCTCTCCTTGGTGATGGTGAGTGGAAACGCAATCACGTCTCCTTCACCACGGTTGAGCTTGTCAATTGCCTCTTCAATACCTGAAATCACCTTGATCTTTAATTCAACTTTTAACCTGGCAGCCAAACGTTGTAAGAGTTCATATTCATAGCCCATGGGCCGTCCTTTGTAAATAAAATAACTAACGGAGTTGTTGTCTACCAGAGCCTCCAGATAGCCACGCTGGCGAATGGCATCTAAATCACGAACAACCAAGGGTTTTGTTGCAAATGAAAGCTCTTCTGTCTTTTTTTTACAAGCCGATAGGCTAATGAGAGAAAGAACCAGAAAAAATCTTCCCACCATGATGGAAGATAGTTATTCAGAAGAGAAATAAAAAGAGGCCCGAAGGCCTCACTTTTATGTGATAAAGCATTAGCACATTAATTGAAAATATACCTTACCCCAATCTGCATCTGCCACCGGGAGTTGATATTGGTTGGATCTGCGCGGAACGTCGTGGTAAGCGGTGTACTTGTTGCTGCGTTAAGGTAGGGGAATTGAAACTGAGGTACCTGATTGGCATCATACCCCACAAAAGTGAGAAGGTTGTTGCGATTAGGAACTCGGACGACACCCCATTTGCTGTTGAGCATGTTTCCGAAATTGAAAATATCAAAACTGATCTGCAGTGTGTTAGTCTTCTTCCCTGCTTTGATATAAAAATCTTGCAAAAGACGGATGTCTAATTCGCCTCTCCAGGGTGAAAAGGCAGCATTGCGTTCTGCGTACTGGCCACGGTGCTTGCTTAAATACCGATCTCTGCTAAGATAGGCATCCAAGTCGGTCCATTGTTGAGCAGCGGAATAGGTGACAACGCCTGCGGTCTTAATATCAACAAGGGCAATGTCACTTTGTGTTTTTGGTATGTAGATCAAATCATTGCTGGTCTGTTGATCGCCATTCATGTCGCCGCTATAAACATAAGAAAACCGTCCGCCATAAATATTGGGCGCAAGTTCATAGAAGGCACCAATTGTTGTCGCCATAAATCCAAGATATTGCTTGCGGTAATTGACTGCTCCTATTATACGGTGTTGAGCAAAATACTGGGAAAAACCAGTCACATTTGCGTTGGGATCTCCTGAAACCTGACGACCGCTCCAGCTGGATGCGGCGATTGATCCGCCATCGTTAACGGATCTTGAATCAGTATAGGTATACGCAACCATAGCATCCACTCCGTTGCTGAACTTTTTCTTGAATTGTGCGGTAGCGAAATAGCTATATCCCTTTGTGGAGTTTTTTAACACGATCGCGTTGGTGATGTTGGGATTCACCCGGACATTTGCACTGGCGTTTGAGTTACCACTAGGGAATGTCGTGTAATAAATGGGACGGTTATCGGCGCCCGCGGCCTTATTAGGCGGAGTCGGTAAATCCACATTGGCGAAATAAACGGCGTTTATATCCTTAGTAAAAGAAAGATCCAGTGATCCTATTACACCACCTGGTAATACCTGGTCAACGGCGACGTTTGTTCTCCATACCTGAGGGAATTTAAAATTGTGGTCAGTTACGGCTAAGTTAAAACTTGGGCTGGCTGAAGCTGGAGGGTTACTATTTTTTCCCGGGCGATAGTAATCAACATCAGGCTGAAAGATTGAGCCTTGCTGCGCTGCGGTAGGTTTCGTAAAGAAATAGGACCCGAATAGCAAACCGTTGTTTGATGCCTGATTTGAGATCCAGACATAAGGAACGCGCCCGGTGAAAATACCAGAACCGCCGCGAACCTGAGTCGTTTTATCTCCATTTACATCCCAGTTAAATCCAAGTCTGGGAGACCATAACAATGACGACTTTTGTACCTGGTCCGTATACAAAGGTTTGCCATCATTAAAAGTTACCGTGGTGGCGAGAGGATTTTGCCCGATGGAGGAATTCACATTTGGGTTATCAACACGGAGTCCGAAAGTAAGGCTCATCCTGTCGTTCATATCATATTTATCTTGGCCATACAATCCTAACTGATAGGCTTTAACACCGACCAGGGGAAATGAGCCATCGGGCGAGGCCGAATAACCAAGTTGGTATTGGAGTACTTTACCCGGTGTACCCGAAGCGCTTGCATAAAAATCAGCAAGAGAATTGAAGCGATACTGTCCATAGTAGTAAGGATCAAATCCGTTTTGAAAACTGTAAAACTCGTTATAGGTTCCCAATGTCAGGGTGTGCTTACCTTTGAAGATGTCCACATTATCCGAAATTTGGAATACGTTGGTATTTAAAATATTGTAGGCGGAAAATGGCTCGTAGCCAAACGAGGTAAGTTGATTTCCACCGTTGGTGGTTGCAGTTCCGTTGAGAATATCGACGAGCGGGAATAATTTCCCAGACGTAGGAGTTTGCCTAAAGTCCCTGAACTCAGAATAGCCAATCTGAAACTTATTGGCAATATTATTTCCGAATGTACTATTCAATTCAGCTATGTAAGAATTCAGGTTATTGTTTATGCGGTAATAGTTACCAAGGAAGGGGAGCCCAAATTGACTTGGTGAACGACCAATACTTCCGCCAACCGATCCGCTCCCACTCGGAGGAACATCTCTGAGGGAGTTTAGAAAGTTGTATTTAATTGTAAACTTGTGTTTGGTACTTATGTTCCAATCAATTTTTACGGTGGCCTTGTCGCTGTTGGAGGCTAGTTGATAATTTTGATAAGAACCAGGATCATATCCGTAATTACTCATCAGAAAACTTTTCAGCTGATCCAGGTCTGAGGCTTGAACCTGCGAAACGTTTGGCCCTGTTGACCCGTTGACGGATGCGGAGTACTGGGTGCCGGGGTCGCTCCTTCTTTCAGTTTCATAATTTGCGAAAAAGAAAAGTTTGTCCTTGATGATTGGTCCGCCAATTCGAAAACCCGTATTATAGAATGTGAATCCGTTAAGGGGGTTGCTCACTCCATCCACTTGAGATCCTGCAAGTTTTTCGTTTTTAGTAAAGTAGTAAACCGATCCTGTAAAATCATTTGTTCCACTACGGGTAACTACGTTCACCCCCGCCCCTGTAAAACTTCCTTGCTTCACATCAAAAGGCGCAACCGATGTCGTCATTTGGTCAACCGCGTCCAAACTAATTGGCTGTGCGTTTGTTTGGCCTCCGACGGTACCGGCCAAACCGAAGGCATTATTGAAAAGCGCTCCGTCAATTGTGGTATTGTTATACAAGTTGTTTCGCCCACCATAGCTCCCTCCGGTAAATTGCGGTGTGAGACGCACGTAATCCTGAAAACTGCGTGCGATGGTTGGAAGGCTATTGATCTCCCTGTTGGTAATGTTAGTAGCAGCACCCGAACGGTCTGAGTTAAATACATCTGATTGCGTCGCCACAACCTGTACTTCCTGAAGTTGAGAATTACTTTCAGCCAGAGCAAAATTTACGTCTGTAGAATTGCCTAGAGTTAAAAAAATATCTTCTTTAACTTTTTCTTCGTAACCCACAAACGATACAGTGACTTTGTATGGCCCTCCCACTTTTGCATTGGGTATCGTAAATTTTCCATCTGCCCGGGATAATGTTCCATATTGACTGCCGGTGGGAACATGGACTGCAATCACATTGGCTCCAGGCAGAGGCGCACCCTTAGCATCTTTGATGAGCCCATTAATGCTCGCGGTTGTTTCTCCTTGCGCAAACAGCCCTACGAGGGAAATGAGCGTAAGCGAAAGGGTATTGAGTAATTTTTTCATCATAATCATTGATGTTTAGTTGTGTGAATATGGCTGCAAAAATATCTTATTTGATTGTTTTAAATCTCAGGATTTACTTTAAATCTTAGGAACATTTTGTTAACATTTTGGCAACATCCTGTACATGAAATGATTCCGAAATGAACTATCAACGGTGCATTTTTTTGTGACTGGTAAACTCTGGTTTATAGAAATCGATTGCTTTTTGCATTTTTACGAACCTTATTCCTTAAAAATGGTTTAATCCCGAATGGAGAAAGAAAAAGTAAGCAGCGGGAACATTATCGACTTAAAGGTTCTAAGGCGTCTTTTAGGATTTGTCAAGCCCTACAAAGCCCGCTTTTATCTTGTGGTTTTTCTAACACTTGCCCTTGGGTTGCTTACACCATTACGGCCAATCCTCATTCAATATACGATTGACCGGGATGTGCAGTTTGGAAATTATTGGGGAATGGTCAATGCGATGCTCCTGATTTTGGCGCTCTTAATAGTGCAATCGGTAGTGCAATATGTTCACACCTATATATCAGGAAGAATTGCCCAGTTTATTATTCGTGATATCCGTGTCAAATTGTTTGAGCATATCATTCATCTGCGCCTTCAATTTTTTGACAAGACGCCGATTGGCCGCCTGGTTACGCGCACGATTTCCGATGTAGTAACATTAGCCGATGTTTTCAGTGAAGGTCTTGCTGCCATGGCCAGCGATTTATTGCAGATCGTTTTCATCCTTGCTTTTATGTTTTACCTGGACTGGCGCCTGGCGCTTGTCAGTTTATCTACCATTCCCTTGATGGTTTTGGCAACCTATGTTTTTAAGGAGAAAATTAAAGTTGCATTCAACGACGTGCGGAATGCGGTGTCCAACCTGAATGCGTTTGTTCAGGAACACATCACCGGAATGAACGTTGTTCAGATCTTCGGAAGTGAAAAAAAAGAATTTGAAAAATTCAAAACGATCAACGGCGAACACCGGGATGCCAACCTGAAATCTGTTTTGTATTATTCTGTTTATTTTCCGGTGGCTGAAATTATTGCTGCCATGGGTACAGGATTACTAGTTTGGTATGGAGCAAAAGGCGCAATCAACACCGAAACAACAGGTATTACACTGGGGAGTTTGATCGCCTTCATCATGTACATTCAGCTTTTCTTTAGGCCAATCCGAATGATCGCCGATAGGTATAATACGCTGCAAATGGGAATTGTCAGTTCCTCCCGGATTATTAATCTGTTGGACGACAAGACTTTTGCCATGAAAAACGGTTCTTTTCAGCCGTTCGGAATGAAAGGCATCGTGCGATTTGATCATGTTTGGTTTGCGTACACGGATTCAAACTATGTGTTGAAAGACTTTGACCTGGAAATAAGACAGGGTGAAACAGTGGCCCTCGTAGGCGCAACAGGGGCAGGAAAATCATCGGTTATCAATTTACTTAATCGTTTTTATGAAATTAATCGCGGTTGTATTTTAGTTGATGGCGTTGACATTAAGGACTATGATCTTTCTTCGTTGCGAAAAAATATTGGCGTGGTGCTGCAGGATGTTTTTCTCTTCTCAAGCTCCATTCGCTATAACATTACTCTCGGCAATCCGGACGTAACCGATGAAATGATTTTGCATGCAGCGGACCTTGTCAGTGCAAGGAAGTTCATCGATCGCTTGCCGGGAGGCCTGGATTATAATGTCATGGAGCGGGGAGCAACACTGTCGGTGGGGCAACGTCAACTACTCTCTTTTATCCGTGCCATGGTTTATGATCCAAAGATTCTAGTGCTTGATGAAGCCACGTCATCAGTGGATACTGAGACGGAAGAAATGATTCAGGCGGCAATCAGTAAGATGATGGAAGGCCGCACGTCCGTTGTTATTGCCCATCGCCTCTCCACCATTCAACATGCCCATAAGATCATCGTTCTGGATAAGGGTGAAATTAAGGAAACAGGAAGCCATGATGAACTGCTGGCCCACGACGGATACTACGCTCATCTTCACAAAATGCAATACAAGGAAACGGTTTAATCCCCATCGACAAAAGCGGTAAGCCGCCTTACGCGTTCCCTCCAAAAGAATTATCTTTGCTTTGATGCGTTTTCAGAGGCCGATAATCTTATTTTTTTTTCTTCTGATGGAAACAGCACCGCTTTGCCTGGCTCAAATGAAGAAGAGTGTGCGCAGCAGCAGGTATTCCGTTCCGAAAGTTTCCCATAATAAGGCGCGCATTGTTTGCCCGATTTTTCAAGAGAGTCAATATCCTTATCAGGGAATCGGGTTTAAGGTTGGTGATCCCTTTGCGTTGACTTATAAATTTTATCCCAGCAAACATTGGTCATTTGCTGTAGACGCCGGTAAAGCAGCCAGTGGATTATACAGTAGTTATTATCGAAGTTTGTTTAACAATTTGGTGCACGCCGATACATTGAGCACTGATCCGCGAACCAAAGAAAAGTCTACGATCACCTACCTTACACATAAAGTCACTAGTGATTGGCTTTTGGAAACCAAGTTTCTATACCAATGGGATGCCGAAAAGATCTCACGAGGGCTTATGGTTTATGCGGGACTCGGTTGGCAATGGCGAAGCACTACGATACAGTATGACTACAATTATCAACAAGCACCGGCAGGAGTAGGTGAGGCACGTTTTGGCCAGTTTACTACTAATCGATTCACGTACGGACCAGTGGCCATTGTTGGGTTTGAATACTCCTACTTCTCTTTGCCTGTCTCGGCCTTCATTGAGCTGGAGACTTTTCTGGATGCCTTGGCTGATCCTGGATACAGGCGCTATCAGGGTGGCGTCGGTCTGCGATATGTATTTTAATCGGGTTCAACTTCATCTAATTGCATCTGCTTTTCAAAGAGTTCTTTGTAAACCCCTTCCTTACACAAGAGTTCTTCGTGCGTCCCTTCTTCCACAATGGAACCATCGTGCAGCACTAAAATTTTGGTGGCGAGCTTAGCCGATGACACCCGGTGCGATATAATGATGGTCGTGCGGCCCATCATAATTTTTTTCATGCTGTTGAGAATGTTGTTTTCTGTTTTGGTATCAACCGCCGAAAGAGCGTCATCCAGAATCAAAATTTTTGGCTCACGGGCGACCGCGCGGGCGATGGACACACGCTGCTTCTGCCCCCCTGATAATGTGATACCTCGTTCACCAACCCGTGTTGCAAATCTTTGCGGGAAAAGCTGAATGTTTTCATACACATCCGCATCCTTCGCTGCCTGAAATATTTTTTCTTCACTTGGCTTATCCAACCCAAAACCGATATTGTTGAGGATAGTGTCACTGAAAAGAAATACATCCTGGGGAACGACACCTACTTGCTTGCGCAGGGAAACAAGGTCATAGTCTTTAATCAGAACGTCATCAATGAAAACTTCACCAGTGCTAACATCATAAAGACGCGAAACCAAATTGGCCACAGTACTTTTTCCTGAACCTGTTGTGCCGATAATGGCCAATGACTCCCCGGGGTTGATCCTAAACGAGATATTTTTTAAAGCGCGAACCCCTGTGTCCGGGTAAGTAAAGTGAACGTTCCTGAATTCTACTTTGCCCGCTATCTCTTGCGTTAATTTTTTTTCTGATACAATATCTGTGGAGGTTTTCAAAAATTCATTGATTCTTTTTTGTGATGCCTCCGCTCGTTTTACCTGACTGCTGGTCCAGCCTAACAACGTTACCGGCCAGGTGAGGATGTTTACATAAATAATAAACTCAGCAATGTTACCGATGGTCAGCGAACCGTTGATGACTTCTACACTTCCTGAATAAACGGTAAGAATTATGCTTAGCCCAACTAATCCTAATACAATGGGATAAAATAAGGCTTCCACTTTGGTGAGTTTGATCGATTGACGCTTATATTCTTCACTTTCGATAGAAAAATTTTGCACTGATTCATTTTCCCTGGTAAATGATTTCAAAACTCGAACACCGGAAAAAGCCTCCTGCACGAATGTGCTAAGCCTCGATTGGCTTTTCTGAATCTCCTCACTTCGGTGCTCGATGATATTATTAACATAAAAAATGGCGATTGACAATAATGGTAATGGAAGTAATGAGTATAACGTGAGTTTCGGACTGATTGAAAACATTACCGGGACCATCATAAGAAACAGGGTTATCATGGTAAGTCCGTACATAATGGACGGTCCGAGGTACATTCTTACCCGTCCTACATCCTCACTAATCCGGTTCATCAAATCGCCAGTATTGTTTCTTCTATAAAAACTGATGGGCAGCGTTTGATAATGCTCGAAGATTTCATTTTTTAAATCATACTCAATCAGGCGGCTCATTACGATCAGCGTTTGTCGTTGGAAATACAAAAAGACACCTCGTAAAAGCGCCATAAGCAAAATCAGCATGGCGTAAATTAAAATTCCGTTGGCAAATATTGAAAAGAAGCCAGCCTGAACCGCACTTCTGTCGAATGCCCGATAGACCTTGATGTTGTCCACGACAAGATCGATCGAATAGCGAACAAACTGGGCAGGCAAAATCTGGAAGGCGTTGGATATAACCACAAAGACAAACCCCCAGATCAGGTGCCATTTGTATTTGAGTAGGTATTTATTGAGGTATTGAAGTTCTTTCATTCTTTAATAGGAATTAGCAGGTCAAACGCTAATCTTGGCTGGCAAGTTCGTAAATGCAGCCTTATCCGGCAAAGTTTTTACATTTCACGCGAAGGGCGTAATTTGCGTCCTCAAAAAAACGTTCTTCCACATGCTCAACAGGCGCACCATCCGCATTAAAATCATGCAAAGCCTCTTTGCTTACAGCCAATGCAAGGACGCTGACTTGCTTCTTGCCCATGATCTCATTGAAGAGAGGTTTCAGCCTGACCTGAATTCCATGGAAGTACAGGATAAAGAATTATTGCGTTCACAAAAAAAATCAGCCCTACAACTTTTCGAAAAGAAAATGAAAGGGGAAAAAGGTACCCATGATGACCCGGCGGTATCCAAAGCTGTTGACGATGCCATCAGTCTATTTCAAAAATCAATTAAAAAAGACCAGACCTATTTAAGCAAAAACATTTTGCTTGAAATGGAACGGCTGGCTGCTACCTACTACAGTATTATCTCCCTGATCCTAGCATTGGCGGACCAGGCCTCATCCGATAAGAAGACAGATCACAGCAATTTCACCAACCATACCTGGATTAGAGCCTGGAGACAGCATGACGAATTGAAGAAGGCGATCCAGAAAGAAAGTTCCGGATGGGAAGGACGGATGGACAAAGTGCGAGGCTGGTTCCGCGATGTAATCAAAGAAGAAGAAACCTATAAGAAATTCATAAGTGCTGATAATCCCGGTGAAGAGGCGCAGAAGGCATTCATTAAACATTTGAGCAGAAAAATCATTTTCGGTAACGGCACGATCAATGATTATTTCGAAGAGCAAAATATGCGCTGGGCCGAGGACAAAGACATTATCAAGAGTATGATGGACAAAACCATCAAGTCATATGCAGATGGAAAAATCACGCTGCAAAAGGTTTCGCTCAACTGGGATGACGATCAGGAATTCATTGAACGGCTATTCAACAGCGCTGTTGATCTTGATTCGCAGTACAAGGAATTAATTGCAAAAAATACACGCAACTGGGAGGTGGATCGGTTGCCCCTTACAGATCGGGTGATTTTGGAAATGGCAATCTCAGAAATGATACATTTTCCCAACATTCCTGTTAAGGTTACGATTAACGAATACATCGAACTTTCAAAAGACTACAGCACACCCAAAAGCAGGCAATTTATCAATGGCATATTGGATGTGATTTCTAAAGCCATGAAGGAATCGGGAGCTGTTAAAAAGAGTGGTCGGGGTTTATTGGATAACAAATAAATCAAGGAAATACTTTTTTATCTTTACACTTCTAAAAGGATCAAACTATGGGCAAAAAAAGCAGCAACGCCTTAATGGCATTTTTGGCCGGAGCCGCCGCCGGGGCTATCCTGGGAATTTTATATGCCCCCGACAAAGGCTCCAATACCCGCGAGAAGCTTTCTTTTCAGTTGGACAAGTACAAGAAGATGCTTCAGCAATATGTAGATGATTTGATGAGCGGGAAAGATTCACCCCTCACGTCCGAGGCCCAGTCTCAAGGCCAGAAAGTAGTTGCGGAAGCGAAAGGAAAGGCACAGCAATTATTGGATGACGTTGACGAACTCCTTGACCAAATTCGCGGAAAAAACAGTTAATGTTTTGTTAAACGAATAGAATTTCCTTGTCTTAATAAGTTAGAGAATATAATTTTGAGGTTAATTTCAACTAGTGAAAGTATGAAGATTAGAACAACGATAATGATGGGAGCCATCCTCGTATTTGCCACATTCGGATGCCGCGACCGGGCGGCTGAAAAAAAGATTGCCGAATTGGAAAGCAGGTTGGCACAATTGGAGGGAAACAAGTCCCCCGCTACTGCCGTAACTCCCGCGACCGCCAACCCAGCCACGCCTCCGGAAGAAAAACCAACAGGGCCCCTCCCCATTATACAATTTGAAACCACAGATCACGATTTTGGTACTGTAATGGAGGGACAAAAAGTTTCTTACACCTATTCAGTGAAGAATGTTGGAGAAGCCCCATTGATTATACAAAATGCGCAACCATCTTGTGGTTGCACCGTTCCGGATTGGACCAAAACACCAATTCCGCCGGGAAGAACAGGTTTTGTGAAAGCAGAGTTTGATACCCACGGTAAAACCGGTATTCAGAATAAAACGATCACGGTAACATCGAATTCCTGGCCTAAAACAGCGATGATAAAATTTAAAGCCATGGTTACTCCAAAGCCGGATGGGGCGAATGGACCAGTGAAATAAATAGATATAAATTTGAAATAGTTTACAAGTCCCCTGCAACGGGGATTTTTGTTTTTCCAGCTCGCCTCAAAAGGATTGTACCCCGGTTTGCCATGTTCACACCAAACGAATAACTTGCGCCCTTAAAATCTTAAATAATGATCTCAATAATCCTTCAAGCGCAGGCGAATAACTGGAGCTTTCCATTAATGATGGTTCTCATGTTCGGTATCCTTTACTTCTTCATGATCAGGCCACAACAGAAAAAAGCAAAGGACCAAAAGAAATTTGCAGAGGAAATAAAAAAAGGTGACTACGTGGTTACCATTGGTGGTGTGCATGGCCGCATTGCTGAAGTGGAGGATGATACCATTATTGTTGAAGTAGAGCGTGGAGCCAGGATCAAATTTTCAAAATCGGCAGTATCGATGGAGTCAACGAAAGCAGCAGCTAATAAAAAGCCTGCCGCCTGATCGATCAGAATCATTTTTGGTTCAATGCGTTAAAGGGTAGAGATGAATATTTTGCGCATTTTTGTAAATCTTTTTCGTTTTGACAGAGCCAACTGGAAGGTCGTGAGTCTGTGTGTACTCACGGCAGTTGTTTTCTGGATCTTCAACGCTTTTAATAAAAATTATTCCACCAATGTCCGGTTTCCGCTCCTCTTTGAATTCGATGGAGAAAAATATGCGCCCTCAGAGCATCTTCCAAAAACGGTAAACCTGAATGTCTCCGGCAATGGTTGGGACCTTTTCAGAAAACATCTTGGCTTAAAGGTTCCGCCAGTTATTATTCCACTCGAGCGCGCAAAAGAAATAAAAAAAATTGTGGGCAGTACGCTTGCCCCTATGCTGGCTACCCAAGTAGGCAATTTGAAAATAAATTACGTTGTAACGGATACCCTTTACCTGCAGATAGATGAACGCGATACGCATAGGTATAAATTAGTTGCCGATATTTCCGGGGTTACTTTTCGGGAAGGGTATGGAAGAACCAGCCCGGTTGTTTTACTTCCCGACTCCATAGAACTGAACGGGCCTCAGGGCAGGCTGCACGCCCTGGATGATTCAATCGTACTTGTGCTAACAGAGAACGCGCTCAGTAAAAATTTCAGAACAGAAGCTGAGGTGGTATTTCCAGGTAGCGAATTTTTAAAAAGAAATCCACCTGTCATTCAAATAATGTTTGAAGTGAATCAGGTGGTGAGTATAAAAAAGAATTTAAAAGTAATGGTGGATAAAAGCTCAGGGCAGGAGGTTGCCGATAGTGTGGAGGCTCTATTCCAGATTCCGGCGAGTCGAGAGGAAGATTTTAAGTTGCAGTCGCATGAAATTTTATCGGAGGTTAGAGCTAAGCAGTTTAGGAAATTCAGGGCAGCAGTGCCCAGGGTAGTAAATATTCCACCCTATGCTCTTCTTTTGCGGGTGGATTCGGTTCATGCAAAAGGCAGACTGATTTTACCTTAACGTTGAAAAAATTTAAGTGAGGAAGCCACTACGTATTGGCATAACTGGAGGCATAGGATCAGGTAAAAGCCTGATCTGCAAAATTTTTGCTACCCTGCAGGTACCCATTTATGATGCCGACTCTATTGCGAGGAAATTGATGATCTCAGATTCGATTTTAAGGGATCAAATCAGAGCGGAATTTGGTCAGTCGAGTTATCATTCGGATGGTTCATTAAATCGGGAATACCTGAGTGAAGAGGTTTTTAATGATTCAAACAAGCTAGAGAAGTTGAACCAACTGGTACATCCACGCGTTGCTGCCGATAGTGAGGATTGGATTGAAAGGAATAAAACCTATCCATATATTGTCAAGGAAGCAGCTTTGCTTTTTGAGTCAGGATCATACAAACTATTGGACAAAATAATTGTTGTGGAAGCTCCTGAGAATTTGAGAGTGCAGCGAGTGCAGAATCGAGACAAAACAAAGAGTGCGGAAGACGTGATTAAAATTATTCACAGCCAGATGCCAGAAGAAGAGAAAATCAGTCGAGCCGATTTTATCATTCGCAATGATGAGACAATGTTGGTTCTCCCCCAAGTGTTGAAATTACATGAACGGTTTATTGCCTTTGCCGCAAGTTGAACTTCCAGATCGCAATTACGTTAGTTTTAAATTTTGAATTATTCTTTAGAAAATGCTCAAAAGATTTGCCGTTGGAATATTGGTTGCCACCCTGCTTGTTTCAGCTTGTAAGAAGAAGGCTGTGGTAATGACTTCAAAAAATGCGGGGCCATTGTCGGTGGAGGGCTTTGTTGTGGAACCCCATAGTGAAAGTGAGAACATTGAAGTGCCGGGCTCACTTTTGCCCGTGGAAGAAACACAGATTCGACCGGAAACATCGGGTCGAATCGTTCACTTAAATATTCAAGAAGGGGCAGCCGTAAAAAAGGGCTCGTTATTGGCAAAACTATTCGACCAGGACCTCCAGGCACAAATCAAAAAACTGCAGGTTCAATTGGACATTTCCAACAGGACAGTAGAACGCCAGCGCGACCTGCTTGCCATCAATGGAATCAGCCAGCAGGACTTCGATTTAAGTGCGCTGGCTGTGGATAACCTAATGGCGGATATCGAGACAACCCGAATTTCAATCTCAAAAACTGAAATCAGGGCACCTTACGATGGAAAACTGGGCCTTCGCAATGTGAGCGTTGGTACCTATGTGTCTCCCTCAGATATTCTTACTAACATTAGGCAAGTGAGCCAGTTGAAATTGGAATTTTCGATACCGGAGAAATATGCCAAAGATATTTCACCTGGGTATGTAGTAAGGTTTAGGGTAGACGGTGGCGAGCAAGAGCACAAGGCGTCCGTTATCGCTACGGAAGGAAACGTTGATCAAGTCACACGCACGTTAAAGATTAAGTCCATTGTGAAGGAAAACCATCCTGAGTTGGTACCAGGGCTTTTTGCAAAGGTGAATTTACAATTGGGGAGAAGTGCCAATGCTTTAATGGTACCCACACAAGCGGTAATTCCACTGGCGCGTAGTAAGCAAATTATTTTATTAAGAAAAGACAGTGTTAAGTTTCTGACGGTAGAAACAGGTATTCGTGATTCTGTCTTTGTGCAGATATTGAAAGGGCTGAAGGCAGGCGACACCATCGTCACAACGGGTTTGATGGCGATTCGTCCAAAATCAAAATTAAAAATTACAAAGGTGAGCCATTATGGTTCTAAGTAAGCAAAGGCTTTTAATTGTATTGTTAAAAAATTGAAGAGATGAACATCTCAGAATTAAGTCTAAGACGTCCGGTGTTGGCATTCGTTATGAGCATCGTGCTGGTGTTATTTGGCCTTATCGGTTTTAAATTTTTAGGCGTTCGCGATTATCCGGCGATTGATCCGCCGAATGTGAATGTACAAACGACCTATTCTGGCGCGAATGCCGATATCGTTGAATCGCAGATTACGGAGCCGTTGGAGAAATCAATCAATGGCATTGCCGGGATCCGCAATATATCTTCGACTTCCAGCATCGGCCGAAGCAGCATCAATGTAGAATTTGAGCTCGGCGTAGATTTAGAGGCCGCTGCCAATGATGTGCGCGACAAAGTTTCACAGGCGAGAAGTTCATTGCCATTGGATTTGACATTGCCGCCAGTTGTTTCTAAAGCAGATGCAAACTCTGATGCGATCATTAGTATGACCGTGCAAAGCAGTACGAAGAATCCGTTGCAGCTCACGGAATACGCCACCAACGTGTTGGTAGAACGGCTCCAAACCATTAAAGGTGTTAGCAGCGTTCAGATTTGGGGTGAGAAAAAATTTGCGATGCGGATTTGGCTGGACCCCTCGAAACTTAGTGCTTATAACCTTACTGCACTAGATGTTCAAAATGCCCTCAACCGGGAAAATGTGGAGCTGCCTTCCGGAAAGATTGCAGGTAATGCCACTGAACTTACTGTGCGTACCTTTGGACGTCTTTACACTGAGGATGACTTTAATGATGTCATCGTGAAGGCATCTTCCACAGGTGACATCCGATTGAAAGATCTTGGTCAGGCCATGCTCGGACCCGAAAATGAGGAATCCATTCTTAAAGACAGAGGTATCCCAATGGTGGGCCTTGCCTTGGTGCCCTTGCCAGGGGCCAACTACGTCACTATTGCGGATGAATTTTACAAACGGATGGATCAAATAAAGAAAGAAGTTCCGAGCGATATCAAACTTAATATTGCCCTGGATCAAACCGTCTTCATCAAGCGAGCCATCTCAGAAGTTCAAGAAACATTATTGATTTCGTTTTTGCTGGTTGTGCTCATCATTTATTTATTCTTTCGCGATGCGCTGATTGCGTTTCGTCCGCTAATCGATATTCCCGTATCCCTGATCGCTTCGTTCTTCATCATGTATATGTTCGGTTTCTCCATTAACGTACTCACCATGTTGGCAATCGTATTGGCGACCGGCCTTGTGGTGGATGACGGCATCGTGGTAACTGAGAACATTTACAAAAAACTGGAAGGGGGCATGAATAAATACCGGGCTGCCAAGGAGGGCTCCAGGGAAATTTTCTTTGCAGTAATATCCACTTCGATTACCCTGGCGGTGGTTTTTCTTCCGATAGTTTTTTTACAAGGTTTTGTTGGCCGCTTATTTCGTGAGTTTGGAATCGTCGTGGCTGGTGCTGTCTTAATTTCTGCGTTTGTTTCACTTACACTGACACCCGTTCTCAGTGTAAAACTGACCAGAGAAAACCATGAACACGGGTGGTTTTACAAATTCAGTGAGCCGTTTTTTGTGGGATTAGAAAACGGGTACAGCCGCTTCCTGGCATCCTTTATGAACGTACGTTGGGTGGCATTTGTCATTATCGCGTTTTGTGTAGCGTCCGTTTATTTCCTGAGCCAGATTATCCAATCTGAATTGGCACCGTTAGAGGACCGCAATCAGTTTCGTTTGTCGGTTTCTGCACCCGAAGGAACTTCGTATGACTATATGGATGCGTATGTCGACAAGGTGGTGCAATTCATGGAGGATTCCGTGCCGGAAGCCCGCATATTGCTTTCAGTTACCGCTCCGTCGTTTAGTGGGGCAGGCTCCGTCAATACCGCCTTTGTGCGGGCCACATTAACTGACCCCAAGGATAGGAACCGCTCACAACAACAGATCGTGGATATGGTCGGCAAAAATTTACCGCGGTTTCCGCAAGGAAGGGCATTTGCCATCCAGGAGCAGACCATATCGGTCAATAGAAGAGGAGGCTTGCCGGTGCAGTTTGTAATTCAGAACAACAACTTTGACAAGCTGCAGAATGTGCTCCCGAAAATCCTGGAGGGGGCCAACAGCAATCCTGTCTTGCAAGGAGTTGATGTCGATCTAAAATTCAACAAGCCCGAACTAAGAGTAAAGATCAACCGGCTAAAGGCAACGCAATTGGGAATTAGCGTTCAGGATATTTCACAGACACTGCAGCTGGCATATAGTAACCTGCGCTTTGGTTATTTTACGCGGGAAGGCAAGCAGTACCAGGTTATCGGGCAAGTAATCCGGCTGGATCGCGATGATCCGAATGATTTAAAAAAATTATATGTTCGCACCACCTCGGGGCAATTGGTCTCCATTGATAATGTCGTTACGATAGAAGAATCGGCCACGCCGCCTGCCTTGTATCACTTTAATCGCTATAAATCAGCCACGGTCTCAGCCGGCCTCGCTCCCGGCAAGACCATTGGCGACGGGATTCAGGCCATGGAGTCAATCGTGAAACCATTGACTGATGAGACGTTCACAACTTCTCTTTCAGGTACTTCAAGGGATTTTGCTGAGAGTTCAGGCAACACGTCATTTGCATTTATCCTTGCCTTGGTGTTGATTTATTTAGTGCTGGCTGCTCAGTTTGAAAGCTTCATTGATCCGCTTACCATTATGGTTACGGTGCCACTGGCCATTAGTGGTGCTTTTATTTCCCTTTGGATATTCCATCAAACGATCAACATTTTTTCACAGATAGGTATGATTATGTTGATCGGGTTAGTAACCAAAAACGGGATCCTTATCGTTGAATTTGCCAATCAAAAGCGCGAAGAAGGGTTATCGAAAATAGAAGCTGTATTGACGGCCTCACGCCTTCGTCTTCGTCCGATATTAATGACGAGTTTGGCGATGGCACTGGGTTCGTTGCCTCTGGCCCTGTCGTTGGGAGACGCCAGTACAAGCCGGATACCGTTGGGTGTTGTCATTGTAGGCGGCGTGTTGTTCTCCCTTGTGCTCACGCTCTTCGTTATCCCCGCGATGTATTCTTATCTATCGAGAAAGAGAAAACATATCGATGCCGAACTGCTGGATGATTCAATAAGCCAAACGCGCAAGGAATTAGTTTATGAACAGTAAGTTTTCGCCCCCTCAACGTTTTCTTGTGCATATTTCATTACTCTCATGCCGAGCAAACATCGAGGGCGGAGAGGATCAGCTG
>Ga0210403_10002055_pt1 | contig 18566 bp, 16 predicted proteins | sample IncBWC19MmetaG_FD_150863 | JGI IMG/M metagenome (GOLD analysis project Ga0210403, IMG submission 150863) | Forest soil microbial communities from Barre Woods Harvard Forest LTER site, Petersham, Massachusetts, United States - Inc-BW-C-19-M | ecosystem: Environmental > Terrestrial > Soil >... | reverse complement strand
GCGCCCGTTGGTTTTCTGGGTCCGGTGAGTCTGCCTGCTTCCGGTGGTTCCGATATCGGCAGCATCACCCAGCGTGTGATCATGGAATCGTTGCCGTTGCTGTTGGCCGATCAGGCCTTGCAAGGGCGGACCAATCTGGTGGCCGGGGCCAACAAAGCGGACTTCCATCTCCAGAACATTACGCCCGGCCGCGACTTCCACCCCACCGAATGGGCCGATCTGCGCAATGTAGCGGCCGGCGAGGGCTGCATCCATTGTGGCCGTCCTCTGGAAGTGGGCAAGGCCATGGAAATCGGTCACATCTTCAAACTGGGATACAAATATTCCGGGTCCATGGGCGCTACCGTATTGGACCAGGAAGGCAAAGAGGTCGCCCCGGTCATGGGAAGCTACGGCATTGGGATGGAGCGCATCCTTACCGCGGCCATGGAACAAGGCCACGATGACGACGGTTTCTGGCTGCCCCCGGCGATTGCTCCTTTTGACGTAGTGGTGACGATTACCAATACGAACGACGACCACCTGATGAAGACTGCCGAAGACATCGCCACGCGTCTGGAGCGGGCCGGCTATGACGTCCTGCTCGACGATCGCGATGAACGGCCGGGTGTGAAATTCAAAGATGCCGATCTGGTGGGAATTCCTTTCAGAATCAATGTTGGCAAAAAGGTTACCGAAGGGCAGGTCGAGGTGGTTTCACGCTCGACACGCCTGTCACGGAATGCTAATATCGCCGCAATCGAATCCGAATTCCGGCAAATCATTCAGTCATAGCGGAGATTTCCAGCGTGTCAATGGAAAAACTAAAGGGTTTCATCTTCTTACTGCTGATAGTGGCGGCCATTTATGCCACCTGGAACATGGTCCCGCCCTACTGGAACAACTACCAATTCCAGGACGATGTCGATGATGTCGCCCGCCGCAGTTCGTATGCGAACAGGACGACGGAAGATGAAATTCGCGACCTCGTGATCAAGAAGGCCGCGTCCAACAACATTACCCTGAAAGAAGATCAGGTCACCATCACCAGGGGATCTGACGGCATCGGGATCACAGTCCGCTACCGGATCCACGTCGATATGGTCATGTTTCCCCGCGACCTGGACTTTACCGTGAATTCCTACAATAAACGGATATAATAGGGACGCAATCGAAACTTCTCAGCACGAGCAGGTAACGCTCTGGCCCGCCATGCGTCTGAGAGATTGAGTGGCGACTCCGTCTTAAGAACTTGGCTATTAGAATCACAATCCCTCGCACCAAAGGCTTTCGCAACAGCCTTAGTAACCCTATTGTGCGGGCCGCGCTGGCCGCGGCCCTGATCATCGGCGTCCTGTGTTTCTCTGTGTTTACCTACTATTACGTCAAATACCAGAAGATCATCGACAAGCGCATGGGTGGCGTAATATTCGCCAATACCGCCAAGATCTATGCCCAGCCGCGCACCGTGCGTCTGGGCCAGAAAACCGACCCGCGTGAGATCGCCAATTATCTTCGCCATGCGGGCTACACGGAAGCCGGTGAACGCGGCGACTCATTGCTGGGCAGCTACCGCGTCGTCAGCGGCGGCATCGAAATCAAACCGGGCAAGGACTCCTACTACAACTCCGAGGGGGCGATCGTCCGGATGAAAGACGGGCGGGTCGAACGCATCGCCTCGCTTTCCGATTCTGGCGCGCCGCTTTCCGCCTATGAGATCGAGCCGCAACTGGTCACCGGATTGTTCGACAGCCAGCAGCGCTCCAAGCAGCGGCTGGTGAAATACGACGACGTTCCCAAGGTCATGGTCGATGCCGTGACCTCCATCGAAGACCGGCGCTATTTTTATCACAACGGGGTGAACTATTGGCGGCTGGTGAAGGCCGCGTACGTTGACTTGCGTGAACACGGCAAGCAGCAGGGCGGTTCCACCATCACCATGCAGGTGGCGCGCGGCTTCTTCCTCAGCCGGGAAAAGAAAATTACCCGCAAGATGGTCGAGATCCTCATCTCGGTGCAACTGGAACAGCGCTTTTCCAAGAAGCAGATCTTCGAGCTGTATGCCAACCAAGTCGATATGGGCCAGCGCGGCTCCTTCACGATTGCCGGTTTCGGCGAGGCCGCCGAAGCCTACTTTGGAAAGGACATCAAAGAAATCAACCTGGCGGAGGCGGCCTTGCTGGCCGGGCTGATTCAGGCGCCCAGCGCGCTCTCGCCCTATCGCCATCCCGAGCGCGCAATCGAACGGCGTAATCTGGTCCTCGATGCCATGGTGGAAACCGGCGCCACCACGCAGGCGCTGGCGGAGGCCGCCAAGGCTACACCTCTCAGACTGGCGCCCCAGAACGTGGAAGCCCGGGATGCTCCTTATTTTGTCGATCTGATTCGCGAACAACTGATCGCCAAATACAACGAAGAAGAACTTAACGGCGAAGGCTACCGCATCTACACGACCCTGGACTTGGGCCTGCAAAAGGCCGCAGCCGAAGCCGTCGATATCGGCATCCGGGAAGTGGATTCGCAGATCAAAAAGCTGCGCACCCGCCGGGTCAAGACCGGCAAAGGCAAGTCTGAAACCAAAGTGATGCCGGGGCCGTTGCCCCAGGTCGCCTTGCTGGCGCTCGATCCCCATACCGGGGAAGTGCTGGCCCTGGTGGGCGGCAGAAACTACGGATTCAGCCAGCTCAACCACGCTGTGGCCAAGCGGCCCACCGGCTCGATTTTTAAGCCCTTCGTATACGCTGCGGCCATCAACAATGCGGTGACCGGCGAGCAGCCGGTCTTCACGCCCGCCTCGGTGATCGATGATTCGCCCACCGCCTTTGTCAATGGCACGGACGTTTATACTCCGAAGAATTATGGCGAGCGCTACCGTGGACGGGTGAGCGCGCAGTTTGCGCTTGAGAACTCGCTGAATAACGCCACCGTGAAGGTTGCGGAAATGGTGGGCTATGAAAAGGTCGCCGCTCTGGCCCGGGCCGCAGGTATCACCTCCGTGCGTGGCACCCCGGCGATGGCGCTGGGTTCTTACGACGCCACGCCCATGGAGATGGCTTCCGCCTACACCGTATTTACCAACGGCGGCCAGCGCGTGAACCCCATAATTCTGCGCTCGGTACGCGATGCCACCGGCAACGTGATCGAGAACTTCCAGCCGCAGCGCACCCAGGTGCTCGATTCCCGCGTCGCCTACGTGATCACCAATATGTTGGAAGGCGTGATGGCCAGGGGCACGGCCGCCGGTGTCCGCAGCCGCGGGTTTGTTTCGCCGGCCGCCGGCAAGACCGGCAGTTCGCACGATGCCTGGTTTGCCGGGTTCACTTCCAACCTCTTGTGCATCGTGTGGGTAGGCTACGACGATTACAGCGACATCAAACTGACTGGCGGCGTGCTGGCCGCGCCCATCTGGGCGGAATTCATGAAGCGCGCCATCACCCTCCCGAATTATTCCGACGTACGCTCCTTTTATCCGCCGTCAGGCGTGGTGCGCTTGACGCTCGACAAAGTGACCAACGAGATTGCAACCCCTGCCTGTCCGGACGATTACCTGGCATCCTTTATCGAGGGTACGCAGCCCACACAGACATGCGAGCAGCCGGTCCCCGAACAGCGGACCCTGCTGCAGAAGATTTTTGGTCTGGAACCCAAGCCGCCCACTCCCTCGTTGGTGTCTAAGGCAACAGGCGATTCGCTGCCGGCGCCGGATGGCCAAGCGCCGCTCGTCGGTGGAAAAGAAGATAAATCTCGCAAAAAGGGCTTCTTTAAGCGTATATTTGGAGCCAACGCTGGTGCGAATCGCAATCCGGGCGAACCAGAACGTTAGCCGGATGCATGTCGGGCCCCGGCCAGGCCGACGATCAAGAATCAGGAGGGTTTCCGATGAACCGCCTTCTTTTACTCTCCCTGCTGGCATTGTCAGCAACGGTCCCTGTTTCCGCGCAAGATCAGCCTGCAATTCAAGACAACGATTCTCCGAAGGTTGAACGGATTGCTGCGCCTTCGCCCACGGCCTCCGTCCGGGAGTTAGAGGACACTGGCGACCTTTTGCGCGCGAGGAAGGACTACCTCGACGCCATCGACTATTACCGTGCCGGCCTGTTGAAAGCTGACAGCGCGACCCTGCACAACAAGATCGGTATCTGCCTGATTCAACTCCAGCGCTATGGAGATTCGAAGAAGGAATTCGAGAGGGCCGTGAAGCTCGATGCCAAATATCCCGAGGCCCATAACAACCTGGGCGCCGCCGACTATCAGTTGCGGCGTTTCGGCGCTGCCGTCCGCGAATACACCCGGGCCATCAAGCTCAACGACGAAAGCGCCCACTTCCACAGCAACCTGGGCAGCGCCTACTTTTCGCGCAAAGAGTTCGACAAGGCCACCCGCGAATATCAACGCGCCCTGCAACTGGACCCCTCCATCTTTGACCCGCAGGCCGGTGGCGGCGTTTCCGTAAAACTCGCTACCCAAGGTGATCGCGCGTACTTCCATTACATGATCGCCAAGATGTATGGAGTCAAGGGCGATGAAGAGCATTGCCGGCTGTATCTGGCCAAGGCCAATGAGGCCGGCTATCCGTATGTCAAGGATGCGCTCAAAGACGGCGAATTCTCCCAGTTACGCAAAGATCCCGGCTTCGTGGCCTTCATCCGCTCGCTCAAACGGCATCCTGATTCGGTGGAATAAGGCGCTGTGCTGAGATAACTGCTTCGGATTTATCGTGTAGGTCGATCGTTCACACGATGCACATTCCAAGGTTGTTATCAGCGTTCATCAGCGGCCAATCTTGGTTGCGGTACTCAGCGGCGGGCCGCCCGCTCCGATCACAGCGAAGTCTTCGCCTGAATGTACGCTTCGATGACCCGCTCGAGCGTGCCCTGGGCCTTCAGAATATATTCCACCGCGTCGCGGGCCGCGCCCTGTCCCCCACGCGAGGGCGTATGGTAATGGGCAATCTCCGCCACCTGCGGGCGGGCGTTGGCCACGGCAATGGCCAGACCGCAGCGCCGCATGATCGGCAAATCGATCACATCGTCGCCCACGAAAGCGATGGCCTCTGCTGAGATACCGCTGTTGGCCATGATCTGGTCGAGCGCTTCCGACTTGTTGGCTGCGCCCTGAATCACAAAGTCGATATTCAGGTCGCGGGCGCGCAGGGCCACAGTTTCAGAAATCCGCTTGGTGACCAGCCCGGATTTCAATCCGCCCAGCCGCGCCAGCGATACCGCGGTGCCGTCATGGGCATGAAAGCCCTTGGCCTCAATCATGTTCTGGCTGTGAATAGCGTAGCCCGAAAGGCCTGCATGCTTTTGCGCATCAGAGTCCGTGCTGCGTGGCCCGGAAGCCGGAGCCGGAAAAAGCCAGATGGTGCCGTCAGTCAGAACACCATCCACATCGAACAGGATAACCTTGATTTTCTTTGCGCGCTCAATAGACACAGAGGGATTTTATCAGGGAGGGATGGAGAGGCGAAGATCGGGGAATCGGGACATCGGGGAATCGGGACATCTGGTGATCCGGTGATCGGGTGATCGGTTGATCGGTTGATCTGGTGATCGGTTGGTTAGCCCTCTGTATCGCCTTAGACATGACTGTCTCGCGCCTATGAGGAATGCTTCCCGGCTAAATGCTGATTGCCAACTACCAACTACCAACTACCAACTGCCAACTGCTAACTACCAACTGCTAACTGCCCCCATCCCACACCTTCCAGAACTCCTTCATCTCCTGCGGCTTGCCCAGAGAAATGCGTGCATACGTATCGAGCGGTGGGAAGGGTCTTCCGATGGCGACGTTGTTTTTGCGGAAGTGTTCGATGACTCCGCGAATCGGCTTGCCGGTGTGGACCATGACGAAGTTGGTGGAAGAAGGGATGGTGGTAATCTTGCGCGCTGCAGCCTGGCGTATGAACTCTGCGCGGTCGGCGGCATTGCGTTGCTGCGCTTGGCGGTGGCCGGCTGCGTCATCCAGCGAGACCATCGCGCAGCGGATCACCAGCGTGTTCAGCGGATCGCTCAGGCGATGCGCGCTCATCGTTTTGATGGCCGCCTTCGACCCTACGCCGTAACCCAGCCGCATTCCGGCCAGGCCGTAGATCTTCGAGAACGTCCGCGCCACCACCACGCGATCGTCGTCGACGGGGCGTTCGAGAAATGAAACATAGTCGGGATGGTCGCCAACGAAGTCGTGATAGGCCTCATCCATCAGCACCATGGTATTTCTCGGAAGCCGGGCGATGAACTCTTCCAGATCTTTGCGCGGTGTGAGGTTGGCCGTGGGATTATTCGGATTGCAGATATAGACCAGACCGGCATCGGTCCCGGCGGCCTTGAGCATCGCGCCCAGATCGTGCGTGAAATTGGCGGCCAGCGGAACGCGGACCACCTCGGTATGCAGCACCTCCGCATAATCGCCAATGGATTCGAACGTGGGTGCGGCCATGACCAGCTTGCGGCCCACGCCCGTGAAGGCGCAGGCAGCCAGACGCAGGATCTCCGAGGACCCACACCCAGCGACCAGTTGGTGATTCGACACCTTGTGCAGCGCCGCCAGCTTTTCTCCCAGCAGGTCGATGCGGTGGTCGGGATAGCGGTGGGCCTCGAGAAATGGATTGCCCATGGCCAGCACGCTGGGGAACGGCCCGTAGGCGTTCTCGTTGCTGTTGAGCAGAATAGGTCCACCGGGCTGAGGCGCGCGCGCAGGCTCTGCCCAGGACAGCAGTTCAGTGGAAAAATTCGCGGAGGCCGCAACTGCGGCGCCCAAGCCAGCGGTCTTAAAAAAACTCCGGCGAGTCAGCATGGCTGGATTCTACTCCAAAAGCGCACCACGGAGGCACTGAGGTACGGAGAAGAACAAAACCGGTATTTGGTAATTGGTATTTGGTATTTTAAAGAGCACGAACGCCGCGACAACCAAGTACCAAATACCAAGAACCAAATACTACGCCCGTGGTGTCTTAGCTTCGCAAACTGCCGCCCAGCGCTTGCATCGCCTGTATGATCTGCGCCGACCACTGGGCGACCTCGTCGTCGCGCAGGGTGCGCTCCGAGGACTGGAACTGGGCCCGCAGCAGCACTGAGTATTTGCCCTGAGGTACTGCGCCACCGTGGAAAACCTCAGCGGGCTGAAAGCTCCGCAGTTCGGTAATCTTCAGTTCCAATACGGCCGCGTGAATCTGGCTGAAGGCCACGGAATCGGCGAACACGAAAGAGAAGTCGCGGTCCACCGCCGGGAAGCGTGAGAGCGGAACATAGCGGGCGGTCCGTAGGCTGAACCGTAGCAGGCGCGCAAGATCGATCTCGGCTACGTAAACTTCCTGCCGAAGTTTTCGGGCCGAGGCGGCATCAGGATGCATTTGTCCAAAGCGGGCCACGGTCTGGCCGTCGGCCACCGCGCGCGCCGACCTTCCTGGATGGTAGTAGTCCCCGGCTTGCGGCTCGAAGTTCAGCTTGCCGATCTCGAATAGGCCCAACAGAGTTTCGATTGCGGCTTTCAGGTCAAAGAACGAATAGGGCCGGGCTGCGCCGTGAACGCTGGCGGCCTGGGCGCTGCCGGTCGCGCCGATGCAGATGTTTTTTCGCTCGGAAGAACTTTCGCCCACCATGATGAAGACGTTGCCGGTTTCAAACAGGCAGCAATCGTTGGTCCCGCGATTCAGGTTCCAGGCCACCATGTTCAACATCCCCGGCACGAGCGAGGTGCGCATCACCGACTGCTCGTCGCTCAACGGGTTGGCCAGAGTGACCGCCGGCTCGCCGGCAAAGGCGGAAGCATCGGCGGGCGAAATGAAGGTAGGTGAGATAGCTTCGTTATATCCGAGGGCCAGCAGTGTGGCGCGCAGCTTGCTCTCCGCGCGGGCATGGGGCAACTCCACCACGCCCCCGGAAAACAACGGCAACGTATTGGGAAATTTGTTGTAGCCGTAGATGCGCGCGATTTCCTCGATCAGGTCGATTTCGCGCTCGATATCGAGCCGCCAGGTAGGCAGATCGATGGCCATGTCCCGCTCCGGGTCCATTTGCACATCGGGCAGCGTGATGCCCATCTCTGCGGCCTTGGCCTTATAGGTTTCGATCATCTCCGGCGTCAGCGCCGTTCGTATCATGATGCCCTGAGGCAAGGTTGACAGGTCGAGCTTCTTGAAGCCCAGGCGGGTAAGGATACGGAGAATATCGGCAGCCGATATCTCCACACCCAACTGCCGTTCGACTTCGCGCGTGCGCAGCCAGAGCGAATGACGGACGACATGTCCGGCAATGGCATCGACCGGCGCGCCTTCGAGTTCGCCACCCGCAGTTTCGAGTATCAGAGCCGCCACCCGGTCGCAGGCCAGCATAGTCGCGCCCCAATCGGCGCCGCGTTCAAAGATATGCGAGGCATCGGTGTGCATGCCGTGATAGCGGGCGGTCTTGCGCACCGAGGCCGGATCAAACCAGGCCGATTCGATCAGGATGTTTTTCGTGGAGACGGAAATCGCTGAATCCATGCCGCCCATCACGCCTGCTAGCGCGACCGGCTTGGCCGCATCGGCGATGATCAGGTCGTCCGTGGTCAGCTTGCGGTCAACGCCATCGAGTGTCTTGAGCGTTTCACCACTGCGGGCGCGGCGTACGATGATCTTGCCGCCTTCCAACTTGTCGAGATCGAATGCATGGGTGGGATGCCCCATTTCCATGAGCGTGTAATTGCTGGCGTCTACGGCGTTGCTGATGCCGCTCTGCTCTTCAATGCGCAGGTGTTCGAGAACTTTTTCCGGTGAAGGCCCGATCTTCACCCCGCGCAGCACGCGGGCGGTATATCGAAGGCAGCCTTTGGCGTCCTGTATTTCGATTGGAAATGGCCTGGCTGCCGGTCGCTCTTTGGGCAGGTCCGCCGTCAAGGGCTTCAGCGGAATGTCATAGATCGCCGAGCATTCGCGGGCCACTCCGTAATGACACATCGCATCCGGACGGTTGGTGGTGATCTCCATCTCAAAGATCGTATGGCCATCCACCTGCCGGACAGACTCCACCGCCACACCCGCCAGAGTAAGATCTTCGGCGAGCTGGGCGTCGTTGACGGCGAGGTCAACGAATTGTTTTAGCCATTGGGGTGAGATACGCATAGTGTAAAAGCAATTAGCAAATAGCAATTAGCCATTAGCATTCAGCACTCAGCATTCAGCCATGAAGCCGATTGGTGATTCCTATTGGTGACTCCTGAAATCTGGCAATCGGTCATCGCGCATTCGGGCTGGTGTATCGGTTGAAAGCAATTCCGGCATCGCGGCCGTACCGCAGTCCAATTGCCAGATTACCCGATTTTGGCAATTACCAATCTGTGTCATGGCTGACTGCTAATTGCTAACTGCTAAATTGTTCCAAAAACCTCACATCGCCTTGAAAGAGCAGTTGGATGTCATCAATACCGTATTTGAGCATGGTGATGCGTTCCACGCCCATGCCGAAAGCGAAACCGCTGATCTTCTGCGCGTTGTAGCCGTTGCTTTCTACGAACTTGAACACTCCCGGATCGACCATGCCACAGCCCAGTAGTTCGATCCAGCCGCTCATCTTGCACAGGCGGCATCCTGGGCCTCCGCATTTGAAGCAGGTGATCTGTACGTCGGCGCTGGGTTCGGTGAAAGGGAAGAACGATGGATAAAAACGCGTCTTCACACTCGATCCGAACAGCAGCTTCATCGCGTGATCGAGCGTGCCTTTGAGATCGGAGAAAGTAATGCCGGTGTCCACGGCCAGCCCTTCCACCTGATGGAAGATCGGTGAATGGGTGGCGTCGGCCGTATCCGCGCGATGCACCTTGCCCGGCACCACCACGCGGATGGGCGGTCTCTGCGTTTCCATGGTGTGGATCTGCACCGGGGATGTATGGGTGCGCAATAGCAGCCGGTCCCGTTGCTGCTTGGCTTCCTGTCCGGAGATGAAGATCGTATCCTGCGTGTCGCGCGCCGGATGATTGGGCGGAAAGTTCAGCGCTTCAAAATTGTAGTAATCGGTCTCGATTTCCGGCCCTTCGGCCACCGAGTAACCCAGTGCGCGGAAGACCCCGACGATCTCGTGCATGGTCTTGATGACCGGGTGCTCGGCTCCCAGCCTGCGATGGATGCCTGGCAGAGTGATATCGACCCGCTCGGAATCGAGCCGCGCCGCCGACGCTGCGCCGCCAACGCGTTGCTGGGCCGATTCCACCGCCTGCTCGACCTCGCCTTTAAGTTGGTTGACGCGCGCGCCCACATCGCGCTTGGAAGGGCCGGGCGCAGCCTTCAGCCATAGATCGTTGATCTGCGTGAGGATGCCGTTCTTGCGGGCCATCCAGCGGTCACGGAATTCCCGATACTCGTTTTCACCGGAGATCGCCGTGGCCTCTTGGCGCACAGCAGCCAGCAATTCCTGCGCGGCCCGATCAAGGGCGACAGGCGAATAGTCTTCGAGTTTGGGAACCGTATACTGAGGCATCGCAATACAACCAGCCAAACGCGGCGGGTGCATCGTTGCCATCGAAGCACCCGCAACCAAGAGAGGAGCAGACGCCCCATCAAAGTAAAGCAGCTAAAGTAGCAAGTACCAATTACTAAGCACCAAATACCCGCCGCTAAAGGCTAAGAGCTAAAGGCTAAAAGCCAGCAGCCAGCAGCTAAAAGCCACCTGCTACTTCGACGCATTCGCCTTCTTCGCCACTTCGGTCAGCGCGGTAAAAGCGGCAGCATCGCTGGTGGCAATTTCGGCCAGCACTTTGCGGTCGAGTTCCACGGCGGCCTTTTTGAGGCCGCTGATAAACATGTTGTAGCTGATGCCATTCTGTTTGGCGGCGGCGCCGATGCGGACGATCCAGATGGACCGGTACTGGCGCTTCTTCTGCTTGCGGCCGGTGAAGGCGAACTTCAGCCCGCGCTCGACCGACTCTTTGGCCGACCTGTAGAGTTTTGATTTTGTCAGGAAATAACCGCTAGCGCGCTCTAATATCTTTTTGCGGCGCTGGCGGCGCTTGGTACCACGTTTTACCCGAGGCATAGTGCTCCTTTTTCATGCCGGAATTCCCCGGCGATTGTGGCGGCTGAAGGGAAAGTCTCTCGGCCCTCTTCGCTCGCTGTTATGTTCCGGATCACGGCCTCTGCGCTGACAAAATCAATATCAGGCGGGCCCGATTCCGTCCCGAATCTCAAGGCAGTCTCTGAATCCGCTCATCAGGAGCCGCCCCAACTCGCTTGCCTTTACCGCAAGGTCCCAGGGCTGAATGCTGAAAGCTGAGTGCTGACTGCCAATTAGTACGGGATCATCCTCCGCACTTTAGGCGCATCCGCTTCGCTCACCAATGTATCGGTGTCGAGATGGCGTTTGCGCTTAGTGGCCTTGGAGGTAAGGATATGGCGCTTAAAGGCCTTGCCGCGTTTGATCTTGCCGCTGGCGGTCTTCTTGAAACGTTTGGCCGCGCCCTTATGGGTTTTCATTTTAGGCATAAGTTCACTTCTCAGGAGGCCCAACCGCGCTCAGATGGTTGCGCTCTCTCAATTCTTTACTTCAATTGCGTGAAATCCGTTTGTGCGCCGCAACGCCAGCTCATGGTCCGGCATTCGTTGGGGTCTGGGTTTGCGGCTTTTCCGGTGGCTTCTTGCCGCCGGGAATCTGCTTCTGCGGGGCAATGATGGCATGCATGGTGTTGCCTTCCATGCGCGGCCGGAATTCCACGATTCCCTTGTCGCCCACCTCGGTGATCAGCCGCTCGAGCACGTTGCGTCCCAAGTTCTGGTGGGCCATTTCCCGTCCGCGAAAGCGCAGGCTGGCTTTCACCTTGTCGCCTTCCGAAAGGAACCTCAACACGTGGTTCCTTTTGGTGACGTAATCGTGTTCGTCTACGTTGACGCTGAATTTAACTTCTTTCAGGACGATCTGTTTCTGGTTCTTCTTGGCGGCGCGGTCCTTTTTTTCCTGCTCATAAAGGAATTTGCCGTAATCCATGATCCGGCAAACCGGCGGAACGGCGTTGGGTGAAATCTCGACCAGATCAAGATTTTGCTCCCGTGCTTTCCGCAGCGCGTCCTGGGGAGTAATGACTCCTAGCTGGTTTCCATCCGCATCGATCACGCGAATCTCTCTCGCGCGGATACGGTCATTCATGCGAATAAAACGTTTGTCGATGCGATCCTCCTGAAACCCCTTGCAAAGTCAATATGTTGGGCCGCCACCCGGCGCCTGTATTGACCCAGAAAATTATAGCATCATTTGCCTTGGGTCACTTGGTCACTTCCGGAAGGCTCCGGAAGGCAGGAAGATACTTGCAGCGCCACTGCCGCGCGACGAAGCCGCCAAAGAGCACTTACTGCGGATTGGTGCGGATGAACGCGGATGCAGGAACCAGTTTCCATTCGTGCTCATCGGCGTTCATTTACGGCCAGGGCCCTTGTTTTTTGGTTAGGGCTTCAACTGATTCTTATCCGCGTTCATCCGCGCCAATCCGCTGTAAGGGTCCTTTCCGATGTCCCGAATACCCGATGTCCAGATGTCCCGATCCGAGACGATGTTTACTGAATCTCTTGATCACAGTACCAATCATTACCTCTGTAACTTTGAGACTCTCTGCGCTTGCGCTATTGTTTCAGACGATCTCAAGTCTAGTTAAGTATTGGAAAGCCTTAATGTCTCGAACAACTTACAGCCCCTTCCGAATCGTTGCGATGTTGCTCTGCTTGTGGCTGATGCCACTCATGACTCTGGCGGCAAAAACGATCACGCTGCGCGAAGAACCGCGAAAACTGCCCATCACGACGAGATCGGCTCCGGCGCGCCGGTTGTTTGCCTCTGGACTGCTCAAGCTGCAAAACCTGCACGGGCCCGAGGCCATGGAGGATTTCCGCAAGGCCGTGCAGCTTGATCCTAATTTTGGCATGGCCCACATTATGATGGTCTTTGTCTCCGTGGATCCCTCGGTCGATCCCGCCGAGCAGATTTCCGCGCGCGATCACGCCATCGCCGCCCGTTCCAAGGTAAGCCGTGGCGAAAGGTTGGTCATCGACTGGCTGGTCAAGTCCAGCGAAGGCAATATGATTCCGGCCATTCAGGCCATGAACGAGGTCGAGAAGCTCTATCCAGGTGACAAATTCCTGGCTTGGCTGGGCGCGGTTTGGGTCGAAAACCAGCAAGAGCTCGCCATGGCCATTCCCATGCTCGAACGGGCCATCCGTTTGAACCCCGGGTTTGCCCCGCCCTTGAATGAGCTGGCGTACTGCTATGCGCGGGTCCGCAAGTTCGACAAAGCGTTTGCGGCCATGCGCCGTTATGTGGCCCTGCTTCCCCACGAGTCGAATCCGCAGGATTCGTATGCGGAGATTTTGCGCATGGCCGGCAAATTTGACGATGCCCTTGTCCACTACCATGCTTCTCTCCAGATCGACCCCGGATTCGTATTTTCACAGCTGGGCATCGCCGATACCTATGCACTGATGGGCGACGAACCGAGTGCGCGCACCGAGTATGCGCTGGCCATCCAGCAAGCTAAATCTAAAATGGAGGCCGCCAACTGGGCCCTGCAGTCGGCCACTACCTATATCCGGGAAAACGACTACGCACGCGCGGACGATGCCTTCCTGAATATGGCCCGCCAGGCGCACGAAAACGATCTCGCCGTTCCCGAAGCCGAGGCCTATCGCATCATGGCGTCGTACCAGACGAACGACGCTTCTGCGATGGAGCTGCTGGCCAAGGCGGAAGAAGTCATTCAGGAGCAGCATTCTCACCCGCTGCCCAAGACGGCACGCCACCAAGAGCTGGCCGTGGTGCTGCGGCAACGTGCTTCGCGCGCCGCCCATAGCGGCGATACCGCCGCGGCCGTCTCGACCCTTGATCGTCTCCGGGAGCTGGCCGAATCCACCCACGATCAGGTCATTCGGATTGCCTACGATGGTGCTGCCGGAGCAGTCATGATGGCGGAAGGCAAGTACGAAGACGCCTTGCCGCACCTCGAAGAAGATGCACGCAATCCGATTTCGATGAATTTGCTGGTGCTTGCTTATCAGAAGACCGGGGCCCGAGAACGGGCGGACCAGATGTCCATCATTCTCTCCAACTGGAACGAGCCCACACTGGAACAGGCGCTGGTAGTGCCGGAGTTCCGCGCCCGTTCGACGGAAGCAGTGAAGGCCTCCAGTCGAATGTGATCGGATAAGGGATGTCTTCCCGAAGCCCTGGGGCTGGCTCAAATTAGTGCGGTGACCACGAGGAAGAGTAACTTACCTCGAGAACTTCCCCGGCCCATACACCCGAACACATCCAATGCTGGCCCTTCACACTCATGCGAGCCCGGCTTATCATGTGGAGGCACAGTTTCGCTGTGCATCCCATTCCCTGAAAGGCGCCCCATGCCGTTGACTCTCCTGCTCTCAGTAATGCTGTTCCTGACCGTCCCGCAAACGGCTGTGAAACCATTGATTGAAAACGACCGTGTCGCCGTCTGGGATGTACCCGCCTCCACAACTGCGCAGCCACTGGATGCCGTGGTCGTGTCCTTGTCGGGTAGCGCCGCGTTCCTACCCAAAGGCGCGCCGCCGAAAATCACCGCACGATCGATAGTGATAGATCTGAAAGACCATCCGGTGGCCCCAATCGCGAATAAGTCCGGCTATCCACTGGCGTTTCCACGGCCCGGCTCGAAGAAACTCCTCGAAAATGCGCGCGTGATAGTCTGGGATTATGCTTGGACTCCGGGTGTCGCCACTCCGATGCACTTCCACGATAAGGACGTCGTTGTGGTGTTCCTCGATGAAGGAGATGTGCAATCGACCGCTCAGGACGGGAAAGTTATCGTGAACTCCTACACGCGCGGTACAGTCAGGTTCAACCTCCGCGACCGCATCCACACCGAAATACTGGTCAAGGGAAAGCAGCGCGCCATCATCATGGAGTTGAAGTAAGGTTGGTTCTCGCTGTTCATCGGGATTCCGGGCCATAAGGTCAGCCGCCGGCTTGGCTACTTTTCTTGCTGTGCTGTCCCTTCATCGCATACAAGGCGTGGTCGGCTGCGCCTAACAGTTCTTCGACGGTTGTCCCACCGCTTCCGAAGACCGCGGCCCCGGCGCTAACGGAAAGGCGAGGGGCCTCGGGATCCATGGCGACCCGTGCGCAGATCCTCTGCGCCACCTGTTCGGCTGCTTTTGCGTTGGCCTCGGGTAAAACCACGGCAAACTCATCGCCGCCATAGCGGGCTGCGGTGTCCGTGGATCGGCAATGGGAACGAACCACTGCGGCGACCCGGCAGAGGGCGCGGCTGCCTACCAGATGGCCATGGGCGTCGTTGATCTTCTTCAGCCCATCCAGGTCCACTAAGAGCAGGGCAAAAGGTCTTTCCGTCCGGTCAGAGCGTTTGATTTCCGCGTTGAGGACTTCCAGGAGTTTTCGGTAGTTGGCTAAGCCGGTCATCGGATCGGTCACCGCCAGGTGAAGGGCCAGATTTTCGGTCTGCTTGTGCTTCTCCACCACTGTGGCCAGAATCAGTGCAATGGCGGCGGTCCCGCCTGTAAACGCTTCCAGCAACAGAAGAGACTCGTTCTGCGTCTCTCGCACGAACGGTCCGAAGCCCAGCAATGTGCCGTGAATCGCGATTGCCGACGATAGCCCCACTGCCAGCGCTGCCCCCCGCGGACGGAAACGGAACGCCGCCCACATCACTGCCGGCAGGCACAAAAATTCCAGCGGATAGTGTCGGCTTTTCGGCACATAGAGTCCGCTGAACACGATCTGCCCGGCTAGAAACAGGCATAGCAGCAAGGCCGCTCCCTCCAACACGCGCTCCCGGTTCCACTTCGGCCGCGGCAGCGTGAGTCGCGCCAGTGGGCCCCAATAAATCAGCAAAGGAGCCACAATCAAGTTCCCGGCAGCATCTCCCAGCCACCACGTCAGCCAGATCACGCCGTAGTTGGCCCAACTCGCAAAACCACCGAGAGATAGACTGGTTACGCCGAACGTCGCGCTCACCGTTGTGCTCAACATTGCCGCAAGAAGCGCAAATCGGCGAATACCCTTTGGATGTTCAAAAGCCTCCCGCCCTCCCGCAAACCGGTTGAGCAGGTAACAACCCAGAAGGCCTTCGCATGTGTTCCCGGCGGCAATTCCCAGGCAGACAGCCGGTGAACCCGCGGTCGTCAGGTTGGTTAAGAGTGCGCCAACGAAGATGCTTGGCCACACACGGTAGCCGAGCGTAAGAAACGCTACCAGCGCGATTCCCGTGGGCGGCCACACTGCAGTGGCGCTGGGATGCACGGAGGCCAGTGTCAGGCCCAGTTTGCCTGCTATGAAATAGACAACTGCCAGGCCCGTGGCAAAAGACAAATCCTGGATCGGGGATGAAGGTTTCCTGCTGATGACGGCGGTTGCAGGTGCTGCGCTACTCGGCGGGGTGCTGAGGAATGCCATCTTCTCGTTCCTATTGCTCACAAACACGATCCTCACCGTTTCCTGCTCTTAGTTGCTAAGGGTTAACGTCGCTAAGGGTTGGCTTTCACCCCTCTACCCAAGGGGCCGGCAAATGGACTTTCTCCCTCTTCGATCATCGTAAACGCTACGGCCTCGCTGCCAGACCGGATTCTCGGCTTACTTTCGGGCAACACTGGTACTGCCAAAAGGCGTTACAACAATCGGCCCTTCTGACTTTTCGGCCTGGCCGTGCCGGAGAACCTGTCTTGTCAGGGCCCACGGGTTCTCCGGCGCCGGCCCGCTATCTTTTACGCTGTTCTGGATGGTAGCCACCGCTTGCTCGGCGCACCGCTTCGCCTCAGGCTCCCATGTGCTCTTGCCGGCGTAGGATTGCAGGAGTCCCATGCGAACTTTATCCCCGGCACACTGTTATCACAGTTGACAGCGACTTTCGCGTCTATCGACGGAACCGGCGGGAAGCGGTCCCGATTCATCTGCCACCGTTCAAAACCGCGACCGTGTGAAACGGTCAAGGCCTTCTTCACTCTTGCGGGTATCAGGGTACAGCTTCGCGCCGCGCCGCTGGGAAGGCAAAAACGCCGAGCCGCGCCTGGGCGATGCGCCCTTCTGCCGGAGTTACCGCGCCGCTGTCTTCTCATGCTGGCGCGGGAAACCGGGCGAAGCTATCACCGCTTCGCTCTGCGCGCTATGCCGGTTGCAATGCGCGCCGATAAACAGAATCCACTGGTAGCAGTCGAGGTCCCCAAAGACGAAGTGCGGTACAAAATGGCGCCGTAGATCTCCGTCGGTGGTGCTGACGAAGTTGCGCGTACGCCGCCGGGCTTTTTCGAATTCCGGCCATAGTTCCTCGGTGGACCACCGCGATGTTGGCTGGGAGTGTGCGGGCGATTTCACCCGGTCCACGACTGTTCCTACTTTGGTGACCAGATGTCCGTCGTCCACGGCGCCCTTGGTGATAAGGTCGGGAGGCCCTTGTAAGAGTCTCTCCATGGCGTCCAATAGGCGTCCTTCGACAACAACCAGATGCTCGACGTTCTCGGCTACCGACCACCGGTCCGGCCCGGGGCGGTATAGGAGTTGTTCTGGTGAAAGTCCCTGCACGGCGCGCAGCAGGCGTGCCCGCGTCTGATCGAGTTGATTGATTGCGAAATCGCGTTCGGGTGGCGTCATCCTATGTATACCTTGCTGCTATCGAGCTGCGCCCAGGCGAATGCGCGCTCAGTCAGGGTCATCGCGCCGCTGTCCGCTCATTCTGGCGCGGGAAACCGGGTGAAGCAATCACCGCTTCGCTCTGCGCGCTATGCCGGTTGCAATGCGCGCCGATAAGGAGAAACCACTGGTAGCAGTCGAGATCTCCAAACAGGAAGTGTCGTACAAAATGATGCCGTAGATCTCCGTCCGTGGTGCTGACGAAGTTGCGTGTGCGCTGTCGCGTCTTTTCGAATTCCGGTAACAGGTCCTCGGTGGACCACCGCGACGTTGGCAGGGCGTGTTCGGGAGATTGCACCCGGCTCTCGACCGTTCCAACTTTGGCGACCACCTGTCCGTCGTCTAAGGCGCTCCGGGTGATAAGGTCGGGAGGTTCTTGTAAGAGTTTCTCCATGAGGCCTATCAGGCGTCCTTCAGCCACAACCAGATGCTCGACGTTATCGGCTACCGACCACCGGCCCGGCTCGGGACGGTATAAGAGTTGTTCTCGCGAAAGCCCCTGCGCGGCCCGCAGCAGGCGCTCCCGTGTCTGGTCAAGTTGATTGAGGGCGAAATCGCGTTCGGATGGCGTCATCATATATTGAAGGAATGGCGCGCCCGGAGAGATTCGAACTCCCGGCCTGTTGCTTCGGAGGCAACCGCTCTATCCAGCTGAGCTACGGGCGCGCAAAGCAGACATTCATTAGGGTACCACTTCAGGCCGCCAAAACCCAAATTCTTGCCGGATCGGCAGTCGACCGGTGGCGCGCTGGCCTCCGCTCTTCATCGCCGAATTACTCTTCCCCCCGAGTTTCTTCGTTTCTTAGGCAAATTCTCTCAGCGGCAACATCCCCAGCTTTTGTCTTTTCCTTTGCGTCCTTCGCGTCCTTTGCGGTGGATCATTCTTGTCATCATTTCGCAAACGGCACAATCTTCGAATTTAGAATCGTACGGTCTCGCGTCAGAAGAGGGACGTTGTGG
>Ga0210403_10002054_pt1 | contig 18572 bp, 14 predicted proteins | sample IncBWC19MmetaG_FD_150863 | JGI IMG/M metagenome (GOLD analysis project Ga0210403, IMG submission 150863) | Forest soil microbial communities from Barre Woods Harvard Forest LTER site, Petersham, Massachusetts, United States - Inc-BW-C-19-M | ecosystem: Environmental > Terrestrial > Soil >... | reverse complement strand
GATGCGGAGCGCGCGGCGCAAGGACTGCCGCCGCTGCCCTTCGGCGCGGCTCTGCATGTCGGCGAAATCTTGTGGGGCAATATCGGCGCCGCCGACCGGCTCGATTTCACCGCCATCGGTTCTGCCGTCAATCTCGTTAGCCGGCTCGAGGGATTGTGCCGGCCGCTCGGACGCTCCGTTCTGATCTCGGGTGCGGTCGCCGCCGAGACCAGCACGCCCTTGGTGCCGCTCGGCGAACATGCGCTGCGTGGCATCGCCGCGCCTTGCGCCGTCTTCACCTTGCCGGATACGTGAGCATTGCCCGCAAATCCCGCCACACTTGTCACTCTCACCGTTTGACACCTGGTCCTAGCTAGTAGGCGACTATCTGGGTCGTGTGCTGAACGGCGAAAAGCCTGAAGACTTACCGGTGCAGCAGGTCACCATGCTCGAACTAGTCATCACATGAAGACTGCAAAGTCGCTTGGCCTTGAGTCCGCGCCGACGAGGTGATCGAATAGCTCTCTGCTTGTTGCAGTGCGTGAGTCTGGAAATGGCCATTCGCGACATATTGCGCCGCCGCACGACCTCGATCGCTTTGTGAGCAAAGCAGACATGGCATCGTCGCGTCACGCCACCAAGTTTATTGGCACGCGGCCTAGGGAATGCGTCAATGGCAGGTAGGCTTTTCGCCGTCGGCCTGGTCCAATGATGTTGCAGAAGTCGGCTTTGGCGCTGATTTCGCTTGCTCTATTGTATCCAAAAATTTGGAAACCTCGTTTGTCTGTTTAACAAACCGATCCTGGGCTGCCATTAGTTCAGCGAAGCCAGGATTCAGCAACACATGCCCAGTCTGCTTTGCACTGTTCGCTGAACGTAATCAAGAAGACCAAGTAGTTGCGCAACTAGTCTGCAAACTCTCAGTTTGTGTTTTGGCGATTGTTGGACTGTTAATCGGCGTGGTGTCGATCCCGATAGTCGGATTTGTCTTGGCACCCGCATGGATGCGGCCGAAGGAATTTTTGGGCAAGGGAAGACGAGGTTGAAGTGGTAAGGCGATGCGCGTTGATTCCGACGCTCTTCCAGCCCTCAGTTTCTGGGCTGGATTTGACCGCTTGAATTTGTAGGCGCCCCGAGGGAACCTTGGTCTTCGTAGATTTTGTATGAAAACGAGGAAGTCCACTATGCGGTCGTCTACAGCCGCCGCTTTCGCGCTTATCGTTGTAGCTCCAATGTCCGTGTCTTTGGCGCGGGCCGCTTCTGATTGTTCAACATTAATAACACCGGCGAGAACTCGACCGCCGACATTGACCTCAAGTCCGGGGAAAGTTGCTTATTTCAAATCAGAAAACGCGGCACGGTGAGTAACTCGGAAATTTCCCAAAAGCCGGCACGCGGCAAGTTGAAATGCTCAACATATCAACTTTCGAATATACGGCGAAGGCTAGATTTAAGGGAAGCGATACCTTTGCCATCAAAGCAACGGGTCAGGGGTCGACGGCTTCTGGCACCTCGGTAATCACGGTGCACGCGACGATCAAATAGCGTTCCTCGCGTCCACTGCATTGCCGATGGATCTTTTCGGTCACCCAAGGGGGCGAAGTGGCAAGCAATCCAGCGAAGATTTGTTAAACCTTTTAGGCAAGATGGAACCGAAATCTTACACGGCAGCAATTGTCCCTGGGTACTGACGTTCGCTAGATTTGAGTTCTGCATTCCCATCAGGGTCGCGGAACTCGTATGGCGCGAGATCGCAAAAAAATGGCGCGCATTCGCAGGACGGGCGGCGTCGAATGCAGTAGACGGCCCGCTTCTCCTCCTTATCTGACGAGCAAAGCCTTGTTTAGTCCCTCAGAGAGCGGGCGGTCTTGAGCGGCCGCTCCGCCTTTTTGGCAGATGGCGGCTAGCCGGCAGGGCCGCCAATGCCTAGGTCCTCAGCGGCGCAGGTCACTGGAGAAGATCGCTTGGACAACCCAGTCATTATTGTCGTTTCCCTAATTGCAATCGCGCAAGCACTCACGATTGTCCTCACGATCCGTCGCGAAAGAGACGTCAAGGAACTGCGGAGGCTTGTCGATGAGCAGCGGCTACAGATCGCCGAGCTAAAGGCGTCGTTAGCTCGCCGGAACGCTGATCGGCCACGCCCACCAAAAACTCAGCGGGAACCGACTGGCCTGCGTGCAGCGTTGAAAAGCGCCGTACCGCCGGAGCCAGCGATAACGCCGAAAGACTTTCCTGATAACCCGAGCACCATTGAAAATGAGCTTGAACGAACGACTAATGTCATCGACTGGTTGAACAGAGTCGCGATCGACCATACCGCGGCGGTCGTCAGAAATTCTGGATCAAAAATAAGAACCGGAAGCATCCAGCAATGATTCGCGTGCGGGCGCGGCATGTGGTCCGGCAGCTACGTCGAGCCCTGGTTATACCGGGCCTGCATCCGGGCGGGCGGACGCCCGGCGGGATGTTCGGACGACGCGAACGCCTATCCTTAAGAGCGGCCGCGATCGTTTGACGGTCAAGACACTAAAGAAATTGGCGGCCTAGTTCCGAAATCGATTTCGAAGCGATAGGCGGGGATCATTGTGCCCGGCTATCGCTTCGGCTTGCGCAGCCGGACGCCAGCCCCACCACCATTTTCTGCGATGAACACAACGCCTGCCTTTTCGAGAGTGACGCGCAGCTTATTTCGAGCTTCTTCTGACACATTCGGCCCATCGCCGTCCTCACGCTCAACTCTCTTTACCGTTGGCAGCGACAAGCCGGCCCGTTTAGCAAGCTCCGTCTGCGACCATCCAAGCAGGCTGCGCGCAGCTCTTAGCTGTTCAATTAAAATCATCAAAGATTCTTCTTGATCCATTTTGGATCATAAGTTATGATCCATTTTGTATCATTCCTATTCGATTCGGAGCATTTCGATGACTAATAACACCAATTCGGTGAACGGCGGAGCTTTGCCTAGCATCGGCCCTGCCTCTCCAACAACTCGCGACCGCCGCCACTTCATCGGTGGCTCCGACGCCCGGATCATCATGGGCAAGGACGAAAAACCACTTCTGCGGCTCTGGAGAGAAAAGCGTGGTGAGGAGGCCCCGCTGGACCTATCGGACGTCCTCGTTGTTCAGCTCGGAGTCGTAACCGAGAGCCTCAATCGGCGCTGGTACGAGTTCAACTCCGGCAACCGGGTATCAGAGGTCCAACGCCACGCGGTCCACCGGACCATGCCCTGGATGGCCGCTACGCTGGGCGGCCTGGTCAAAGAAACCGGCGCGGTGTTCGAGGCCAAGTTCATGCTGCCGTGGTCGTTTTCGGAAGAGGCAGCCGCGGAGAAGTATATGGCCCAGCTTCAGCACAACATGCTGGTAGCCGGCACAAAGAAATCTATCCTCTCCATCATAACTGGCGGGGGAAAATGGATTGAGCTCTCAATTGAAGCCGATCCCATCTACCAGACCATCCTGATTGCTGCGGAAAAAGCCTTTTGGCGGGCGGTCAAAACCGGCGAAACCCCGGCGCTGTTCGATTGCGAGCCTCCAAAACGGCGGATCGAAGCGGTTCGCGTGGTCGACATGAACGCCTCCAACTCCTGGGCGGAATTCGCCAGCCTATTTTGTGCGACCAGACAAGCCCATGCCGACCACGAGCGGGCCAGGAGCGAGCTCAAGGCCTTGATGCCGGAGGATGCAAAGGAGGCGAGGGTGCACGGCATCCGGGCGAAACGCTCAAAGTCGGGAGCGATCAGCTTTGATCTTCTTGCGATGGAGGCCGGCCATGCATCGTTCCAGTGAAAACGTCGCCGCCATCGCAACGGCGCTAGCAAAGGCCCAGACCGAACTCTCCAATCCCGAGAGGGCGATGATCGGGGCCATCTATGACTCTCGAACCGACAGCCAGCGCAACTTCCGCTACGCCTCGCTAGCGAGTGGGCTGGACATCATCAGAAAGGTCCTCGGCAGCCAACAGATCGCGGTCACGCAGACCACCGCCATCGATCCGGCCAGTGGCACCGTCAACCTGACCACCCTCCTTGTCCACACCTCAGGAGAGTGGATTTCCTCCGACTGGCCGGTCTGCCAGCTATCGGAGACCGCGGCACCGCGCCGGATGGGAGCGGCGCTGACCTATGCCCGGCGCTACGCGTTATTCACGATGGCGGGGATCGCCGGCGAGGACGACCTCGACGCACCCGATTTCGCCAACGAAGGGCCCAAAGGAAACCAGACAGCAGAAGTTGGTCGTGCTGCAAAATCGAGCCCTGAATCGGCGCCCTCCAATTCCATCCAGTTCCGAACCGGGAAGCCAGCCACACCGCCGGTCCAGGAAAAACTCTCTCCTGAGACATCCGCTGCCGCCAGGGCGCAGCTCATCCGGGAAATCCAAACGCTGCCGGAGGACGAGCTACAGCCTCGGGCCATCGCTATCCTGAAGGCTAAGAACCGGCTGTCAGCGGATGACGCCAAGTTGGTCGAGGAAGCCTTCGCTGCGAGGGTGGCTCTTCCAGACGCTTCGCATGAAACCCCGCCAGCGCCTGCGACTCGAACCGACTCAAATACACCTCAACCGCCTGCGCCATTTGCAGGCGCCGTCAGGCGGCCGCGGGGCCGCCCCCGAAAGATTAGCACTGCTGTCGGTCGTCCGCCCGAGCGTCCGGTCACCTCTCCACCGACGCTCAATGGCGACGCGTCAGCCTCAATGCATCAACAAGCCGATGTAGTTCCCGCCAAGATCGACAAAAGCAAGCTCACCTTCGGCGAGCCACGTCGACTGCGTAATAAAGCCCACCTCAAATTCGTGGCCTCGCAGCCGTGTCTGGTCTGCGGAAGAAGCCCCGCTGACGCCCACCACCTCCGATTTACCCAACCGCGGGCGATGGGGTTGAAGGTGAGTGACGAGTTCACGGTGCCCCTGTGCAGAGTTCATCACCGTGACGTCCATAGCCACGGAGACGAGGTCGCCTGGTGGGAGCGACGGGCGATCGATCCCCTCGCGACATCGCGGATGCTCTGGGTTTCGACCCAGGGTATCGGATGAGGTTTCGGATCCGCATGAGAACGTAGAAGCTGCTGGCCTTGAGTTCATCGACGAGAGGCGGTGGAAGGTCTCGTGCGCGATTGGCGAAGATTTTTCGGAAAAATCGACCGCGGCGGAGCACATCGAATGCTCAACAGGCCGCACGGAGCTCGCAAGCCATGCGCGATACACTCATGATATTCGCAATGCTCGCTTCCCTGCTTGCCACGTGGCACGTGGCGCACTGGGTCGCGCGTTTGATCGTGACAGAATATGGGATACTCGGTGGCCTCGTCGCCTGCGGCGTTATCTACGTCACGAGCCTGATTATGGACCACTACGGCCTATGAGCGGCGTGGCGACGCTTTTGGAAGCCAGCTCTTGCCAAAAACGAACTCAGTCTGCACATCAGGCCGAAGATAACCGACTTGCCGGGTAGCCGACAAATTCCTCACTCAATTTTCATGATGAGCTTGCGAGATTGTTGCATCAGTTCGGCAAGCTGTCGGCGCTCGGCCATGGCTTCGCGCGTGTAGAGCCCATGCTTACGCGCATTCTCGTTGCCGCGCCGAGCTCCCGAACCCGCCGCTCCCCCGTGCATCCGGCAACGCTTTCTTCCCTGAACGGCGGGCGAGCGGCAAGGTTTACCAGCGCGGGTTTTCGCTCCGCAGCGCTGGCTGGAAAGCATCGGACCAGTATTGCGGGGATGATCGCGCGTCATTTTCTTTTTGCATTTCGTGGGACTGGAACTAGAACACCCTCGTTGCTTTCAATGATGGGCATCGGGCGGGTCTCGTCGTGAGCAAGGGCCAGCGGTTGAGCAGGTACCTGATTCGGTACGGCATCTTGTTGGCCCTGTGTAACATTGCCGACGATAGCCTGCCCACCCTCGCTGACATTCACTTGCTGCACCGTGACTGTCTGTTCGCCGCCCATCCGGTACCGCTTCAGTCCCTCAATCTGGCTCAAATAGGTTCGCGCAAGCTTATTTAAAGTTCTCTCCGCACTATCCCGATGCTCGAGACAATCGGCCTCGGCGAGGTCGCGTGAGAACCTCATCGTTGCCGAATGAACGGCCGCCATTTGCGCCGCCAGCATTGCCTCCAACTGATCTCGAGGTTTTATTCCCTTGATGATCGAGAGCATAAAATTCAACCGAAGCTCGTCCGGCTCCCCGCCGCCTGCCGTTGCGAGCTGAGCCATCAAGCTTACAAAGAAATCCGGATCCGTTGTCCCTATCGCCTGCATGATCAGCGCCGAACCCGCCATTTCGTCAACGTGTTCCGTGGTGATGCTCAAGCCACTTTCAGATGTAGAGACTTTCAAGCGCGGCACATTGAAGCGCTCGGCGTGAACCTTTTCAATTGCTTCGACTTCCTGCGGCGTTCGCTCCCACTCTGGTTTTGCTTTTGCCGCCGCCTTTGATTTTCGTGAAACCATCGATTCGTCCCCCATCTCGTTGGCCCAACTACAGAGGCCAAATTGAAACGCTTTTGGCTAGTCCCAATTTGGTTCCGCGTGGCTTTGTACTTTGCATGGGGTCGTTTTGCGGGAAATTATAGGTGTTCCCTCGGGCTCCTCTCAGGAGACGAATAACAAAACGAACCCAAACTTGCTTCCTCCCGGGAATAAAGCCGGTGACGGCCGAGTATCCCGTGTACGGCGCAATCCAGCGCCATTTGGGGTTCGATCGGCCCCATAGGGAGAACTATCACATGGCTAAAAAAGGCCTTGACGATAGCGGCATCATGGGCAGCGGCGAGGCTTGGTGAACGCGGATTGCTCGATTGCCGCCGCAAGACCTTGCGGGTCGTCGGTGCCGATGCGGCGGACCTCGCCGGATTTCAGGTGAAGCTCGACGGCATCGAGACCCGATACGTTGTAAAGCCGAAAACCCGGCGCCATTCTGATGCCAAATCCGTTCCACCAGTGGTTACGCACGATGCCGACGGAGCGGATGTCTTCGAGCGGAATCCGATAGGTCCACAATCCCGGACCGAAATGCCAGCGCAGTTCGCCGTCGCCGATCTCCACCGTAAGCGAGTAGAAGATGATAGCGACGGCGATGAGGATGGTCAGCGCGACGATCATCGGCGTCAGTTCGGTTTGCGAGGCGATCGCGGCGCTGATCACGCCGATCACCAGACAAACAGCCAGAATCACGATTCCCGGCTGTGTGTGACGATACGGCATCACGCCAACTCCGGTTGCCCCCGCTGTTTGCCTTCCTTCGCTGCATTTGCCGATGCAGCGAAGTGAAGGAGGTCTTGCGAGGTGTTGTCAGATTTCGTTCAAACCTCAGTTCGCCAAGGGATCGGGGCGCAGCTGCACCTTGAAGACCTTGGCGAGAACGCCCTTGCCACCTTCACTGTGGAAGTTGGTACGGGTGCCCGAAGTCGTCCAGAGGCCGCGGCCCTTCCAGCCGCCGTTTGGGTCATCGATCCGGCCGTCGACGTTCTTGGAGAAGAAGCCGAGCGGGTAGGGGATTCGAATGTCCACGAACTTGCCGTTTACCAGTGCAAGCAACGATTCGCCGCCATTGGTAGAGGCTATCGGCACGTCCTTGCCCAGGCCAAGCGTGTTGTAGACGTCGACCCAGATGTAATAGGCGTGGTTGGCGCTGCCCTTTGGATCGACCCCTTTGAACTGAGGTCCGGGCATCCGGTAGAGCGTCCAGCCTTCGGCGCATTGCTTGCCGGTCGCTGCGTCCGGTCCCGAGAGCGGCGCCTTGCACTTGGATCGATCGAAGCTCGCCATGTGCCCGCTCGAGAGCACGGTCCAGGCGACGCCGTTGGAATCGACATCGACGCCACGTGATCCAAACGCGCCTTCCGGAGCCTGGAAGATCTCGGCCAGCGCCGTCCTGGGAGGATCGTTGCCCGGAATCAGGCGGACCAGCAGGCTCGGTTGATCTCTGCGCGAGAAGCCCGTGCCCATCGCCTGGCCCCAGATCACATCGCCCTTCGGGCTCGGCATGATTCCGTAGAACGCCGCCTTCACCCATTTGTCCTTGGCCGGGTCGGTCGGTTGATCCGCGGCGACGAAATCCTCGCGCTTGCCGCTGCCGTTCACGTCGGTAACGACCGGCGTCCAGCCTTGCGACTTCATCTCGTCGCCGGTTGCGTCGAACTGCTTCGTATTCAGCCAGCCGACCACTCCGCTGTAGGGCTGTCCCTGGCTGAGCCAGAGCGTGTTGTTGGCATCGCGGTCGAACACCAGATGATGCGTGTTGAAACACGTATCGATCAGCGTCCACTTCTCGGTCTTCGGGTCATAGACCGAAAGGTGGCGCGCCGATTCTGCAAGCGGCGCGACCTGCGCCGATTCGAGATCGGATCCGGCCTTGCAACTCGCGGGATTGGGAGCGCGGCGAATTCTCGCCGTGAACCAGACGCGGCCCTTCTCGTCCATCATCGGGTTGTGGATGCTGGTGTGGCCGTCCCAGATCGGCTCATCGCCCCAGAACACCGACGTGCCCATCGGGTCGTCCTTGGCGCTCGGCGTGTCGGGATCGCGATAGGGATGCTTGATGAGCGTCGCAGTGTGCTTGATGGGATCCAGCACCGGAACGGAATCCGAGCTCTCTTCCGGCGCACCGTAGATCAAGCCGTTGGCGTTCACCGTCGGGTTGCGCTTGTCGGTCGAAATCTCGTCATGCAGATAGAGCTTCGGCGTGCCCCAGTCCCAGGACGTGATGACGATATTGCGCTCGACGCCTTGCGGACGCTGCGGCTTGTCGGAGGGTGTTTCGCCCTTTGCGATGCGGTCGGTCCAGTCCGCGAACATCTTGTAGGCGCGCGTCGGCCCGAGATGGTTGAGGCCGAGCGCCATATTGTTCATCGCCTGGCCGGATTGCATGCGGCGCTCCCACATGTCTTCCGAATTCTTGAACTCGCCGAGCTCGGACACGTGTGGAGAACGAATATTCTTGCTGCCGAGCGCGTGGCATGACTGGCAGGAATTCTTGATCGTGTCGATCCAGTCGGCCTGCGTCTTCATACTGGCCGACATTTTGGTCGGACTTTTATCCGAACCCGGAAACTCGCTTGCGGGTGGAATGTCGAGCATCGAATACCAGTACATGCCCGGGTAATACTCCGCCGCCGCTGCGGCGTTCGGCGCGGGCTTTGCCATCAGGTCGATGGTCTTGCCCGGGACGATGTCCTGCTTGTCGGAATCGACGAGTCCGTAACCTCGGGACCAGATCTTGTATTTGGCTGCCGGCAATTGCGGGATAACGAACTGGCCGGAATCACTGGTGACGACCATTTTGGCGAATTTGGTCGGAAGACCGGTAGTCTCTGCGATGACCCAGACGCCTGCCTCCGGCCCGTTCGGTCCGGTGACCTGGCCGCCGATCGCGTCGGGCCCGACGGAAGCGGCAGTCTTCTGCTGCGCGTCAGCCGCGCCAGCGCAAGCCATCACAAACGAGGTAATCGCGATCGCGCCGAGACCGGCGCGCCAAAAGCGTTGAAAATTCATGCTTCGCTCCCAATCAGCGTGGAACTTCAATCGTTCCAGCTGTTTCGCAACAATGTCAGATGACGCATTGTTTCCAATAACATCCGACGAATGCGGATGGCTGTCAACGTGCTCCGCTAATGCCCTGGAGGGGCGTTGTTTCGAGGGAGCGGGTATCGTCTCGAGGTTCGATTCGGCCGGCTTGCGTCGTCCGCAACTCTTTGCGATCAAGGATGTCCTCGGAATTGAAGGATGGGAAATGGGGAACAGCCGCTTCTTCGATCGCCCGCCGGGCTTGACGGTGGCCGAGATCATTTCGCTGACGGGAACTGAAACCTCCGATCCCAAGCGGCTTTCGCACCTGATCAGGGACGTGGCGCCGGCCGAATTGGCCGGGCCGCACGACCTCACTTTCATCGAGAGCAACAAATATCTTCCCGCCCTCGCAACCACACACGCCGGCGCCTGCCTGATGCCGCGGCGTTTCGAGAGCAAGGCTCCGCCCGGCCTCATCGTTTTGCGCACCAACGAGCCCTATCGGGCATTCGTCGCCGTGCACCGGAAACTTTATCCGCAATCTCTGCGGCCGACCTCCCTGTTCGAGACCTCCGGCATTTTCGAAGGCGCAACAATTCATCCGACCGCTCGCCTGGAAAGCGACGTCACGGTCGATCCCGGTGCCGTGATCGGCCCGCGTGCCGAAATCGGCGCTGGCAGCATGATCGGCGCGACCGCCGTGATCGGGCCTGATGTCCTGATTGGTCGCGATTGTGCCATCGGCGCCGGCTGCACCATCATGCACTCGCTGATCGGCGATCGTGTCGTGATACATCCCGGCTGCCGCATCGGGCAGGACGGGTTTGGTTATACGACGGATGCGGCCCAACAAAAGATTCCGCAGACCGGCCGCGTCATCATTCAGAATGATGTCGAGATCGGCGCCGGCACCACGATCGATCGCGGCGGTATCCGCGATACCGTGATCGGAGAGTCAAGCAAGATCGACAATTCGTGTCAGATCGGCCACAACGTCGTGATCGGACGGCATTGCATCGTGGTGGCGCAGTCGGGACTGAGCGGCAGCGTGACGCTTGAGGATTACGCCGTTCTCGGCGGCTCGGTTGGTCTGGCGCCGCATGTCACGATCGGGCGCGGAGCGAAGGTGGCGGCGCGTTCGGGCATCATGCACGACGTTCCGCCGGGCGAAACCTGGGGCGGCTATCCGGCGAAGCCAAGCAAGCAGTGGATGCGGGAAGTCGCCACGCTCGGCCGTCTCGCCGCGCCCGGCGGCGATCGTTCGGCAAGTCGTTCAAAACCTTCCGACGAGAGCTGACGAAGTTTCTTGAAATTATCGGTTGGACGGCAATTCGATGGCTGCGCAATTTTTGGCGCGCGACAGCATGCAGTCTTCCTCGCGCGAAATATCGACAAGCTTGTTGAGGAAGAGATAACCCAGCATAAGCGCGGCCGCGAGTGCTGCGAAGAAAATCGCAAGCCCCTGATTCGAAGCCGGTCGCGGCTCCTCATCGAGGCCACGATCCGCCCGTTCTCCCGAGGCTGGTCCATCACCGGGATGCTGTTTCGACACCGCTGCGCGCTTCGTTTGCGTTCAAGGCCGACATATAGCAGACGATGCGATCTTTGCCGGCAAATCGCCTGCAAAAGTTTGCGGCCTTCGCCAGGGGTAGAAACAGGTGCAAGTTAGCCTTTGTTTTCGCGGGTTTCTTGAATCGGAGTTTTAAATTGTGCTTGTGGTGTGCTGGTCAGACCGTCCGTAATGGTCTTGTCCTCGAGTGCGTGGCCGTATGTTTCAAAGACGTGGCGAGCCGTTTTCCAACCGCCGCGCTTGGCAACTGTCACTGGATCATAGCCCCGCTGCAGCATGGCCGTTGCAAAGCCGTGGCGGCAGCAGTGAGGCGATAAAACCTCAACCCCCGCACGTTTGCATGCATTCCGCCAAACTCGCACCAGCAAGCCCCTGTGGCGATATTTGAACGGCTTCCGATCGCGAGGAAGATTCGCAAGCGCTATGAACAACGGCGGAGGTAGATGCGCGGTGCGTTCTGCTCCGATTTTGGTTTGCCTGATGAGCACCGTCCGTTTCTGAAGGTTGATGTCAGGCCAATCAACTGCGAGGGCTTCCGATATCCGGGCCCCTGTCAGGAACATGAACATTGCCAGCGCACTGATCTGCGGCTTGTTGGCCGCGGCGAAGGCGAGTACCCAAGCCCAGGTGACCGGCGTCTTTTCCTTCGTCTCAACTTTGAACCGTTTCACCCGGATCAGCGGGCAAAGTTCCAGCTCGGCGCAATGATTGATAATCGCTTGCGTCGGCACGATCACCTGACGGTTGCGGGTAGCCGGGCCTGCGTTGGGATAGAGTTCGATTGCTGATTGCTTGATCCCGCCAGCCGTGATGTCCTTGACAAGCGTCTCCTTCCAATAGTCCTCGATGCGATCGAGAAATCGCGTCGGCTTGCCGGCCTTGCGATAGGCGGCAGAGGCATCGGAAAATCTCAGGACCGCCTGGGGTCCATCAAGACTACGTTTCCACTCTCGCGCTTCGATGCGGTGGGCGATTTGCTCGGCGACTTCCTTGAGCGCAGTTCCCGTAGTTTCTCGTATGACACGTCCGGCAACCGTGCCCCTGACGTGATAGATTTCGCCCCTTTTGTAGACCGTGAGGGACATTCGAATGACTCCGTGATGCGGTTGACGTGATCGCCAGTGAGGACAATTCGGCCCTTGGCAACGGTAATGCATGCGCCGATCTCTCGCGCTTTCGCGCGGACCCGTCGCTCTGACGTGCCTAGGCGTTTAGCAAGCTCAATTGGCCGGTAAATGTCGGGCAGGGACATCGGGTAAGGTTCCTGTCGAGCGGCGGCCTTTCCAGGGCCACTGCGCGTTATCGTGGTTTCGCATTTTGCGAAAGCCGCCGCCCGACAAGAGGGGAATTGGATTTCGCGCAACCCGCCTGGAAATCGGGGGTAGGTCTGCTTCAGTCAAACGGGACGCATGAGGAATCTGCGTTTCAGTCCGTGCATTTTATCCGATTTTCCCGAACCGCAAGAAATGCCCGAGCCGTTCCCCACGTTTTGCCCTCGGAAAACCGAATCCGCAACGTCGTTAGGGGGACCTCAAAGTGGCGCCGATGTGGCATCAAGTGCAAAGGCGACACAGATCACAATGTAGCGAAATAGGTGTATATGAACGGCATCACGATGTAGCGAACTGATCCGGGATAAATCGCCATCGCGTCTACATTTTTGGGTATGCACACGCGAGAACGGCATCACGATCTAGCGAAGTGATCCGGGATCAAACAAAGCCCGCCAACGCGGCGGGCTCATCGTGCTCTGGGGTATATCGGCGTCAGATCCGGTTGCGCCGCGCGGCCTCGACACGATCCCGAACATCCAGGAGCATTTCGGTCAGGGCGATGAACGCCTCCGTGTCTTTCCAGAGAAGGTCCGACAGCGCCTCTATGCTCTCGGGCGTGGCCCGCGCGAAGCTAGCTTTCAGCTGCGCCGAGGAAAGATTTGCAATCTTGAAAGCGACGGCGAGCATCCCGCGGCGCTTGTCATAAGCCTCCATAACCTCATCCAAAGCGCGACCGACATTGAAGGCGATATTCGTCGATGTAAAATTGATGATGTTGTCGGCCGGCGCTGCGGATTCTGCGGTCGCGGCGGACGTGCTAGGAACGCCTTCAGTGTCAGGCATGGCGCATCTTTATATCGGCGGCCCGGAAAAACGGCGCCGGCGGCCAGGGAAGCACCGGGGCCATCAGTTGCATCCCCACGGGCAGGAGCGCCCAGGGGAGGCCCAGCTTGGCTGGGCAATGTTGTCGTGATTGCGCCGTATCCGGGAGGGCAAAGGAAGTAGTCTGAATGGGCGCGAGCCACTTGCGACTTGGACGTTGCGGGGCGCGGACAAGGAGGATCGAGCAGCGGTGCTGTCCTGATGCAACTCAAAGGATCAGATACACCACAAGGAATGTCCTCAACGCCATCAGCCAATCTTGTCTGTTCATCGCATCACCGCCGACGTGACTCAAGAACACACGACGGCGCAAGCTGATGCGCTTATAGTTAAGAAATTACTAACTCGACTCGCGCTAAGCAGCAGCGGGTTGTGGGGTATAGAACAAGGAGGAGGTTGGGCATGAAGTCGATCCTCACTCTTCCGCCGATCCCGATGCCGCAGCGCGCAAGCTCGTCGAGATCGCCAACGGCTTCGAAGCCCTTCAGGACGGCCCTATCTTCATCAAACGTGTCAACGAGCCGTTTCTAACGGATGGCGGCAGCGGTGAGCAATTCCGGGCCGGGATCGAGCGCGCCATCGCCTCCGCTGGATCTGACGGCACGAGAGCGGCACCTACGTGAGGTTCACCGACAGCGGTGCGGCGCTGTTTGCGTGATCCACGATTAGTGACCGCGAGAGCACACCTGCAAAGATTTCGCAGCGAACGTTGAAATGTGAACACAATCCGCAAGCGCCCTTGTTTAGGATTGCAACGCCGGGGCTTAAGGGGCGTTTCATCGCGAATAAATTTTGATCCCGGAGGGCCGCTCGGCATACTGCGGGCGGCCTTTTTGCTGGCGTCGGCGATAGGGCCCGCCTCGTCGAGATCGGGCTCAAAGCGAAAGGCAAATAAATATGACGGAAACGAAAGTCACGTCGCTGTCTGATCACCGTGAAAAACGCGCCGAAAGTAGATTTGAGGCTGCAATAAGAAAGTTCACGGCAATCGGCAGAACGCAGGAAGAGGCGATCCGTATTATTAGGGCGGCCTACGAATCACCAGAAGCCTTTGAGGCCTTTCTCGAGGGCCGCCGCGATTAATGCCGACGAATCCGACGCCATCTCGAGCGGCGACAGCTCGCCAAAGCCTCGTGTTAGTTCCAAAAGCTGATTGCCCTTGCGCGTTGTTCAATGCCAGCGCGCCATGAAAGCGCGGCCAGATAAGTGCATGCACGTAGTGGGTTCCAGGCAACACCCACAAAAATTGCAAGCTGCGGACGCCGGAACAGGTCGCCCTCTGGGACATCGACTCGCCCGCTGGCCCGGAAGATGCATGTAATAACTTGCCGACGATGGGCGATTCCCATCGTTGGCACGTTTCCTCCCAAATAGACTTGGGCCGCCGCTGTGTGGCGGCGGCCATTTTGCTTGAAGCCCCTTTGCGGGAGGACCCTAGAAGCAAGGAGCGAGACCGATGGACGGCACCGAGGCTCACATCAATTTCGATGCGCCGGCGGTTCTTCGCATATCGAAATCCGGCCAGGATGGGACATGAAAGTAAACGTCCAGATAGATTGCACACCCCTCGAGGCCCGCCAGTTCATCGGGCTCCCCGATGTCGCGCCGATGCAGATCGCGGTGATGGACCAGCTTCAGCAGCAGATGATGGCCAACATCGACAAGGCTTCTCCGGAAGCGTTGATGCAGAGCTGGTTCACCTTCGACCCTAAACTCGCGGAAACGCTTTCAGGACCTGTTCGCCGCCATCATGGCAGGCCTCGGCGGTACGCTCACCAGCAGCGACAAGAAATAGGGATGCGTCGTTCACCGTCCCGTCGATCGCCGCCTCCATCGCGCGCTGGCTTTCGTCCCGTGCCGACGCTTAGCCTGGGTGCCCCAGGGGGAAAAGTGAACCCGCCACATCAAAAATCATGCCAAAAATCTAGAGGCGTAACCGAATTTCATGGTGGTCAATTTGACCACCGACCGCCGGCCCGCCGAGGCGCAATACCCCCGAGGTGCTTGTAGCGATAACAAGGACGATTTGGGTCAAGAATGGCTCTTCAAGCTTTTGGCGAGCTCCTACCGGTCGTCCTGCATAATCCGCCTCAGCTCCGCCGGCCTCCCCCGCGCCCTCCCACTCTGCTCGCCAACGCAAAAGTTAGCCGATTAGCGTTAGGCTCAGAAAAACCCTCTGGCTAGTCTGTGCCGGTCACTTGCCTTCTTATTAGCATCTGTTTCATCTCAGATTTCAGTTGGGCAAACGAATCTGCAAAACTACAGCGTCATGGCTTGCGGCCGAGTTCTCGCTTTGCCCGCGGCTTAAATGTCGGTTCTTTCGCCTTGTAGATAGCCTTTGACCTTCGGATCTGGCATCAGGATCGAAGCGACAAGGGCGATGGCGCACATAATGGTGACGTACCAATAAAAGTTCGATTCCGCACCACTGTTCTTGAACCAGAGCGCAACATACTCCGCAGAGCCGCCAAAGATGGCGTTGGCTAGCGCGTAAGCGAGGCCAACACTCATCGCGCGCACCTCAGGTGGGAACATTTCTGACTTAACCAGCCCGCTGATGGAGGTGTAGAGTGATACGATGGCGAGCGCCACAATGATTAAGCCGTACGCGGCGAGCGGGCTCTTAACGTCAGCGATCGCATACATCAACGGCACCGTACACAGCGTCGCAAGGCCGCCAAATAACAGCATCGACGTCTTGCGGCCGAATTGGTCCGAAAACATTCCAAATAACGGCTGCATAATCATGTAAGTGAACAATACAACGGTCATCACTACATTTGCAGTACGGTCGTTCATATGCGCGGTGTTGATCAGATACTTCTGCATGTAAGTCGTAAATGTGTAGAAGATCAACGACCCGCCGGCGGTAAAGCCAAGAACGATCAGAAAAGCTCTTGTATGATGTTTGAAAATTTCACGAAGAGAACCAGCTTCTTTACGTGAGCGGCTTTCAGCCGAAGAAGTCTCGGTCAGTGAGGCCCTCAGGAACAAGGCGACAACTGCGAAAGCCGCGCCAATGAAAAACGGAATGCGCCAACCCCACGCCCGCAATTCCCCATCCGTAAGAGACTGCTGGACCATGAGCACGACCAATGAAGCCAGCAACTGGCCGCCGATCAGCGTTACATATTGGAATGACGCGTAGAAACCTCGTTTGCCCGGCAAGGCTACTTCGCTCATATAAGTCGCACTTGTGCCATATTCACCGCCGACCGAAAGACCCTGGACCATTCGCGCTACCAGCAGCAGAACGGGCGCCGCTGTCCCGATCGTTGCATATGTTGGCAACACTGCGATGGCGAGCGAGCCTGCGCACATCATCAGCACGGAGATCATCATTGAATTCTTACGGCCGTACTTGTCGGCAATGAATCCGAAGATGTAACCGCCGATCGGCCGCATTAGAAAGCCGATTGCGAAAACGGCGGCGGTCTGGAGAAGTTGCGTGGTTTGATCGCCGTTTGGAAAAAACGAAGGCGCGAAATACAGTGCTGTAAAAGCGTAGGCGTAGAAATCGTACCATTCGACTAGGTTGCCGGATGAGCTTCCGAATATCGCCCAAATTCGGCGGCGACGGTCAGCACGATCGAGGTCATGCCCAATAGCTATGGTCATTGCAATTCCCCCACCAAACGCTTTTTGTTTTTTGGAACGGTACTCCTGACGGTTTGGCTCGGCAAGACGGACATATCTGAGCAGACACGAGGGGGAGTGTAAGAAAAGACCGGAAAAGTTCTGGGACAAGAGGACGAGGCCGCGCCAAGCACTGGGTCAAGGTGAAGAACCACAAGCACCCGGCGATGGAGCGGGTGATGGAGGCGTTCGGGTAGCGCCGGTCAATAGCAAATGATTTTTTTCCGCCGTTTCGGCTTTGAAGCTACCGGCTTGGCTTCAGTGGGCTTGGCGTCAGGCGGCTCGGCCGCCTCTCGGGCGAGCCGCTCGGAACGGAGCTGGGTCGCTGCCTGCACAGCCCGATAGGAGGCGTAGCCCCCAAGGCTTCCGCCAGCTTCTGCGCAGGTGACTTCTCAATGGGGGTATCTGTCATCTAGAAGAACTTGAGATATTAACGAGCGTTCCTAAAGCGACACACACTTTCGCCAGTGGTGGGGTGAGTTGATAGTCGTCAGGCTAACGTCGCCACGACAGCCAACCTCCGCACCTGAATTATGTGCTGGTCCGGGATGTTCTTTTTGGGGGTAAAGCCGACATGGCGGATTTATGAGGCCACAACCTTAACGCCGATCGGCATGCCGGTCGCGTCAGTAACAATCGTTTTCAGCTCCGTCATCGCATCGCACTTCTAGTCGGCGCAGTAGATCAGCACGCCGCGCATGAGAAGTTCCGCACCTATCCGAAAAGGGAGCGCCGTCCTTCGGTGAACCGCGACCCGTCGGACCACGTTCAGGACAAGCACGGCTCGCGCCAAGCCGACATCGTGCTCGCCATCTCCGCAAGCTTATGAAGCCGCAACGACGATTATCCGAAGAGGGCGGCGCCAAACTAAGCGGCCACTTCTGTTTTGGCCAAGCGGCTCTGCAGCATCTTGATCGTGGCCAAGAGATTGTCGCGTCTGGTTCTCAGATTTCGGGCAAAGATCGGGTACGCGCTATTGGAAAGATTGGAGATACCCGTCCGCTTCTCCTCGTCTTGGATGTCGGACTCGAGAAGCTGAACGCGCCAACACAAATCAGCGGTGAGCGCCTGCAGTTTCATGGCGGTGCCGGGATGGCTCAGTAATGTTTCTAAACGGGACATTGGCGGCATAGGATCTGCTCTGGTTTGGTACGACCCGAAGTCGGACGAATGGGTTCGAGCAATCCTGAGCAATCGGAATGCCAGCTCTGATCAACATTCGACCGAGTCAGCAATCTTAGTTGATGTCGCCGCCGAGATTGCAGACTGCAGCGCGTAACGCGGCATCCGTTGCACCGGGAGCGACGTGCTCCAGGCCGCCCGACCAAGATCCGCTTCGTAGCGATGCGCGACGACTCCGCTGTACGAGGCAGTCTCTCGAAGGTTACCGATTCCTTAGCAGCAGGGTACCCATTTTCGATTGTTCATTTACTAGAATTTGAAAACCGGCGTCGTATCCTCTTCAAATGATCGATAAACGTGCGGCACGAAGGGAGCGAGTTTTCAAAGCTGGAAAGGTCTCGTTTGGCCGCGAGCGCGTTGATTGCACGATAAGAAACCTTTCGGTGACGGGAGCGATGATCGCGGTTCAAACCTCAGACGTTATCCCCCATGAGATCATTCTAGAACCTATCTCAAAATTGCTTGAAGAGGATAAGTAGGCAAGCGAGTTGAACGAAACCGAGAAAGTTTTGAGGATAGAACTCCCAGCGGACCAGCAG